>OBXO01000419.1_pt1 | contig 35804 bp, 31 predicted proteins | sample 1501431 | NCBI WGS metagenome assembly OBXO01 (sample SAMEA2580163, study PRJEB22360) | human gut metagenome | biome: human gut; feature: human-associated habitat; material: faeces | place: Denmark | collected 2008/2010 | reverse complement strand
GTATCCTATTTTCATTATAGGCTGAGATAAGCTTTCATGATTCGTTGACAATTGATAAGTGCACCCTGGAAGCCTACCAGGAGTTCTGCCATGACCTTTCTTTTTCTGGAAGCAAGCGGAATCATAATGACACTTCCGATGATGGGCGGCTGATCGGAGCCTTATGGTCAGTGTCCTGCTGATGCAGGCAGAGGCAGTCTGAGACGGCTGCAGGTGACAGGGAAACGCACACCAGACCGCTGATGAAAAATGAAACTGATAACAATGTTTACAGGGTGAAATGCCCGGAAAGGACGGTAACGATTATGAATAAAGTGGTTTTAATGGGAAGACTGACAAAGAACCCGGAGATTAAATATGCCGGGAAAGATAATGATATGGCAGTAGCAAGATATACACTTGCGGTAAACAGAAGGTATAAACGTGACGGTGAGCAGGAAGCAGATTTTATTTCTTGTGTCATATTCGGAAAGAGTGCAGAATTTGCACAGAAATATCTTCATAAGGGAATGAGGATTGTGATTGGCGGTCGTATCAGTACTGGCGGTTATAAGGACAAAGACGGGAAGACAATTTATACCACAGATGTGGTTGTGGAAGAACATGAATTTGCTCAGAACAAGGACAGCGGTGCCGAAGCGAATTTGTCAAGAACAGAGAAAACAGATAAAGACGGATTCATGGAAGTACCAGATGGTGAGCTTCCATTTGACTAATCCGAAGTAAATGGTTGGAGAGGTTGTCTTGTGTCAGGACAGCCTCTTTTCCGTTTTGCAGAAGATATCAAAAATTACAGGTATTTAACCTAACGAAATCGTGATATAATCAAAATATGTTTAGATGAAAAATATGGAGGCGTTTATGGGCGTAAGTTATAACAGATTATGGAAAATGCTTATAGATAAAAATATGAAGCGGATAGAGATGCAGTACCTTACCGGGATCAGTGGTAATATTCTTGCCCGAATGGGAAAAAAACAGTATGTCTCAATGGAAACGATTGAGAAAATCTGCAAGAAGCTGGACTGCACTGTTGATGAGATGATGGAGTTTACAGATGAAAAGTAACAGGAGGGTGCCACAATGACAGATGCACAACAAAGAGCAGCAGCGAAAGCATTTGCAAAAAACTGGAAAGACCGTGGATATGAAAAGGGAGATAGCCAGATTTTCTGGGTGGAGCTTCTGACAACGGTATTTGGCGTAACTGAAATATCACAGTTTATTTCCTTTGAGGATCAGGTACATCTTGATCACACCAGTTTTATTGACGGGTATATTGAGAAAACTCATGTCATGATTGAACAGAAAAGTATCAACAAGAGCCTGACGGCTGCTATCCGGCAGTCTGATGGCTCTATGCTGACACCCTTTGAACAGGCAAAAAGATATTCTTCTGAATTGCCGTATTCAAAAAGACCAAGATGGATTGTTACCAGTAATTTCCAGTCATTCTATATTTATGACATGGAAAAGCCGGGCGGTGATCCGGAGATTATCCAGTTGGAGAATCTGGAAAAAGAATACTATCGTTTACAATTCCTTGTGGATGAGGGAAATACAAATCTTCAGAGAGAAATGGAAGTTTCCATTGCCGCAGGTGAAATTGTAGGGCTACTGTATGATGCATTGGCAAAACAATATGTCGATTCAACAACAGAGTGTGCAATGAAAAGCCTGAATATCCTTTGTGTTAGGATGGTGTTCTGTCTTTATGCAGAGGATGCGGGTATTTTTGGCCAGCATGGCATGTTTCATGATTATCTGGAAGAGTTTGATGCAAGAAAAATGAGAAAAGCGATGATCGAACTTTTCCAGATTCTTGATACAAAGCCGGAGGACAGAGATCCTTATCTGAAAGATGATAACCCGCAGCTTGCAGCTTTTCCGTATGTGAATGGTGGACTTTTTGCAAATGAAGATATTGAGATTCCACCGTTTACAGATGAAATCAGGAATTTATTGTTAGAGAAAGCATCAGCAGATTTTGACTGGTCAGAAATCAGTCCGACTATATTTGGCGCTGTGTTTGAGAGTACGTTGAATCCTGAGACAAGACGCTCTGGCGGTATGCACTACACCAGCATTGAAAATATTCATAAAGTCATTGATCCACTGTTTCTGGATGATTTGAAAAATGAACTGAAAGAAATTCAGCAGATAACGGTTCAGAGAACAAAAGATAAAAAGCTGAGAGACTTCCAGACGAAGCTGGCAAATCTTAGCTGGCTTGATCCTGCATCTGGAAGTGGAAATTTCCTTACAGAGACATATATCAGTATCCGTCGATTGGAGAATGAAGTCATAAAAGAATTGCAGAGAGGACAGATTACTTTTGGTTTTGATGAGTCTTCTCCAATCCATGTTTCTATTGATCAGTTTTATGGAATCGAGATAAATGATTTTGCTGTCACAGTTGCAAAGACAGCACTGTGGATCGCAGAATTACAGATGATGAAAGAGACAGAAAACATCGTTCATATGAATCTGGATTTTCTACCATTGATAACTAATGCGTTTATTGTGGAAGGAAATTCTTTGCAGATTGACTGGGAGAGTGTTGTACCAAAATATCAGGTTTCCTATATTATGGGAAATCCTCCGTTTGTGGGTGCTAGAGTAATGAGTTCTGAACAGAAAGATGATGTGAAAGAAATTTTTCAGGGCTGGAAAAATGTAGGAAATATGGATTACGTTTGTTGCTGGTATAAGAAATGCGCAGATTTTATGAAGAATACATCAATACGAGCCGCATTGGTTTCGACAAATTCTGTTTCCCAAGGAGAAAGCGTTGCTAATTTGTGGAAACCACTATTGGAAAATGACGTGCATATTGATTTTGCATATCGAACATTTCAGTGGGATAGTGAAGCAAAGATAAAGGCCCATGTGCATTGTGTGATCATTGGATTTAGTATTGCACCTTATAATAAACCAAAGAAAATATTTATAGATGAAAGATATCAAATTGCAAAAAACATCAATGGTTATCTTTTGGATGCAGCGAATGTATATGTTGAGAGCAGAAACAAGCCTATCTGCAATATTCCAGAAATTGGAATTGGAAATAAGCCAATTGATGGTGGATATTATCTTTTTGAAAAAGAGGAAATGGAAGAGTTCATAAAAAAAGAACCTGAAGCAAAAAAATATTTTCGCCCGTGGTATGGATCAAAAGAATTTATTAATAGGTCACCGAGATATTGTCTTTGGCTAGGTGAGTGTAGTCCTGCTGAATTAAGAAAACTTCCATTGTGTATGGAAAGAGTAAGAGAAGTAAAAGAATATCGTCTGCAAAGTACAAGTGCTGGAACTGTAAAATTAGCTGAAAGACCAACAAGGTTTCATGTGGAAAATATGCCAAAAGGACAGTATATAGTTATTCCTGAAGTTTCATCTCAGAGAAGACGATATGTTCCGATGGGATTTTTTACACCTAATATTTTTTGTAGTAATCTTGTGAAAATTATTCCAGATGCAACACTCTATCATTTTGGAGTGCTCACATCTAATGTACATATGGCGTGGATGCGTGTTGTCTGTGGTCGATTAAAAAGTGATTATCGTTATTCTAAAGACATTGTTTACAATAATTTCCCATGGCCTGAGCCGAGCACTCAACAACGGCAAAAAATTGAACAGACTGCACAGGCAATTCTTGATGCCAGAGCATTATATCCGGACAGCAGTCTAGCAGATCTTTATGATGAATTGACTATGCCGCCGGAACTGCGAAAAGCACATCACCAGAATGATATGGCAGTCATGCAGGCATACGGATTCACAAAAGGCAGTGAAGCCTATAAAAGCGAAGCTGCCTGTGTTGCAGAACTGATGCAAAGGTATCAGAAATTGTGCGAGGAACAGAAATAGTAAGGAGCAGAAAAGTTGAAAAATAATAACATTGAGAAAACAGAGTTTCTAAAAATAGTATATTTTGATGAAGCTGCTGCACAGGATTATGTTGATGTTACCAATGGAGGACGGCTTGATTGGTCAACACAGGAAAATAAAGAAAAAATAGCTAAAATAGTTGCTGAAATTGAAGCTCAGGCCAAAAGTGGCTTTAATATTTTGAATTATATTAAAGCAACATTTCAGGGAAAGGTTGATGCCAGTGCTTCCGCTGAGCTGACCAGTGCTTTTGACAAAACAATAAAAAATACGTTGCTTACAGATTATATACAGGCAGCCTCCAAAGATGAACACGTAAAAAAAATCGAGAATAGTGGTGTTTATGCTCCAGAAAATTCTGTGACATTATATAAAATGCTCAGTTCATATTTGACAATTGTGCCTAAAGAAGAAATACCAATAGATATGGAAAAATTAAATGAGGCAATATTAGGTGAACGGGGTTATTATGATATGCTTTTAAAGACAGAGAAAGAGCGGAAAAGCATATTGAGATTTAACCTTCAAGCATTTAAAAACAATTATAACCTTGTCGATTTGAGCAAAATGAAGCTGACATATTTCGGAATAAAGGTTGGAACTTGTGGCGAAAATCATTTATCAATTGATAAAGAGTTTGATTTTCAACCAGCAGAAGACAAGACTACAGCAGAAGAAATTGTTGAGGGAGAAAAGTCTGTTGCTGAAGAAGAAAAAGAATTAGATGTTTATGATATAGTATTGGCAGGTGTGGTACGTGAAGAAGATTGAAATTTTTGTAGGATCTGATTCTGCTTTTGAAAAAATTGTTCCGAAAAGTGCAAGAAATCTTAGTGAAATGGCAGCGAAACTTGATGATGGTAATAAAAAAATGGATGTGTTTGTTAACATTCCAGGGCAGCCAGAACCAAAGCCTAAGAAAAAGAAGAAACCGAGAGTGCAAGATTTTGTTATTCATGCAGATGAGTACTGTAGTGTTCAGGAACATGTAATTATAAACTTTATAAATTTTATTTTCCAAATGTCCATAACAAATATGTACATTCAAAATCCACCGAAAAATATTCGGGAGCAGATATATCGAACATTTGATAAAAGTATTATTCATGAAACACAACAGCCATATTTGGAAGTTTCAAAGGAAATGATACAAACATTTAACAGCCAATATAGTGAAAGAGTAATTGGTCAGGAAAGAGCAAAAAAGAAATTGCTTCAGGCAATATATCCTTTGGTAGATGGTAAGCAGAGTAAGCCTGTTGTAATATTGTTATATGGAGATTCGGGGCTTGGAAAGACGGAATCAGCACAGTATATGGCAGAATTGATGGGTGGAAAATTATTAAGAAAGCAGTTCTCTATGTATCAGAATAATGAGTCAGCCAATTACATTTTTGGTGGAAGATATAACGAGAAAAGCTTTGCACAAGATCTTTTGGCTAGAGAAACAAATGTACTGCTGTTTGATGAGTTTGATAAAGCTTTATCTGTATTTCATAGTGCATTTTATCAATTATTTGATGAGGGGATTTATGAAGATCATAATTACAAAGTGGTAGTAAATAAGGCAATTATTGTGTGTACTTCAAATTACAAAACAATTGATGAGATAAAAGAACATCTGGGATTGCCTATATATAACCGTTTTGACTCAATTATTAAATTTGATGATTTACCAGATATGGCAAAAGAAAAAATTGCGGAGAGGGAAATAGAAAGGTTAAAGAAAGATTATGATATCGAAGACAGAGAGCTGTTCGACAAAATAAAGGAAGGTGCAGTTACTCAATCAAATGCAAGAGAAATAAAACATTTGATTAAAGAGACTTTTTCACTTGTAGCACTCAAAAAAATATGTGGTGAAACGGAAATATAATTCTCTTAGCGAAGCTAAGAGCGCACTTCTATACAGGTGACTTGTCGCAGATCATAGTGTTTTTGTTGTTGCTAATGTTGACGGTCAGGAGCACGACGTCTCCGCGGAGATGCACCATGACAGTCTTGTTGTAGTCCCTTTGTATAAGGTTCCAGACATAGATTGCCTTTCATTGTTTTGGTCTGCATATACGACAGTGATCTTCCCGGATATGAGCATTGAGATATCCGGCTCAGATTCGATTTTGGCTATTTTACCGGATATTTTTTGGGGCATCCGCGGATGTATCACAGTTCTTGCTTAGGAGAAGATGGATGAGTTCTTCGAGAGGGAGGTTTTCCGCGGAAGATGCAGTTTCAGTTGCATCATACATCGCCTGCGTGTAATCAGAAAGCTTCTTATCAAGTGGGATGATTATCTGGTAGAAATCCGTTTTTGTATCCATCTGATAGATTCGTATATCAGTCCTTTTTCTCTCAAATACTTTCCAGTTATTATCCTGTAGATAATGGCAGAAGATGAAAGGATCAATCTGCTCTGCCAGATGCATAAGGTGTGTGGGATAGGACATATTTTTTTCCTCCAGGTACTTTTTTTCTTAATATGCAGGATTTTTGGATTATTTTTCAAATTATTTTTGATATAGAGTCGATAATCTGGATATGCGAATATCCATGATCTTGATAATGGTTTGAGAGGAGGCATTATGTATCACATTAAATATACAACATTGAATATCCGGAAAGGTATGGAGAATTATCAAATGATGCGTAAAACCGCGGCCAACCAACAAGGTTGTCCGTCGGATGTAAGCATCGGTTTTCATCTTTTACAGATCTGCCGGACTTTTCATAGTTCCTCTTGTGACATTCTGTCCTCCGGGATCCCATGTATTCCCGGATCTTTTCCGGTATAACCTTTCCGGTAAGATGTTCCTTAACCGATCCCGTCTGAACGCACATCAAACTTGCATTTATCCATGATATGTGCTATACTATGAGCATAGTAAAGAACTGATGTTCTAATTAATCTGATAAGGTTTTTAATGAGAAGGAGGCGTGTCTCATGCGTACATGGGCGATGGATTTCATTCCTGCAAAAAACAAAACAGAGGCTGCGGTCTGTCAGTATTTCAAGACAAACACCACAGATTTCAAATGTATGTATAACACTGCCAATTTTTATATCAGGAATACCATGACCGGGTTAAAGAAATCTCCGGAAGAACGCACGCACCTGGAGACAGAAGTCCTTCACTACGTTTTCACGGGTATCCAGAAAGCAAACGAAGATATCGGGCCGAAACAGATGGCAAGGATCCTGCGGGACTGCAGGTCCGCAAAAGCAGGAGGGATGCAGTGTGCCGTCCGCGCTTATAAGCTGACCCTTCAGGAACCGTTCCGGTATCCGACCAGGGAAAAATGGTTCCTTTCTTATGGTGTACTGGACGCCATCTTTAAGTTTACGGATAACCCGGTATATAAGCGGATGAACAGCCAGGTCAACCAGAATGCCATCCGTAAGGTGGTCTCCGCCTGGACCGGGTATTTTGAACTGCAGAAGAAGTATAGGGAAGATTCCCTGCACAATGATAAACCAAAGATCCCCGGATATCTCAAAAATACGGAAAGCACCGCATGGTTCTCCTCCCAGACGGCAAAACTGCAGGAGGAGGACGGAAAGTACTGGCTCAGGTTTGTAAACCTGAAGGAACGGGTATGCATTGGAAGCACTTCCCTGTATGAGGGGATGAAGTATGTAAAGACGGAGATCAAGCCGGTATATGGATACTACCGTATCCTGGTCACCTTTGATGACAAGGTAAAAGAAAAGGAGCCTCCGGAATCCCCGAAGCGGATCCTGGGGTTGGATCCGGGTATGGGGAATTTCCTGGCCGTGGCAAACAATTTCGGGGGAGTCCCGTTTGTGATACGCGGCGGTGCCATTAAGTCCGCCAACCAGCGGTTCAACAAGAAACGGGCCGCCCTGATCTCCTCTCTCACCAAAGGGAAGGACAGTACGAAGTCCGTTAAATACAGCGAACATCTCAATATACTGAGCCGGAAGAGGGAAAACTTTCTCCGGGACTATTTCTATAAATGCGCATGGTATGTCTGCCGGTATGCCCAGGCAGCAGGGGTGGAAGTGATCGTCATGGGGCATAATAAAGGACAGAAGCATGGGATCTCCCTTCTGGACAGCACGAACCAGAACTTTGTGTCCATCCCTTATACAAAATTCATTATTGCTCTGACATCTGTTGCCGCAGAATGCGGCATTGCGGTTGTCCTGACCGAGGAAAGCTACACTTCCCAGGCCAGCCTGCTGGACATGGATGAGATCCCTGTCTATTCCAAAGGGAATACAGGAGGATACACGTTTTCCGGCAGGAGGGTGAAACGCGGGCTGTACCGTTCCGAAGACGGGATCCTGATCAATGCGGATATCAACGGGGCAGGGAATATCATCCGCAAGGAGTATCCGGATGCCTTTGCCGGTCTCAATGACCTCTCTTACCTGTACACTACAACTATGTCTGTTGGATATAAGGATCTGTATAAGGAAGCAAAGGCTCCTAAGAAAAGGTCCTGCCGTTTCCATAAGGAAGGAAGATCAAGCCGGGTCCGTTACAGGGAAAGAAAGGAACTGCGTACGTTTTACCGGGAACTCTGGGGAGACACCAAATATATCTGGAAGCCGGAGGAAAAGACCGGACAGGAAGGATCAGAAGATAAGGCAGCGTAAGCCAGGTAATCCCCGTCACAGGGGATAGAGGGATAGTGTTAGTCCTGCGAGGCGTTTTTTACCTCGCGAAGAAGCCGCGGCCAACTCGTAGAGTTGTCCGTCGGTCAATCACGAAATTTAATGAATTGTTAGAAGTAACAAAAGACATAGACTTAGAGGCCCTTGGGGTTTCCCTCGGTAAAGCAGCAAATAGAAGTGAAATGATTAGCTGCTTTGTGGATGGCGATGAATGGGTCATGCAAGAAGTAGACGATAGACAGCGTGTTTTCGAAAAAAGGGGTAAAGAAGAGGATATTGTTAGAAAGGTATACGGAAATATCAAACTTAGAATTCGACAGCCGAAATAATAATACTATTCCCTATATTTTAATTTTGGAGTAATCTGACAGTTTCTTAAAAAATCCCATACTCAAGATATTATTATCCACTTTTTAATCTTTTTTCGTACCAGTCCGTTATGTCCACTTCCTGTGGTAAAGTGCTAACCGTCAAATATAGGCACGTACAGTTGATTTCGCTGGCCTATATGGTATAATACTATTAACCTGGATTCGGGCTTGGATCGTTAGTCGGCAGGATGCCGCGGATGAAGTTTCTTCCATTCAGTATAAGCCCCGAATCGTATTATCTAATTATTATAGGAAAGTGAGGATATTGTTTTATGAAGAAAAAAGTGATTTCTATGTTACTGGCTGTTTCTATGATTTCTACTTCCCCGATTTATGCCACGGAATTCTCAGATGGAAACAGTGTTGTTGTGAATGATGCTGATGCTGTAAATGGAACGGATGCTGATTCTGCAGATTCCGCAGAGGTTCCGGATACTTCTTTGTTTTCTTCTGATGCTGTCGATGGTGCGGATGTTGTAAATGACAGTGTGGACGCTGGAGAGGATTCCGCGGAGAATGCTTTTTCTGACCAGGAGGTTCCTGATGTGGATGACGGATCAGGTAGTGGGGTGGATGCCGCGGAGATGTTTGGATTTGTTAATGGTGTGTATGATTATAAGCTTGATTTAAGATCCTCATACAAAATAAGTGCGGTAGATCAGGCAGCTTTGAAGATTATATCTGAGGCAGGAATAACAAGTCAGAATACCGATCTTGAAAAAATTTGCATGATTATGGCATGGTTTAGAAAAAATACTTCTTATAGTAATATAAATGAGACAGAGAACCAGTCTCCTTATGGTTCCTTGGTTTTAAGGAGATCTGTTTGTGCTGGCTTTGCAACAGGACTTTCTGTTTTATTAACAAAAATGGGAATTACGAATTCTGTTGAAGCAGGGGATAATTTTCAAAGCGATGGTCATGCATGGGTAGAAGTAAAATTGAATAATAAATACTATATACTTGACGCTACAGCAACATGTTATAATCCAGGCAGTTTTTTAGAAGATTACAACGGATTCTGGTATAAAGCTGATGGAATGTCATCACATAATGTTTGTGGAAGTGAATTTTCTAGTAAAAATATTCCAGCGTCTAACGTGAAATATTTGGGAGCAAGTGGTAATGACTTATATGTTAGTACAAATGCAGGATATTATGTAAATGAAGGAACGGGATGGAACCCAATAACTGAACTTCCAAGTCAGCTTTATGGATCTTCGGATTTTTCAATATCTACTGAGATAGATAACATTATTGGAGATGGATATCCTGTTAAGGATCCTATCTTAAGCGGAAGCAGCCGTACAACTAGATTCTATATTTCAAATCCGGGAGCTGCGGAAAGTCAGGAAGCTGCGGAGTCATTAAGCTGTAGAGTAGACAACGACCAGATTGCGTCTGCGAAAATAACGGCAAGAGGTAAAGGATGGGTGGATGTTACTGTGACAGGAAAGTCTGCCGGAACAACCACTTTAAGCGTTTTTGCTCCAAACGGAGTTACTGGTACGCTTCCGATAACAGCCTTAAATGCTTCCGTCTCAAAGGCTCCTGTGATTCAGGCTCATGTAAAGAAAAACCTTCCTTTTGTCTATTTGAAATGGGATCTTACAAAAGATGTCCTTAACAATGCAAATAGTATGGGATACCAGATCATGGTGGGCGATCCGAAAACCGGAGAGTATACTTTGGATAATGATGTAAGATTAGATGAGTCGGATTTCGAAAAAGATTATTTTGCATCTGCCACGATAGGATTTGGAGATACGAAAAAAGTGAAAGTCCGCCTCTATGAAAAACTGGACGATGGTACCGTATCTTATGGGGACTATTCAAATGAGCTGACTGTTTCCACTACACCTGGATATGTCAGAATGAAATCCGTTTCCATGAAAAACAATAAGGCATACCTGAAATGGTCTAAATCAGAAAATGCTGACGGATATGTGGTCTACCGTAGGATTGGAAAAACTGGAAAATATAAAAAGATTAAGACCATTAATTCCGGAAATACCTTAAAATACACAAATTCAAAATTAACCTATGGTAAGAAATACTGCTATAAGGTTAAGGCTTTTCATGTAACCCCGGAAGGAAAAAAACTCTACACGAATTGGTCTAATGTCATAAGCCGTACTTGTAAATAAAGAAAAAGTGAATTCGAATTCACTTTTTTAAGAAGAGTATCAGAAATGGTACTCTTTTTTCTTTGATTTTTGCATATTAGAGAGGTAGGAAGGAGACCTCTGTATGAAGAATAGATTTAAAATTTGTGAAATTAAAAAAACTCGCATAAAAAATAGATATAGATCCCGAGAAATCTTGATAGCACTTTGTATGGCTGTTTATGATCGAAGATATTTAAGACCATTTAATTTCGGCAATAGGATATGGACAATCCACCACTGTACAGATTATTACAAGGTTCATGCACCTATATTAAATGCAGCAAAGCATTGTGTGGAGCATTGGACTATAGCTATTATCCACGGTCAGATGCCTGATACTTTTGAGGGACTTGAAAAAGCATGGCACTATTATAACGTATGATTTGATATGATTTTAATAATATCATTGCGAGCTTTCTGATAAGTTTGTAATTTATTCTTATTGTTTGGATACAGTGCTGGATAATTCTTTAATAATGTATCAACGTCATTTAAAAATGGAATCAAGTCTTTACCGAGTGTTTTTTTGTATATTTTGATATCATTTGAAAAATATGACTGGACAATTTTATGCCAGGGGATTAGCTTGGTCAATTCGTCTATTGCGATAAACATCGAAGAATACGGATGAAGAGCTTGTTCTGTTTTTGGAAGATCTAATATTTCACATGTTATTTTTTCTGTAATTGCTTCATTTAGATTGCGAAAACTTGAGTTAGATTCAATTCCTAAATAATCTTTCCTGAATAATCTATGCTTTACAGATTTTTTATGAACATATTCGTGCAGGAATAATCGCTGTGTGACTTTGGAATCTCTTAATACAATCTTCTTTGTTTCAATGTCGAATTTGTCTGCTTTGTTTTGTAAATCTGGATATTGAGTATTACATAGCGAGTCTGTAATAATTTGTATCCCTTCGTTAATATTATCACAATTTTTGGATATTTCATATTTCTTAAAAAAATCATTTGTTTTATCGATTAGCTTATTTGTTATAATCTTATTCCAAGTATACAATTCTTTTTCCTCTTCTGTAAATGTAATGTTTTATCTAAGTGTACGTTTATTATTCATTGTTCTTGCTTATAATCAGGCAAAAAACAAATCTTCTATATATTAAAATGATAGCATTATTGCTTCCAGAATTCAACGACGCATTTTTTCGTACAAAAATATCATTATTATAAATTATCTTATACTTTCGATGTAGAAAATTGAGAAGATGTAATGCTTCTGAAGAATCATTAAGCAAAAAAGTGAATTCGAATTCACTTTTTTCGGGAAAAGAGTATCAGAGATGATACTCTTTTTTTCTGCTTAATCTTCCAGCCTCTCTGAAAAGTTCCATAACCAAGACCTGCTTTATTTCTTTTTATGTGTGTAATTTTTTAATATTGAAACATCCGCGGAGATTCCCTCCACAAGGATTTCGTCTCATTCTGAAAATGTCTGTTTATCCGCGGAGATTTCCCAGGGTAATTTTCCGGTTGCCAGAAAAGATCGAAAACCGAAACTGTCGCAGAGGATCTTGACAATCAATCTTTCTTTGCAGCCTATATACTATGAAATACACCGGAGGGTGTGGTCTGCGGACAATGAATCTGCCAATGGAGTTCATCCGCACTCTATTCCTATAAGAAGTAAAATAAATAATTCCGCGGAGAATAACGTTTCCGCCTGATAGTCTCTGTTATTAAGAATCGCAAGCAGAGAATCCAAAACTTATAGAAGAGTACCCGAATCATTTTTATCTGAAACCATAATTCATTAACTTTAATGCAGTTATCCCGTATCCCTCTTTCTTTTTCTCCCATTTCTTTCTTTTTTCTAATCCCCTTTTTTCCGTACCAGTTTTTTACAGCCCTTGTCTATGCTAAAGTATAACCATCAAATACAACATAAGCAATTGATTTTATAAGCCTATGTGGTATAATACTATTAACCTGGATTCGGGCTTGGATCGTCAGTCGGCTGGATGCCGCGGAGAATATTTTTATATTTAGTATAAACCCCGAATCGCATTTTCTAATTATAAGAAAGGATGTTGTTTTATGAAGAAAAAAGTGATTTCTATGTTACTGGCTGTTTCTATGATTTCTACTTCCCCGATTTATGCCGCGGAATTTTCAGATGGAAACAGTGTTGTTGTGAATGATGCTGGTACTGTAAATGGAACGGATGCTGATTCTGCAGACTCCGCGGAGATTCCGGATACTTCTTTATTTTCTTCTGATGCTGTCGATGGTGCGGGTGTTGTAAATGACAGTGTGGACGCTGGAGAGGATTCCGCGGAGAATGCTTTCTCTGACCAGGAGGTTCCGGATGTGGATGATGGATCAGGTAGTGGGGTGGATGCCGCGGAAGTAAACGTGGCTCCAAACGGAGTTTATGATTATAAATCTGATTTGACATCTTATAAAATAAATGCAGTAGACCGAGCTGTTTCACAGATTATTTCAGAAGCTGGGATAACAAGCCAGAATACAGATTTAGAAAAAATTTCTATGATAATGGCGTGGTTTAAGGAAAATACTTCATATAGTAATGAAAAAGAAATGGGAAATCAGGATCCGTATGGCTCTTTAGTTTTAAGAAGGGCTATATGTGGAGGATTTGCAACAGGTCTTTCAACAGTACTGACGAAAATGGGAATCACAAATTACGTTAGGATAGGCCATGATATCGAAAGAAATGGTCATGGTTGGGTGGAAGTTGAATTAAATAATAGATTCTATATTCTTGATGCGACGGTTCGTTATATTCCATATAGTTTCTTGGAAGATTACAATGGCTATTGGTTTAAAGATATTTGGGAATCAAATGACCACACACGTTGTGCAAATACATATTCATGCAAAGGCATTCCTGCTTCTGAAATAGAATATATTGGAGCAAATGGTAATAGTTTGTATGTTAGTACAAATGCAGGCTACTATGTAAATGATGGTACAGGCTGGAAGTCAACATCAGAGCTTCCGGGTCGACTCTATGGATCTTCTGTTGTTTCTTTGCCAACAGAAATAGAAAATATCATTGGAGATGGAAATCTTGTCAAGGATCCTATCTTAAGCGGAAGCAGTCGTACAACTAGATTCTATATTTCAAATCCGGGAGCTGCGGAAAGTCAGGAAGCTGCAGAGTCATTAACCTGCAGGGTGGACAACGACCAGATTGCGTCTGCAAAAATAACGGCAAGAGGAAAGGGATGGGTGGATGTTACGGTAACGGGAAGATCTGCTGGAACAACTACCTTAAGTGTATCTGCTCCAAATGGAGTTACCGGTACGCTTCCAATAACAGCTTCAAATGCCTCCGTTTCAAAAGCCCCTGTAATCCAGGCTGTTGTAAAGAAAAACTCTTCATATGTATATTTGAAATGGAATCTCACTAAAGATGTCCTGGACAATGCGAACAGCATGGGATATCAGATCATGGTAGGCGATCCGAAAACCGGAGAGTATACTTTGGATAATGATGTAAGATTAGATGAGTCGGATTTCAAAAAAGATTATTTTGCATCTGCCACGATAGGATTTGGTGATACGAAAAAAGTGAAGGTTCGTCTCTATGAAAAAATGGACGACGGAACCATATCTTATGGAGATTATTCAAATGAGCTGACAGTTTCTACTACGCCTGGATATGTCAGAATGGAATCTGTTTCCATGAAAAACAAAAAGGCGTATTTGAAATGGTCGAAGGCAGAGAATGCTGATGGATATGTGGTCTACCGTAGAATTGGAAAAACTGGAAAATATAAAAAGATTAAGACCATTAATTCCGGAAATACCTTAAAATACACAAATTCAAAATTAACCTATGGTAAGAAATACTGCTATAAGGTTAAGGCTTTCCATGTAACTCCGGAAGGAAAAAAACTCTACACGAATTGGTCTAACGTTATAAGCCGTACTTGTAAATAAAGAAAAAAGTGAATTCGAATTCACTTTTTCGGGAAAAGAGTATCAGAGATGATACTCTTTTTTTTATTTTCATCATATTAGATTCGTCCATTCTGTGATGAGGTTTATGCAAAGCTTTAGGTATGTGAAATTATTTCTAAAAATACTGATTTTGAAAGCGTTAAAAAGCAAAAATCATTTTTTTTCTTTTTAATCATATTATCCTTGTCCAAATTATGGATAAGAAATTAGAAAGGAGGTTCCGGCGGATGAGACATAAAATTGGCTCACCGCCACATGACAAAACTGCGTTTGCCATGGGAGCCCTTTGGGGAAATAAGTCACCGCCGGTACGATTTATTGGCGGAAAAGTGAAACTTATTTTTTTTGAAAGGAGCTCTTTATGGAAAGAAAGAAGAAAAGCGCGCTGTGTAACAAGGTGATTTCCTTGTTTACATCTCTTCTTATGGTACTTAGTACCATTATTGGGTATATCCCAACTTCTGCAGTAAGTGTTTCCGCTGCAGACAGTTATCCATTACAGGAGATCTCTTCCGGAACAAAGCTCTCAACTCTGAGAACGTATAATCCAGAAAGAGATATTTTAATTAATCCTACTCCGGAAAAAATATCCGGTTACTCGACAAATGATGATTTTGATAAAAATAAGGACGGTTCTTTATGGAAAGACAAATCCGGAAGATATCTGCGAATCAGGACAAAGTCCGGGTTTGCAGAATTTAATGGCAAACAGTGGGATGTTGAGGAAAGTAAATTCCATCCAACTATTACTTATTACAAGGCCGGATATGACAAGAAAAACAAACAGTATTACAACCTGACCATGCGTGTTGAAAAATACGAGTCTGACGGTTATATCTGGTACATGGCCGACAGCAGTACGAGGGATAAACAGTATTCCAAGATCACCACAAAACCGGAGTGTCCGTATATTTATATTGACACAAAGAAGTCGTCTGTTGGTATTTCTGGGTTAAAGAACGTGCAATGCAGTTTTACCTGGTCAAGATACGTAGGAGATAATGATTCTGAAGAGATTCCTGCTGATCAGGTTGCAAAGTTGAATTCTTATATTACTATCAGAGACTTGGATGATGGACAGGCAATGAAAATTGCAGGAAATCAGAAGGGTAACCTTGACGTATATAAACTCAAAGGTTCCAAGTTTATTACCGAGCAGGATGGATGGTATGTTTCAAAAAGTGGTGAAACAACTTCCCCCAGTGATAAAAAATCATGGGTTCAGGCATTATTGACAGGAAGTCCGACATTTATCATGTGGTTCCGTGCTAATGAACCCAATAAAGTTGTACATGATACGGAATATAACGAGCAGTGGGGTATGCCTGCAAATACTTGTTACAGCTGGAATAAAAACAATGCCGGTATGATCTCTGGTAATTATTTTGAGTATACCGCAGAGTCTTTAATTAATACTATTCCTGTCATACCAACTCCTACTCCAGGTGGGGATCCAGAACCAAACGATCCTTCAATCGAGAAAGTAGTAGTCCAGAAGGGCGGTTCTTACGATGATGCATACAAAGCTGCTTCACCGGAAGATGCTTTTGAGATCAACGATTATGATGATTACGATTATCTGATCAAAACAGCAGGTCCGGGAGCTGAAACAGATTCCTACGAGATCGTGGATACCCTGGAAGACTGTTTGACGATTGATGATACTCATCATATCACTATTACTGATAAGGATGGCACGAACGTGTCCAATGACTTTAATCTCTCGATTAAAGGTCAGACTATTACCGCTTCTGCAAAAGCTGACTATATGAAGTCCAGTGACTTCAAGAAAGCTGATCAGGAGTTTATGGTTCGCCTTACCGTACACAGAATCAAGACAAACGATGTTTATACCTTTATGGCACCATGGATCGCAAATGATCCGGAGAACACAGGGTATACCTTCTATGTTCCGAATGCGTCTACTGTACGGTATCATGTCAAAGATGCTAAGGAAACAACACAGCTGGATTCTGAGGAGTGCTGGGTAACTGATGAGATTAAGTCTAAATTGACAGTGGAAAAAGATGCGAAATATGATGACTGGAAAGTCGGAGATGAAGTATCTTACTCTGTTGAGGTGACTCAGACAAAACAGGATGGATATGCAACAAATGTTGTCGTAAAAGATACTGATATCCCTTCAAGCCTGAAACTGGTGAACAATGGATGGGAAGTATCCGGACCGAACAGCGGAACTATTCCTTCAATGTCTTCTACTGAAGAGGGAAATGGATGGATCCTGACATGTCCGTTACTGCAGTACAATGAGTCAATCAAGATCACATTCAAGTGCATCGCAACAGCGGATTCTAATGGACAGGACTGGATCAATACTGTAACAGCTGAGGCAGATAACTTTACGGATGATGACGGCAGCAGCATTACTGCTTCCGACAGCGCAGAAGTATGGGTAAACAGCCCGGTTCTTACTGTTGATAAGGTAGCTGACCGTTATGAGTATGAAGTAGGCGATACTGTGAATTATACAGTAAGCGTAAAGAATACTGCAGACTATACGATCGCACAGAATGTGGAAGTTTCCGATATTGATATTCCAGAGGGACTGGAGCTTCAGGGTGACCCGACGATCGAGATGGGTGGCGAAGATACATCTATCGGATGGCCGGTTGTAGATGGAACAACAACCATTGCAACAGAAGAGAGAGACAACAATGTGGAAGTCACAAGTGATGGAAACAGCTGGACAATCAATGCGAAATACCTTACATCCAAACAGCCTCTGAATATTACATTCAGCTGCATTGCAACAAAAGCAGCAAACGGTGTGGAAAGCCAGAACGTTGTATCTGCAACAGCAGACAATTTCTTAAGCCTTGATGAAAATCAGGAACCGCAGACCGCACAGGATGATGCAGAAGTTTATGTAAACACCGCTTACTTTGACATCGAGAAAACATCCGATGCATACGAATGGCAGGTAGGTGATCATGTACCGTTCAATATCACAGTCAAGAACGTGAATGACGAGGGTACACAGGATCTTGCCGATGACGAAAAATATGCAGACGTTGATGAAGGTGAGAAAGAGAAGATCGGTGCCGCAGGCAAAACAGTGGCACGTAACGTGATCATCACTGATAAAGACATCCCTGCAGGATTCAAACTTGATTTTGGTTCTGTAGATGTACAGACAGGTGATACATCCAAATCCGTAGAGGATGAGATCGACGAGCAGTTAGCAGCTCTTGATAATGATACAGAGCAGTCCATGACAGAAGATGAGATCCTTGCAAATGCAGGCATTGACCTGGATGAGGACGGAACAGATTCTGATGGTGATACAGACCTTGATCTTCCAGAACTGAATGGAGATCAGGATGGAACTGGTGATACAGATCTTCCGGATGGAACTAATCCAGAAGAACATGAACCGACTCCTGCTGAGGAAATGACTGTTACAGGAATCCCGGACAGCTTTGACGACCATGTAGCCGGAACAGCAGATAAGACAAATGACGTGGATGAATCCTTATGGAATGAAACCGTCACAACTCCTATCACAAAAGAACTGACACAGGTTGGAAACGGCTGGGAATTAAAGATCAGCAACCTTCCGGCAGGAAATGATGTAAATATCAGATTTACCTGCGAAGCACTGGAAGCCGGAAACGGAGCAGAAGGTGTAAACGTTGGTACTGTATCCGCAACAAACGGTATTGAGAAATCAGATGATGCTGAGGCATATATCAACACTGCTGCTTTATCTATTGATAAACAGATGGTAAATAAGTATGCTGCAGGCGGAGAAGAGGATGCTCAGGACGGACGTGAAGGATATGAGTTCCGCGTTGGTGATGATGTTGAATACAAACTGGTAGTTAACAACAACCAGAAAGGTTCCATTGCCAGAAACGTAGTAATTTCCGATACAACCATTCCTGTAGGTATGGAACTGGATGAGAGCAGTATTACTGTTGAAGGTGTTCCGGAAACATATGTGAACCCGGTAGCTGGAACAGACGATCCTGCAAACCAGTTAGATCCTGACCATTACAATGAGACATCCGTAGAACCAGTCAACTACAATGTTGAGCGTGTAAACGGTGGCTTCCAGGTTACTATTGATAACCTTCCTTGTACAACAGGCGATACTCTTAACAATGTGACAACACCGGTTGTTATCACATATCACTGCACACCAGGTTCTATCTTAAACGGATATGAAGTTATCAATACAGGAAAAGCTGCTGCTGATAATGCAAGTGAAGTAAAAGATTCTGAGAGAATCTGGATCAACAGTCCAGAACTCAAGGTGATCAAAGATTCCGACCGTTATGAATACATGGTGGGTGACACTGTCACATATCAGGTAGACGTAACTCAGGAACAGGCAGGATGCCTTGCAAGAGACATTACGATCACTGATGTTATCGACACTGAAGGAGTAAAACTCCAGAAGAATTCTATCGTCCTGATCGACGAAGACGGTAACAAGATCGAGCCGGAAAGTGTTGAAGTAAATGGCAACACATTTACTGTAAACACAGGACGCAACCTGATCAACAATAAGTCCGGATATACCACTGTTGATATGTCCAAGGCTGATGATGAGAAGGGTGACTCCGGATACTTCCAGAACGGTGAATACAACCCGTTAGGAATTGACAAAGAATCCAAACTGACACTTGAATATGCCGTAGAGATCACAGATGAGGATCTTGCAGGACAGAGTATCCATAACACCGTAACTGCCAACTCCAAGGAAAATATCCCTGTAGAGGATGAGCATGAGGTTCTTGTTTACGGACCAGCCCTTGACATTGTTAAGGAATCCGATAAAGTAGAATATCAGGTCGGTGAAAAGGCTCAGTACAAACTGACAATCCGTGAACTTCGCGACAATATCACTGCAAAACAGGTAGTTGTTACCGATACATTCGAAAAGGAAGGCATGAAGATCTCCAAGATCAATGTCCGCCTGAACGGAGAGAAACTTGACGGTGCTGAGATCGAGCAGACAGCAGACAATGCATTCGTGATCAATACAGGAGCAGACCTGACAATCGAAGATAAGCTGGAAGTATTCTATACAGTAGTCTTCACAGATCCATCCCTTCATGATCAGGATATCGTAAACGTTGCAACTGCAAAAGGTGAGAATACTGAGGAAGAGAGACAGGACAACTGTGTCCACATCGTGGATGAGACTCCTGGACTCCAGATCAAGAAATCATCTGATAAGACATCCTACAAAGTAGGAGAAACCGGTCATTATACCGTAGTTGTTTCCAATACAGAAAAAGGCACAACTGCACGTAACGTAATCATCAAGGACGCACTTCAGGTAGAGGGAGCTAAGATCGTTGACGGATCCATCAAGATCTACAATGATGCAGGCAAACTCATGGATGATGCAGAGATCGAGCATTCCGATACGGATTATGCGATCGCAACAGGTCATGACCTGGAATACAAAGAACAGTTTACTGTAAGTTATGATGTTTTGTTTGAGGCTGAGACTCTTGCTGGTAAAGACATCCTTAATGTTGCCAGAGCTACATGTGACAACTTAAGAGTGGAAACCAAAACACCAAGTCCGATCAAACTGGCTAATGGTCTTGAAGTTTATAAATCCGCAGATCCTGCAACAGGTTCCGTGGTTAAGAACGGAGATACCATCAATTATTCCATCAATGTTAAGAACACATCCAATGATGACATGAAGAATGTCCTTGTAAAGGATATGATCCCAGAATATACGGAATATGCTTCCAGTGAAGAGCAGGACGGTGTGATCACAGGCACCAGAACTCTTAATGACAAGCTTTATGCTACATTTGTAATCGAATCCCTTCCGGCTGGAGAGGAGAAAACCGTTTCCTTTGCTGTAACTGTAACAGATGCACCACAGGAAGCAATGATCCTCAATGTAGCCCAGGTTCGTGTAACCAAGTTTGCACTGGATGACCAGACAGACAATACATGGACACATGAAGCATTCAGAAATACAAATGAAACAGTACACTATACTGATACCAGATGGGTCAAAGACCAGAATGTTGTATATATCGACGGTGGAAAGCTTTCCATTGAAAAATCATCTGACAAGATGAACTATTCTGTAGGCGAGACTGGACATTACACAGTTTCCGTTAAACAGAAAGTGGAAGGTGCAGTTGCAAGAAATGTTGTTGTAGCTGATAAACTGCAGAAGAAGGGTGCTTACATCCAGAAAGATTCCATCAAGGCATACATCCTCAGAGAGGGTGCAGAAGAACCGGAAGAGATCGAGGATGTACAGCTCGTAGCGAAAGACTTCGAGTATACCCTGTATACAAATACAAACCTGAAATACGGTGAAGAGATCCTTGTGAAATACGATGTTCTCTTCAAGGATGCAGAACTTGAGGGACAGCAGATCAAGAATGTCGCCCTGACAAAAGATGATTCTACTGTACCGGGTGATGAGCCAACTGATACAAACAGAGTAACTGTCGGTGATGCAGGACTGATCATTGCGAAGTCCAGTGACAAGACAAAATACAAAGTTGGGGATGTTGGTAAGTACACTCTGAAAGTTACTGCTGCTGACCAGTCAAGAACTATCAAGAATGTAGTTGTCAAAGATGTTATGAAACAGAAGGGCGCACACCTGGTAACAGGAACTGTTCGCACCTACTACGATAACGAAGAGCTGAAAGTTGATGTTCAGGAAAAGGATAACGGATTTGTTGTTGAGACAAAACATGACCTTTCCGGAACACATGCGATCTATGTAACATATGATGTTGTATTCGAGGAGGCATCCTTAGACGGAAGAGATGTAACAAACATCGCTACCACATGGGGTGACAATACGAACCCATCTGATGATGAGCATACCGTTCATGTAGGAGATGGTGATACACCGGATACACCGGATAAACCGGATAAGCCGGATACACCGGATACTCCGGATAAACCTGGCGTTGGCGGAATGACTATCACAAAGACAGCTAACAAGAACGAAGTCTCTGTTGGAGACGTTGTATCCTATACACTGTCAGCAACTGTTAATTCCGGTAAGGAAACAGCTAAGAACGTAGTCATCACTGATACCCTGGATGCAGACCTGTTCGAGCATCTTGAGATCGTGAAAGATTCCTTCAGAAGCTATCTGGATGACTCTGAGTTCCATGGTGCAGACTTAAGCATCAGCTCTACAGGATTCACACTGAAATCCGGCAAGGATATGAAGCCTGGACAGGTCATGAAAGTCACATATGATGTTAAGGTAAAAGATGATACCCTGAAAGGCAAGACCTTCAAGAACATCGCTACCGTATCCAGTGACAACATGGACACTGCTAAGGACAAAGAATCCGTAAAGGTTAAAACAGATGATCCTGTTGAAGGCGGAATGACCATCAGCAAGAAGGCAAACCAGTCCAAAGTATCCGTTGGTGATACCGTATCTTACACTCTGGAAGCTAAGGTCAACTCCGGAACAGATACAGCCAAGAACGTAGTGATCAAGGATACTGTTGATTCTGCATATGCAAAATATGTATCTATCGACAGAAGCTCCGTACACTGCTACATTGACAATTCTGAGTTCGCTCCGAAGAGTCTGGATGTAACTGAAAACGGATTTACCGTAACATCCGGAAAAGACTTAAAGCCTGGTCAGGTAATGAAAGTTACTTATGACATGAAGGTTGTTTCCGATAAGCTGAAAGGCAAGTCCATCAAGAACGCAGCAGTAGTAAGCAGTGACAATATGAATCCGGGCAATGACACAGAGATCGTTGAAGTTCCTTCAGATAAACCTGTAACAGGCGGACTGAACCTTACAAAGATCGGTGATCACAGCCAGATCAATGTTGGTGATACTGTAAAATATACTCTGATCGGCAAGACAACTTCTGCAGATACAGCTGTAAATGTAGTGATCAAAGATGCCTTAGATAATAAGGGTGTGATCGATGAGAGCAGCATTAAGGCATATCTGGATGACCAGCTCTTTACACCTAAGAAATTAAGTGTAACAGATGACGGCTTCACAATGGAAACAGGCAAGGATCTTGCAGCAAAACAGATCCTGAAGGTAACTTACAGTGTCAGATTTGCAGACGAAAGCCTTGCAGGAAAGACAGTTAAGAATACCGCAGTGATCTCTTCTGATAACATGGATCCGGTTGATGCTGACCATGGTGTTACTGTAAATCCGAAAGAAGAGGAGAAACCGGCATTATCTATTGATAAGAGCGTTAACCTCTCCAGTGCTTCCGTAGGAGATACACTCAGCTATACATTGACTGTAAAAGAGACAGAGAAAGATCAGACAGCGAAGAATGTTGTCGTTCGCGACAATTTTGATACCACAGGTATGAAAGTTGGAGGAATCCAGGCAACATTAGACGGTAAGTCTATCAAGGCGGATGTAACCAAAGCGGATAACGGTTTTGTAGTAAATACAAATACTGATCTTGCATATGGTTCTACCTTAAAGATCACTTACCAGGCGGTTGTTTCTGATTCCAGCCTTGCTGGAAAGATGGTTGGAAATACAGCCATTGCTTCTGCCGACAATGCAGATGATGTAGCAGCAAACGCTGGCGTATCTATCGCCGAGAATCCGTCTCCGAGTGAGACACCTGCTCCAAGCACAACCCCGGCACCGGGAGCTGACAGCAGTGATAATACAACCAACACAGTTGGACCAAAGACAGGACTTGTGAACCATGCAGGCATGTATGCGGGAATCGGTCTTGGAATCGTGGCAGTAGCCGCAATCGCAGTTTTCGTCATGAGACGGAAAAAGAAATAAGCAGTAATTCTGCTGGAGGGAGATCAGCCTGAAAAGGCTGGTCTTTCTTTTTGTATGAAAAATATTATTTCTCATATTATCTCCAGGAAATAAAAGATAATTTAAAGCCTTCGTGTAGGAAGCTTATAAATCCTACTATACGGCATACTCAAAAATAATACTGGAGGTTGTTTGGTATGATGGAAGAAAGAAAAGAGAAAACAGTCGAAGCGGTTGGATCTTATTTTAAAACAAATGAAAGTAAATACGATATTCAGGTAGGGAATGATATATTAGAAGGAAAAGTGAGTATTTGTGATATTCCTTTTGAATACCGATCGTTATCTTATTACAGAAATGCATACGGGAGATGTCTTGATCGTCGAAAATGGGATTGCGAAGATATAGAGAAAGAGACTATCTTTTTGGAGAATCAGATTATTGTTGATATAAAGGAATGTGAGGATAGATATCAAAAAGATGGAAATCTCTCGATGAAATATCCTTGGCCTTTGTTAAACGCGAGAATATATTGCCTGAAAAAGCTTTATATAGAAGGAGTACGAGAGGGGATTTTTAAACAGAAAAAAATATCATTTTTGCCAACAGATGATATTAATGTAAATGATTTTAAAGAAGAAAATTATAAAGATGTTCTTTCGAATCGGGAATATTATATGAAAGAAATGGATGGGTATTGGACACAGGCAGAGCGGGATATGCTTGATGGAAAAATAAAAATCTATGATGTTCCATTTGAGTATCGCTCCAGAAGCCTTTATATAATGGCTTATCGTTTTATACAGGGATATTTTCCAAAGAACATACTGGTAGAAAAGAGACTTTTTATTAAACAAATTTTAGAAGATGTAGAAGAATGCAGACTGAGATTTAGGGAAAATGGAGATCTTTCAGAAGAGTATCCTTGTCCGGTATTGAAAACAAGAGAGTTATTATTAAAAGATTTCTTCTTGGATCATGCATTTGTGGAATTAACGAGAAAATAATTGAAGGTCAGTGAGCAGGATGGTATGATTAAGAAAAAAAGAAAGGAATGCAGAAAACCTGCATTTTGTCCGTAAATGCGTTATTTTCCATATGATGAAAAATAAGAAAACGGTGAAGATGCAGGTTTGAGAACTGACATTAAGGGAAAACAAAGGATGAAAAAATACCCTAAGCCTGACGAATTATTCAAATTTGACTTGGATAATATGAAACTGGAAGATGAGAACTTTCGAGTTTTGATAAAGAGAGAGTGTCAGAAGAAAAATATGGTCAATTTCGAAAATAAATGCTTCTGCGGAATTGGAGAAACTTTGGACTCTACCTATACAACTGCTTTCTTTATTGATTACTGTCAATTATTCGACAAGAATCCAAACCGTATTACATGTGACTACAAGATTCTAGGATATTCAAAAAGGGGAAGACGTGTGTATGAGGCTTTGGTAGAGCATTCTATTGTAGATGGAAAGGATAAGATGAAAATTGATAGAAATGCTGTATATGACGATGGAAATGAAAATCATGGAATTGGCTCCGCAGGGCTTCAGGTAATTATAGACCTGGCAAGAAGGCTTGGCTGCACGGAGGTATATGGAATGAGTAGACCATACACTGAAATGATCAATTCGGAGAACTATGACTTAGCAAAAAAACGGTTACGTCATTTTTATGAAAAAAATGGGTTTATTTTCGGTGATGACGGCGAAACTTTCCATCTGAATCTGTAAAGCATTGTTTATCTTTTTTTATTAATTTTCAAAAACAGAACTTGTGAACCATGCAGTAATTCTGCTGGAGGGAGATCAGCCTGAAAAGGCTGGTCTTTCTTTTTGTCTGAAAAGTATTATTTTTCATATTAAATCCAGAAAGTAAAAGATAATTTAAAGTCTTCGTGTAGGAAGCTTTTAAATCCTACTATACGACATACTCAAAAATAATACTGGGGGTTAATTGATATGACAGAAGAAAGGAAAAAAGAAATATTAAAAACAATCGAAGAAAGAATTAGCAGCATTCCAGAAGAGTATGTCTCTAAAGTTGTTGCTGACTGGTTTTTCTGTAGCGGAGAGGAAGATTTGATGGAAGTCGCAAAGAGTATCAAAAGGAAAGATTCTGACTTAAGCCAACATATGCGGGACTGGTATGTTAAAACCAGAGGGTGTACAAAAACTGAAATGGCTATTGTACTCACAGATCCAGAATTTATGCTCACGTCATCTTTAAAAGACAAGATTCTGAGTCGAAGTAGTATTAGGCTGATGCAAAGCGATAATTTCAAAAAGAAAAGTCTCTATGATAAATTGATGATTGCATTAGAAAAAGTATGTTCTGATACCCATAGAGGAAGTATTTTGGGATGGCCGGCTGAAAATTTTGCATGGGTTGAAAATATCTGAAAAAGCTGCTCAAAAAAAGAACAGCTTTTTCGTTGGATTCTACTGTAAACCTAGAAATGTAAGCATATTTTGGATTTTGCATAGAATACGGTAGAGTAATACATCATCTGAATATGGCATCGCTCTTAAGCAATCATCTGAAGAAACAATATATATATTTAGTTCTTTTGATAAGTCTTGTTTGCTAAGAGCTTCTGTAAAACGATGTTTTCCATCTTGGATGAAATAAAAGTCCATAGGAGCAAAGTATATCAGAATAATATTATCATCGTCATGAACCCAGTTAGGTTGGAGATATGAAGCAATTTCGTAAATCCAGTCAGAATTAAGGTAATTCTCAGATAGTATATTATCCATTAAATCCCTGAGCGATTTTTTTTGTACTTTATATTTTTTATCGTTTATGATTTTACGGATAATGTCATTGTCATATGTAAAACGTATCGTCGTCCCTCCTATTAAGTTGATTTCTTGTTGGTTATAATCAGATAAGGTTCCAGTATACTCTTTTCTTATATCGTTTTTCTTTCGATTTTTCCAAAGATCGTGAAGTTTTTCAATTTCGTTATTAATTTGTATAGGAAGTTGAGAAATGCCCAATCTATCTTTGATTATTTTTTTTAGAGAATAAAAAAAGTCATTTAAAGTATTCATATTATTGTTCTCCTTTGTGTTTCTTGTAGTTTTATCATATCATGTTTGTTTTGCAGAATACAATGCTTTATTTCCGTCTCAGAATTGACCAGTCCAAATTTGCGGTATATAATACTTATAACACAAAAAGAATATATCGAAAAAAGCTCACTTCGAGTGGTATATTCTTTCCTCACTTTGAGGTGTTAGTTCCCTGACAGCTGCTATTTTGATGGCTGTCAGGGATTTTTTTATCCATCTTATTTCTTCAACATATTGTCAGTAATCAAATGACGAAAGGAGAATGCAAAATGAAACGATATCTGGTCAGTCCAGAACTGAAACCGTATCTGCGCCGCATTATGGATCGCAGATCCTTAGATTACAGCTTTCAATGTGCTGATGGAAAGGATTATTGTAATATCTACATGTCGAGTAATTCTTTTCATAAGTTGATCAAACGTGCTGCCTGCGAAAAACGCTCAAAGGAAGAGGGTGTTACATTCGTGACAGAGGAGGAGAGTAGTAATCCAATAAGATGCGCCGCACTTAAAAGAGAACTAGGTGTTAGCAGCACCATAGTTTATAAGTAGCTTGTTGTAGCATGACTGACCAGAACCTGGTCGGTCTTTTTTTGTCCTGCTTAAGGAGAAATAAGATGACGAAATTAGAAAATAATATTAAAAATCTCTGTGTAGAGAACATGGGTATTTATGGCTGCAAACACGCCGTAAAAGAGCATGTTTGGACTGGAAAAGCACATATGATCGCCAAATTAAAGAAGAACGTTAAGTCTATGCGAGAGGAACCTTTTGCATATGCCTGTATGTTTTTCTCTGTAGATACGTTGGTTTCTTGTATTAAAGAGATACTTTGGGAGGATCGAGAGGATGTAGAAAAATATATCCAAAATAAAAGGATTGCTCAGGAATTAGAGCTGGATTACACTTTTTCAGCTCCTGTTGCCGAAGGAATCGCAATGGGAACGGATTGGAACCAAATGCATCCAGCTTCCTCTGTAAGACTTGTAATATGCAAGGATAACTACACTTCTTTTCGCATCGTTACAGCCTATCCTTATCCTTCATTCGATGAATGGATCAATGGTATGATGCTGTCGATCAGGGTTTTTAATAAGTCGGTGAAAGCCGGCTTTTTTTCTGCATAAAAGATCATTAAAATACAACCAACACCGTTGGTCCAAAAGCGGGACTTGTGAACCATGCAGGAATTCTGCTGGAGGAGGTTCAGCCTGAAAAAGCTAGTCTTTCTTTTCAGTCGATAAAATACAAAGAATAAAAGGCCACAGTTTTCCTGCGACCTTTACCGACTTGACAGTGTTAAATTTTATAATCCGTAATGTTCGAACATCTTCTGGCGAAAATCAGAATCTACTGTTACCTTCTTCAGAGTAGTATAGTCATTCTTATCCAAAAGAATCTTAACCAATTTATTGTAACGTTCTTCTCCTTTTTGGGTATAATCACTTCGCATTGTTTCCAGCATCATATATTCTTTCCTCCATTCTTCATTCGAACGAGCCTTACGCAAAGCCTCATCCATATTGTTGATTAATGGGTTTACACATTTGTCTGGAATCTTAGAGGTTCTGATGTAAGTTAAGAGTTCTTTCAGTTCAGATGAGATATGTGAATCATCTTTTCCGTTGACGTTAACGAAAACTTTAATTGCATCATCTCCAAGTCTTAAATCTGGATATTCCACGCATCGATTTTCGAAAGTATAGATATATCCGTTCTTTCCAAAGAGATCGAAAGTGCAAATGAATATGACAAAACTTTTCTTAAGTTTTGAATAATCTGCACCTTTTTCTATCAGATCCATATCAATGAATCCTTGATAATAACGGCTTCTCTTGGGGATATTCTTAAAGAAAGATGTTTGCATTTCACAATTATATACCGTTTTCCCATCGTCTACGAAAATATCCAGTCGGACACTTTTGGCATCTACCTTGAGGTCTATTGTTTTCTGAGATTCCAGGTACTCGATGTGGTCGATTTTGATACCAAGTATCATTTCGAGAAAGGGTTTACATATTTTTTGTCCTGCATAATCCTGCTGAACATGAAATCATTGGTAAAACCTAATTCCTCATACTTTTGTATTGCAGTCATTGATTGGATTCCTCCTATCTATATTTTATAGCCAGGACGGGAGCGTGTCAAGCCGGTTTCTCCTGTCGTCATGGTATGAGAATAATATGTATGATAAAAGAATTAATAAAAGAATACTGCTGGAGGAGGATCAGCCTGAAAAAGCTGGTCTTTCTTTATTGTCGATGTAATAAAAAACAAGGTTGCAGCTTTTGGTAATCTTTATCTGCTTGAGGAAACATCCTCTCTTTAATACTACTTCCAGGGAGCATCATGAAAAATGTAGAGGATATCTGCAGATGTTTGGAAAAAAGAAATAAAATATGCCTAATAATTATTATCTAGGTATGTAGCGAATTGCTTTGCATGCTGTCTGCTTACTTCGCTTCTGGAGAACATGATTCTGCGGAATGTTTTCTGGCTATCGATGAGTTTCTCCGCGGCATCTGAAACTTCCGCTTTCTTCCTGTCATTGTATCTGCTCCATACATATTTTTTTGTTTCTTCATATACAAATTTCGAATGAGGTTGCAGACGTACTTCTCTCCAGGTAAGGTTTTGATCTGCGGAAAGATTCTGGTATTTATCGAGTTTTCGGTCATCATGAAAACTGAGCTGGATTTCTCCTATCTGAATGACCAAAACACGACCTACGCCTTCGTCATGGTGAAACCCGTAGGTTACTTTTGGAATCTTGCCTGCTGCCAGGATATCTGCTGCGAAAAATATGTCTTCTTTAAAATTATATAATTTCTTAAATTTCGGATCTATCTTGATATATTTGTTCACAAAATTCGCACTTGCCATGAACAGTAGTGCGTCTTCTATACTTTTGATTCTCAGAGTCTTCACATACGCCAATGCTTCTATTGCCATATTGGGGGAAAGTTCAAGTTCACTTTCTCCTTTATTTTCTTCTTCACTTTCTTCTTTATTTCCCTCATTGTTTTTCGTATGGTTTTCCGCTTTCGATTTTATTTTATTTTCCAAATATGCTAATTCATATTGTTTCATAATTTCTGATTACCCCTTATCTTTTGTTCTGGTTGTATACCATTATAATAAGCAGTTTCTGTAAGAGATGCAAGCTTTTCATTTTTTGTTCTATTTTTCATTATAATTTTATAATTTAAAAACGAAGGGAGAAAAAAGTATGTATTATTATGAAGTAACGAAAAACGCAATTCTCGAAAGCAAGATTGATGGAAAATTCTATCTTGTTGATTTCAGAAAGAATGTAACGGATCCTAACGAGTATAATTGGTACTTTACGGTAAGACAGATAATGTCCAATATTTCAAGGGAAGAGATTCTTACCTGTAATATTGAGGATTTACCTCTCAGTGAAAAACGCATCAAATTATCGGATCATCAAACACTCTGTTTCGACATGATAAGATCAGTCTTTCCAAAACTGGAAGGGCATTATTATGCGAAAGATGGAAAGCTTATGAAAGATGGACAGATTGTACCTAGCTGGATTGAGTTTTCAACTCAATATAAGGTACTTCAAGAAAAGCTTAATGAAGAAAAGCATTCTGATTATAAGTGTTACAAGGTACTTGGAGTTACAGATATATCCGTTGTTATTCTTTGCGGGTTTGATAAAGGCCGCCGTATCATATATGGCTTCCATCCTTATGCTGACGAACCTTATTTTGAGATGGAAATCGGAATCGATGTCTATGGGTCCTGTTTATATTCAGATCAAAAATATCTGTGTATAACAAATGAACGTTCCCATTTGTATGATGAGCATTACTGGATGTGGCCAGAAATTTCTGATATTGACAATTTTGACGATTCAATTCCTGATGTAACAGATATCATGGTGCTTAATTCTCGTGGAGATGAAGTATATACTGCAACATATTACTACTGTTTTGGTAAACCTTATTTCTCAGAAGGATGTTTTGTCGTGTATCAGGATAACGATGACAAAAATCTCTACAGGGTTTTCTCATACAAAAATGGATATCCTCGACTTACAGAGATCCATGTTACGGGAAAAATAATGACACTAGCCGTAGATCTGGATAATAATGCTATTTTTATCCGTTCTGAGGAGAGTCTTTTCTATATTCCGGCCGACTATAGAAAAGAGTTATGCCTGGATTCGCCAACCCCCGAATTAAGAAAAATACTCAAACAACTCATAGGATATGATCATGTATACGGAAGTAAATACAGTACTGAATGCTGCGAGCGTCATTACATGCTCCATATTACGAATGATAAGTATGAGCAAAAAACTTTTCATGTAAGGAGCGAAAATCCTGATATCTACAGCCTGTGTTAATGTTACTGAGGAGTCAGGGCTTATTCCCTGGCTCCACCTGTAAGAAGCCGGAGTAAGTCCGGCTTTTTTTTACATCCTTTATTACGAAGTGTCTTGTGTAAAGCTGTGTCCATGTCATTGATTAATAAAGAATACTGTTGGAGAAGAAACCAGCCTGCTTACGCTTGTCTTTTATCATTTTATAAAAAAATATGGAGGTCAGTGCTCTGGGTGGTATTATTGATACATATGAAAAAGAGCTAGAGGAATACAAAAAGCAAGTGTTTGAGTTAATGAAACAAAATGATAGATTATCCTTGGAAAATCAAAAGCTATCTGAGGAAATTATGCTGTTTAAAAATCAGTCCAGAGGACGTGATATAGGTTTGGATGATCAAGACTTGGATTATGGAGAAAGGTAGTTGTTCTTAAGACGATAAAGAAAGCCGTAAAGCAGAAATCCCACTTTGCGGCTTTTGTAATATCATGAACGGAATGACATTTCAACGACTTTTCCATTGCTGACCTTAATACACAGGCCTAATCCATTCATGCTTCTTATGGTAGACATGAAAGCGGATTTTGAGCAGTATTCATCGGGACCTTCATCTCCAGAAAAGTAGTATTTTGTTTTGGATGTAAGTTTAAATGTATGTTTTCCATATTTTATATACGCCTTTTTGTTTTGGCTGTTTAATACTCCGTTTTTGGAAGTATTAAATGATGCATACATTGTCAGAGTGTTTCCTTTACATACAGCTTTTCTTGTGCCTGACATATAGTATTTTCTGCCATAGTTGGTTAAGGTTCCACCTTTTTTTCCATTTATGCATGTATGGTAGTAGGTTGTGCCTGACTTTCTAGTGGCTGCCTGCACATTTGAGAATCCCATGCATCCTGTAACGAGGCAGATAGCAAGTATTAATGTTAACATTTTCTGGAACTTCTTTGTCCATGTTTTCATTATGAAAACCTCCCTTCGTTTTCGGGATTCATTATAGTAGCATAAAAAAGTAAAGTCAATAGCAGCGTAGAAAATGTGAGTATACAAGCATTGATTTTTCGCTATCCTTTCATCATGAAGACAGCTGTGGTCTGACGCAGTCTTTGTTTCTTGCATGGTAATATATGAGTCTGAGATTGTTGATACCTTAGCCGTTCCCGCTGAGAAACTGTATTTGTCATATTGTGATCAGAAAAATATTATGGAAGCAGGGAGATTGTTATGGTTAATAATAAAAATCTGACCGAAATAGAGTACTATATGACAAAGAAGGATAGAACTGATTGGACGCAGGCGGAATATGACATTCGAGACGGTATTCTCAGGATATGTGATGTTCCGTTTGAGTATCGTTCTTTATCTTTGTATCGAAAAGGCTACAGGAAATGTTTTATCGATTGTTTTGAGATTAGCAGACCGAGAGAGATAGCGAAAGAAGCGGCGCCTCTGGAAAAACAGATTTTGGAAGATATAGCGGAATGCGAAGCCAGGTATCAGAGAAGCGGAAACCTTTCAAAGGAGTATCCGTGGTATCTATTAAAAGCCCGGATGTATTGTTTAAAAAGACTTTATCAGGAGGGAGTTATTGACGGACTTTTTAAAAAAAGAGATACAGCTTCTTGCGTCGCAGATGTATTTTCTCAAGACAAACTTTCAAACGATAGTTTGGCATCTTTTGAGAAAAAATATAATATCCGCAAGTCGAATGATGATTACGATCGAGCATCAGATGATCTTTTGTATGGAAAAACTAAGATATATGAAATTCCATTTGAGTACCGGAGCAATATATTCTACATTATGAGCTGCCGTTTCGCAACGGGAAGAATCCCTCGAAAAGTAAAGGCCGAAAAAAATCTTTTAAAAACAATCGTTCTGGATGATATAGAAGAGTGTGTGAGACGATTTTGGAAAAATGGAAATCTTCCGGAAGCATATCGCTGGTCAAAATTAAAAAACAGGGAGCTGATGTTAAAGAAGTTTTATATTGAATGTGCGGCTTGGGGGTTCTTAGATTGTAAATGATGGATTTTTAAATCTAATTGAAAAAAACGGGCTGCAGATGATATATTAAAGAAAAAAAGGATAATATAGAAAGCTTGTATTTTTTCTAAGACTCAATACAGATGAAAAATACAGCTTTGCTGCTAACAGGTGCAAAAGATGAAAGAACAAAAGATGAAAGAATCTCCAGAATTGGAAGAATTATTCCGCGGACGAAACAATGTAAAGTGTACTGATAATGATCTTCGAAGTGTGATCGGAGAAAGGTTAAAAGAAGGAAATAAAATCACAAATAAAAAAAGATATTTCTGCGGAATAGGCAATGCCGTCAATCCAGAATATGTAACAGCTTTTCTTATTAATGATTGGAATTTTTCAGCAGGATTAGAAAACAATTTTAATGAGTTTCAGATTGTGGGATTTTCCAGATACAACAGGTGCGTCTACGACGCTCAATTAGAACAGAGGATTGTGGGTAATAATAACAAGTTACGGATATGTACAGTTTATGTTTCAGATGGAAACGAACATCATGGGATTGGCTCTGCAGGAGTACAGATAATAACAGACTTTGCTAGAATGCTCGGCTGTAAAGAAATACGTGGAAATGCAGAATCTTATTTGAACAGGACAGAGGAAGGTGAGGAACGTCTTCAGGATTTCTACAAGAAAAATGGTTTTGTCTTTGAGGAAGATGATCATGTTTTCCGTATGAAACTGTAGTTTTTTGTATCGATGTCTAAGCAAATACAAAAGTACATGAGAACTATATAGAGAACAGATACTGCTGTTGATATTATGCCGTTTCCGACAAGGAAGCGGTTTTTTTTGCATATTATGAAAAATAATTCTAGTAGGAGGAAGCGTATGGATATTCATAAATTTATAGAAAATTTAAAAAAATATTTAAGGACGACGTTTAATTATGAAATTTCTAATAATGCTATAAGGGTGTATCTCGATAATGAAATATATTACGACTATGCCTATTTAAGTCGAAAACTCTATCTGTATGAAAGAGGAAATAAATCTGAAATAGGATACTGGAGTGATATTAAGAATGCTAATCTGAATTTTGCGATGTTGTTACGGAATCATTTTTGTGGGCAGCTTTATGACAAAGTGCCAAATGCTTTGGAGGATTGTACCAGCTTAGAGTCATTAAGCAAAATATTGAGCAAGTATTTTGATAAACAGTATTATTCTGTAGGCTGTTTAGCAGAAGGTAAGCTATCAATTGTTAAGGATGACAATTATACGATTTGGTATAGTATTAATGGAAAAAAATATATGGTAGTAAAAGATTCAGATTGCGAGTATATTTTTACACGATTCTTTAACGAAATAATGTACCTGGAAAAACTTATGAATAATTTGCGTGATTATGAACATATTTTTGGAGAAGAATATATAGATGATGAAGTGATGGAATTAATTGAATTTTTAAGCCGTTCCCAATGAGGAAGCGGCTTTTTTTTGCATATTATAAAAAATAATTCAAGTAGAAGAAGGGAGCTTTATCATGACAGAATATGGGCCGTTGACAGAGAAAGAATATTATACGTTAAGCGAAAGGAATTGTTTTACAAAGGCTGAGGATGATATTTATGACGGCAGGCTAAAAATCTGCGACATTCCATTTGAATACAGATCGTTGCGTATGTACCGGGTAGCATACCGGAGATATCCTTATAGTCGCGTGATAGAGAATGATTACGCCAGTGTAGCTGACGAAATTACATTACTGGAAAATCAGATTTTAAACGATATAAAAGAATGTGAGGACAGGTATCGAAAGAACGGAAACCTTTCAAAAGAGTATCCATGGTATCTTTTGAGAGCCAGAGTATACTGTTTAAAGAGACTCTTGGCGAGGGGTGTGATAGAAGGGGTATTTAGAAAAGAAAAGATCATTTTTGATTTACCAGATTATTTTCCACTTCAAAACAGCGTTACTAGGAACAAAGATGTTGTTTCTTTTGAGAGCGTTTATAATGTCTATGAGTCGATGGAAGACTATATACGGGCTAAAAATGACTTGCTTGATGGAAGGCTTAAGATTTATAAAGTTCCATTTGAGTACCGTAGCAGAGTGTTTTATATCATGGCTGGACGTTTTGTAGCAGGAAGAGGAAAAACTGAATCTGATCTTCTCAAAAAAACTATTTTGGATGATGCTGAGGAAAGCGCAGAGCGATTTTGGAAATATGGAAATCTGTCAAAAAGGTATCCCTGTCCAGATCTGTTGTTAAGAAAAGCAGGTATGAAAAATATTATGATAGATTTTAAATTTTATAAATTTTTTAATTAAAAAAATTGAGAATGATTTCTGGGTGTGATATATTAAGAAAAAAAGAAAGGATTATGCAGAAGGCCTGCATTTTCTTCAAATAATACTACGAAAGATAAGGTGCAGGTTTCAATGCATGCTGGAATACAAAAGATGAATGAGTATCCACGATTGGAAGATATATTCCGACAAATCAAATGTTCGAAAGAGTTTCAGGATACAGTTGATGAGATTCTTACTGTGGAAAATGAAGTCTCCACCCCCATGCGGGGACATAACTCCTATGGAGGTGGTATCTAACA
>OBXO01000402.1_pt1 | contig 37380 bp, 26 predicted proteins | sample 1501431 | NCBI WGS metagenome assembly OBXO01 (sample SAMEA2580163, study PRJEB22360) | human gut metagenome | biome: human gut; feature: human-associated habitat; material: faeces | place: Denmark | collected 2008/2010 | reverse complement strand
ATACTGGTTTCTGCGGTATCAGGATTCCGCTCTGGTTCCCGCTTCCTCCCGTGTTATTGGTATTTCCGCCGCCATTTCCATTGTTGCCATTTCCACTGTTGCCATTTCCACTGTTGCCGTTCCCGTTTCCTCCGCTGTTTCCACCGGATTCTCCTTCTTCCCAGCCATAGTGGTTGCCATTTCCGCCGTTTCCGTTGTTGCCGTTATTTCCGTTATCATTTTTCTTTTCGGAATTTGCGGAAGCTTCCGACGGGCTGGCTGCCTCTGTTTCTGTGTCGTCCCCGCCGTACGGTATAATCGGCAGAAGCTCACGCACCGGTTCCGGGCGCATCTCCAGCAGCGGGACTTCGGATTTAGGATTTTCACCGTTTTCATTAGATGCGGCGTCAGGCTGCATATCTTTAGCCGCTGTTGTTCCGTCCGGTTCACCGAGCAGAAGACCGCTTAAATCTACCGTTTCATCACTGCCGGACAGGCCAATCAGCCCTAATACGGAGGAAACTTTCTGTTTGTTTCCATTTCCGCTATTTCCCTGGCTGCCGTTCCCGTTGCTGCCGCTGTTCCCTTTGTTGCCGTTACCATTATTCCCGTTCCCGGTATTATCCTTATTGTTTCCATTTCCGTTTCCGCTGTTTCCCTTCCAGTCGTCATCCGTATGCAGATTGTAGTTTAACTGGAAGACCCGGTTTCCGTCACCGTCATAGGCCATGGCCACTACCAGCTCGTGAGCGTCGTGGACTGCTTTTAAACGGTTCTCCACCGTATAAGTGTAATGAAGCTCTACCTTATCGGTCCCCTTCTTCCCGATTTCGGATATCAGGTTCCCGTCGGCGTCATACTCATACTGCATCTTGGTGTTTTTCTTTCCGTCGTAGAGTTTGGCCCGGATGAGCTGGTTTGACGCATTATAGCTGTATTCGGCGCTCTCCTGCACCGTCCCGTTACGGGTCTTGGAATAGGAAATCCGGTTGCCCATGTCGTCATATGAGTAGCGGTAAACATAGGTTCCCTGCTGTTCTTCTTTCTCGGTGGCTTTGATAAGCTTCCCATCGTCGTCGTATTCGAAGCTGCGCTTCGTCTCTACGATCTGGTAATTGTCTTTTGCATCTTTGTCGTGCTTATTGTTATGGCGGTTTCCGTGGGGGTATTTATCGTCATGGCGGCCGTCCTCATGCCTTCCGTCATGTTTGTCGTCCCATGCATAGGCGTAGAGGGATTCCAGCGCCGTCTCTCCCACGATGAACCCACGGTCATCATAGGTGTAATCGTACTGGCTCACCACCCAGCCGCAGTCGTCACACTTGTTTACCATCGATGTAATCTGAGCCCTTGCATTAAAGCTGTTATAAGTGCTGACTCCGTTCGGCCGGTGTATCTCGGTAACCCGGTTGATAGCGTCGTAAACGTAAGTGGTCACCCCGCCGTCCCGTCCTGTTACTTTTGTTATATTATCATTCTTATCATACTCGTAGGACACCGTCTTTCCGTCGGGATACGTGATGGATGCAAGCTGATCAGCTCCGTCATAGGCATAAGATGTCGTCTGTCCGGAACCGTTCTTTACCTGCGTAATCCTTCCGAGGGAGTCGTACTCATAGCTGCTCTCCCCCGTTGCGTCCATCATGGTCACGCGCTGTCCCAGCGCATCATAGCCATATCGCACGGCCTGGTTCTGGAAGTCTCCTGCTGCCGCTTCGCTTCCCTCCCCGCCGCTCTCATAGCTTTTTTCCACAAGCGCATTCAGCCGGTTGTAGTCATACCGTATCGTGTCGCCGCTGTTCGTCTGGTAGGAAGTGGTTCTGCCTCCCGCATCATAGGTCATCTGCTCTCTGCGCCCTTCCTCGTTCACCAGGGAGAGCATGTTTCCTTCCAGATCGTAGGTATATTTTGTAACACGCTTCATTGTGTCGGTCATGGAAGTTACATTTCCCATCACGTCGTAGGAATACCGTGTTGTCAGGCCGCTCGGCATCGTCACTTTCACCAGCTTGTCAAGAATGTCATAGTTAAAACGGGTAATCAGGCCATCTGTGGAGGTGAAGGCGAGTATGTTGCCGTGTGGATCGTATTCATATTTCTCAGTCAGGCCCATCTTGTCGGTGACGGAAGTAATACGGCTGCCCGGATCGTAGACCGCTTCCGTCGTCTGTCCCAGCGGATCGACGGTTCCGGTTCTGCGGTTATCGGAGTCATATACCGACTGGTACAGATATCCCTTCGGATCTGCGATTCCCGTCACGTTATAGTTTTTATCATACTGGTAGCTGGTGGTCCGTTCTCCCGGCCTGGTGACGGATTTAACCCGTCCGACCAGATTGTAGGCAATCTCAGTCGCTTTTCCTTCCGGATCCACGCTGGCGGTAAGCTGGTCAACGAGATCATAGCGGAAGTTCCAGGTATATCCCAGGGCGTTGGTCACTTCATTCTGGTTTCCGCGGATGTCGTAGCCGTATTCGGTCACGCCTCCTTCCGGATCCACAGCCCTCGTCATTCGGTGCATAATGTCGTATTCATAGCTGCTGCTGCGGTCAAGACTGTCTGTATCGGTAATGATATTGTCCGCCACATCGTAGGTAAACTCCCTCTTAAGTCCCAGAGGCGTGGTGATGCCGGTCAGGCGGTGTACCGGATCGTACGTATATGTGTAGGTACCGCCGTTTTTCTGCGTCATCTTTGTTACCAGGCGGTTTAAATCCACCTCGTACCGGGTCACATTGCCGGCCGGATCAGTGATGCTTAAAAGTTCATCGTGTTTGTCGTAGGTATAGCCTGTTTTTGCCCCCTTCGGTGATATCTTCTCCACCAGGTTGCCCATCACATCGTACCGGTACTCGGTTATCAGTCCATTGGCGTCCTTTGACTTAGTAAGATTGCCGACGGCGTCATAACGGTATTCCTTCTTATTTCCTTCCGGCGTCGTGTAGGAGATCAACCGGGACAATTCGTCGTATTCGTAACCGGTGACGCCTCCGCGTCCGTCCCTTTCCGCTATCATCCGGTTGACTGCGTCATAGGTGTAGGCCCTCTCTGCGCCTTCCGCATCCGTGGTTCCCGTCAGGTTGCCCGCCGGGTCATAGACAAACCGTGTGGCTGCGCCGAGGGGATCCACCTTTCCGGTCAGGCGGCTGATCGCATCATAAGTGTAGGTATAGACAGCCTCCCCCGGTTCCGTGGTTTTGATCAGGTTGCCAGTCTTATCGTATTCATAGATCGTCGCGGTATTGTCCGCCAGTGTAATGCCGGTCAGGCGGTCCAGCGTATCGTAGGCATAACGGGTCGTGGCAAGATCCGTCCCTGTAACGGCCGTCAGACGGTTAAATCGATCATATTCATAAACCGCGCTCCGCCCGATGGTATCCGTCTGTTTTACCAGGTTGCCGGATATATCGTACTCGTAGGTCATGGTATTGCCTGCCGTATCCGATGCACGGGTGATACGGCCCATGGAGTCATATTCGTAGGATGTCACAACGCCGGCTTCATCAGTGCTTGACGTAACCTGGTTGTTCGCATCATAGGTAAATGTTACCGTATCCCCGTCCGGCAGGGTAACCGTCAGCAGATTTCCATTCTCATCGTATTCGTAAAGATATGGGTTCCCCATCGGATCCGTCATTCTGACCGTACGGCTCAGCTCATCGTAGGTATAAGCGGTCTGCCCTTTTAAGGCATCTGTCATTTCTTTCAGATTGCCCAGTTCATCATAGGAATAGCCGGTCACATGGCCCTCTGCGTTTACGATTGCCAGAAGCTCTCCCAGGACATCGTAGTGGTAGTTGCTGCTGTGTCCGTTCTGGTCCGTTGTCTTTAATACATTACCGTTCAAATCGTAAACGAGTGATACGGCGCCTCCGACAGCGTCCTTTATCTCCTGGAGCCGTCCTGCCGCATCGTAGGCGTACCTTGTCTCATGGCCTTCTTCGTTGGTCCGGCCTTTGAGGTTCCCGGCCCCGTCATAGGTGTATACAGCAGTTCCGCCCTGGGGATCTTCCGTCTTAACCAGGCGGTTATTACGGTCATAGGTGAAATGATAGACTCTCGTCCCGTCATCGCTTACCGCAATAATATTTCCGTTGCCGTCATAAGTAATCTCTGTGACAAGGCCGTTTTTCGCCGTCATGCGGATTACTCTGCCATCGCGGTCATAGGCATATGAAATGCCGCTTCCGTCGGCGTAGGTAACGGCGGTCGGCTGCCCGTTCTTATCGTAGGAATAGGCGGTCCTGTTCCCCAGGCTGTCCGTGGCGGATTCCGGAAGGTTCAGTATCGTGTTATAACTCCAGGAAGCTGTATTTCCCCTCCGGTCTGTCGAGGATGTAAGGTTGCCGTTGCCGTTAAACGTCTGCATTACAGCGCGTCCCATTGCATCGGTAACACCGGTGCGGCGGTTCCGCTCATCATACCGGTACCATGTCTCATTTCCTTTCGCATCTGTCTCCACAATCCGGTTATAGTTCTTATCATATCCGTAGGTGAGGGTATGCCCGAGAGCATCTTCTCCCGTCAGGATATGGTACATCTTATCGTAAGTAAATACAGTTTTCGCCCCAGCCGGATCGGTGATGGACAATACGGCGCCCGCCGGGCTGTATTCATACTCAGTTGTCCCGCCGTCCTTCGCCGTCTCATTGATTTTCCATCCATTGCGGTTATAGGTATAGATCTCTGCGTTCCCAAGCGGATCCACCATGGAGAGCATACGGTTCATCCTGTCATAATGATAGCGCCAGATGTATCCTTCCGCGTCCTTCATCTGCGTGACAACCGCCCCGTCGTAGGAAAATTCCGTCGTTTGGCCGTTTGCGTCCGTGACGGACACCAGACGGCTCAGCTCATCATAGGCATAGCGCCAGGTATTCCCCTCCCCGCTTGTCCTCGTCAGGAGATTGCCTTTTTCATCGTATGTAAAGACCGTTCTGTTCCCCTCAAAGTCTTCTGCGGCCAGCGGCAGATTCATCGCATTATAAGCATACTCCGCCCTTGCTCCGTCCGCTCTTGTGACAGTCAGTATATTTCCGTCCGCGTCATAGGTATAGGAGGTTGTATTGCCCTCCTCGTCTGTCTCCTGGGCGACGCGGCCGTCACGGTAGGCCTTCGTACGTGCTGCTCCGTCCGGATACGTGATTTTCGTGGTTCTGTAACTGCCGTCATACTCATAGCGGGTCACAAAACCGCGGTTGTCGGTCAGTACCGTCGCTCCGTCTGAATAGGAAAGATACGAAGTATTTCCGTTTGCGTCCGTCTGGGCCGTAATACGGTTCTCACTGTCGTATACATTTTCCACCACACGGTTCCCTTCCTCGTCGTACCAGACCGTCATCCGGTGTTTCTCATCGTATTCATAACGGCGTATATCACCCTCCGGATTGGTGACGCTGATCAGATTGCCTTCCTCATCGTATTCGTAACGGAGGATATTGCCGTCAGGCAGCGTAATGTCCGTGATGCGGTACGCGTCATCCATTGTGATATCAAGTATCCTGCCTGTGGGAGACTCTGCCTGGAGAAGCTTATAATCCTCGTCGTACCGGTACCAGGTTCTGCGTCCCTTCATATCCTCCCGGTACTGGAGAAGTCCTAACGCGTCAAATACATAGCGGCTGCCGTCCTGGTTCGTAAGCTGCCATCCGGCGCAGTCCGGGATTGGCGTCCGCTCTGCCTCCGAGGAGGTCGCTTTCAGGAAACCGAAGCGGATCTCACCCCTGCGGCGGTTCAGCTGTGCCTTATCATCCAGATCTTTTGTGGTTACGGTGCGTGTCCCCGCTACCCTCTCTTCCGGCTCCTCTTCTTCTGCCTCGGATGCAGACGCCCTTCGCACTTCTATGGCATCCAGAGGCTCAAGAGTAATATCCCATCCGTCGGGAGCCTGGTACACATCCCCGTTCCTGGTAAATGGGATTCCCTTTCCATCGCTTCTCTTATAGAGAATGGTTCCATCCTTTAATATAGTCAGGTGGTCGCCGAATTCCGATGTCCATCCATAGCCAAATTCCTGGTGGTAATCCGGGAGCGTGGAGTTATAGCTCCTCATGACTCCGAATTCTCCATTCAATTCTTTCATGGATGCATCGGTCTGCTGCATGAAGAAGTCTCCGGTATTCATATTGACCGGTTCCAGGTTCAGTTCGCAGTTCGGATTTATGCCTGCCAGAAGGTTGCGCAGAAGCAGTTCTTCCAACGGAGTCATATCCTTATACGCATTATATGGCTCCGCCGTTTTCGGGTTTCTGATAAATAAAATGGTATCTTTCTCAGTCAATTGATCCTTATATAATTTATTATCACGCGCGAGCTGGCCTACATTAATTCCATAGTGGCGGGCAATCCTGGTACTCAAATCATGCTCCTTCACCTCATAAAGCAGAAACTGATCCGATGTAACCGTTGCTCCGACCACCGTATTATCTCCATCCGGCTCCTCCTCACCGGAACCGTCTTCTCCGACTTCTTTTCCTGTGGCAAAGGCTTCAAAATAGTAAATGGTGTCATATTCCAGGCTGCCTTCCGCTTCAAACCCGTCCGTCTGCCAGTTTGATTCAGGAGACAAATCGAAGTCATCTTCCAGTCCGGCCTTCCGAAAATCAGGATATACAAGTGATTCCATTGCGTCCGTTACGTCGCCGCCGCCTTCCTCCAGAAGCCGGTAGGTGACCTCCGAACCGGCCTGCGCCTTACCGTGGGCGATTACGCCGGTGACGCTGCGTCCGAATATATCTGTGTAGATTACGGCCGGATCCACTTCTATCGTCGTGTCATCCACGCTCATATTGGCAAGATCGCCTTCCAGATCTCCTGTCCATGAATATTCCAGCCGGGGGCCGTTAACCGAATCCCCTCTGTTGCACAGCACTTCCGCCTTCATGGCATACGCGCCGCCGTCCGCCTCAATTTCCGACCGGAACATCAGTCCCAATGGCGGCTCTGTCACGGTGATCCATCCGTTGACCAGATCCGTGATGTCAAATTCCATCGTCTGCCCTGCGCCGGGCGCCGGAGTCTGCCAGACTCTGTCTGAACTTGGATTATAGTCCGGCTGGGTGTTCCAGCTTGTAATATAACCGTTCCATTGAGTGACAGGCACATGCAGCTCGATTATATTCTGACCGCCGCTGTTATCCGTCTCTGTCGTGACCTTCAGGGTCGCATTGTGAACCTGCTCCGCTCCCGACAGAAGCTTTGATATGGTATCTGAATTATTTTCATTAAAAATCACACATACCCGGCAGTTCTTCCGGCTGCCGTCCAGATATCCGACATAGGCCGGGCTGTCCCAATCATAAATCGCGTCCGGCTGTCCCTGTGATATCGTCGCAAAAATAAATTCATCCGAGGGAACGTAGGTATCCGGGTCAATGCGTACCGGATAGGACCGCTCTTCATCATTCAGCCACTTCTTGTCTGCCTTAATGGTGACTGTATAATTCCCCTTTGTCCCGGAAAGTTTCAGTTTGACCTTATCACTTCTCTCGCCGGAATCATCCTCCATGTACGGAGCGTCCAACTGAAACAGGGCTTTCGCCGTGTACTTCCCGTAAATGGAAATTTTATCTTTTTCCTGCTTCGCAGTCATTCCCGGTATCTTGAGTTTATAAGAGAACTCATACCTGTCCCCCTTCTCCAGAAGAAAGATATCACCTTTCACCGTATTCTCAATGACTGTGTACTGGTAATCTACATTCTCAAATACATCATTAAACCGGATTGCATTTCCGGCCACCGACGGCTCTTTAAAGTTTCCGGCAGATGGAATCAGCTCAATCTTTCCGCCTTCCGTCTCTATGGAAACGCCCCGGCTGGTACTCATCTTAAGCGGAATCCGTATCTTGACAGGACCGGCTTCATTTTCCACCCATGAGGCAGCCTTGCTCCGCAAGAAAGAGGCGTTGGACGGCGTCGCTTCTTCCCCGTCTGCTTCGACAGCGGCAGAATCGCCTTTGACCAGAGTATTGTCAATCGGCCGTACTTTACCGTCCTTGTCACGGTACAGGCCGGAATATCCGCCAATTACGGTGACGTATTGCCTGTCCCCGGTCTGGTAGGTACGGCAGAGATCGGAAAACTGTACCAGCACGCCGGACGGCTCTTCAGTCACCTCCTGATAAAGCTCTTCAGGAAGACGCAGTCCTTCATCCGTCACCGGTATCTCACGGGGTATCTCTTCTTTTGCATCCTCTTCCGGTAATCCTTGGGCCGGACCTGCCGCCGTATCATCGGCCGGATCACCCCCATCGGCCGATCCTCCCGGCTTTGTCTCCGCTCCGTCCTCCGAACCGGCTCCGCCGGAACCTCCTGCGGTTCCCTTTCCGTCTTCTTTTCCTGATTCATTGTCTTTCCCGGGTTCACTGTCCTTTCCAGGCTCTTCTTCCTTCCCGGTTCCGCTGTCCTTTCCAGTCTCAGTCTCAGTCCCGGTTCCGCTGTCCTTTCCGGTTTCATTATCTTTTCCTGTCTCACTGCCTTTACCGGATTCACTGTCTTTTCCAGTGTCACTGTCTTTATCCGGCTCCGCACTCTTTTCTGTCCTATCCGCGCGGTCACCATCAGAGGTATCGGACACTGCGGATTCAATCCCTAATTCCCTCAGCGTCAGGGCCTGAGGCCTTGTAAAGTCCACATAACGCGGCTGATTCTCTATCAGCTCCGCCGCCTGCGCTATAATCGGCGTCATGTTTGGCGCCAGCATGGCGGTTATAAGAAGACCGCTGATAAATTGTCTGGCCTTTTGACGGTAACGTTTTTTTACTTTTCTTTTGTTTTCTTTCATACTTTTTTCCTCCTGGTAAATATTATCATTACTGCTTACACAACTGAATTCTCTGTCTTCGCCGGGGCGCTGAAGCTGCCTGATTCCCTGCTGCCGCATTTTGCTTACATATCTATTAAAAGCTCTTGATAATAGTATTTAAATTTAAATTTCAAACCGATTTTATCTGTTAACTTCCGAATAATTTTATCATATATCTCATTTCTTTTCTCGTTTATGTCCCTTAATTGCAGCTTTTAGTCCTCCAACAGTTTTGTCCGCAATGTAAAAAAGTACGCAAAAAGCGGCAGCCGCCCGGATCCCGTCAGGATCCCCGGCAGCTGCCGCCCTATATCTTTACTTCCATTTTATTCCACATCCACTGGCTGTTTTTCTTTGTAATGATGAGCTTCTTCAAGCATCATATCCTTCACCTTCATCAGGCGGATCTGGGTGCTTCTCTCGTTCTCATCCAGCTTCATCGTGATATACTTGATATTCTTCTTCGTCTCCGGAATGATTACATGCTCCAGGGCGTTTACACGCCTCCTGGTCTTCTCAATCTCGGCAGCCATAAGCTGGCATGCCTTCTCCGTCTCCGACAGCTTCAGCATATCCGGCAGAATGTCTGCCAGGGACTTAACCGCGCCGTCCAAATCGCCGGAGGTAAATGCAAATCCATAGGAATAAATATCATTCTCATCCGCAGTCCTGGTCTTATATTCAAAAACCGGGATATCGACACTCATGACATTCTTCTTTCCCGTTTCCAGATATACCTCCTGCTTCGGTGCAATCAGCGCCGCATTCAGCGCCTGCTCGGACATTCCCGCCTTCGCAATGACGAAGTTCTTATTGGCGCTGCGGATTCCCTCTTCCACCTTCAGACGCAGCGCCATGTTCTCCCTCGCCAGATCCAGGAACTGCCGCATCAGCTCATCCCGCTTATCTTTCAGAAGCTTATGGCCTCTTGTAGCCGTCACCAGTTTTTTCTTGAGCCTTGTCAGCTCCATTCTGGTCGGGTTCACCTGTGTTGATGCCATGGCAATCACCTCTTTTCATTATTTCCCGTAATAAAGATCCAGATATTTGTCGTCGATACGTTTCAGCTCTGCCCTGGGCAGAATGGAAAGAAGCTTCCAGCCGATTTTCAGTGTCTCTTCTATATCGCGGTTTGCCTCATACCCCTGGGAAACGTATTCTTTCTCAAAGGCATCCGCAAATTTTGCATAAATCAGGTCGATATCGGACAGCGCCGCCTCACCCAGGATTACCATCAGCTCTTTCGCCTCTTTACCTCTTGCGTATGCGGCAAACAGCTGGTTCATCGTATTGGAGTGATCGGCTCTCGTCTTGCCTTCGCCGATACCTTTATCCTTCAGACGCGACAGGGAAGGAAGTACGTCGATTGGCGGCGTAATGCCTTTTCTGTAAAGCTCACGGCTCAGGATAATCTGGCCCTCCGTGATATATCCGGTAAGGTCAGGGATCGGGTGGGTCTTGTCATCCTCCGGCATGGTCAGGATCGGGATCATCGTAATGGAACCTGATTTGCCCTTCTGGCGTCCTGCTCTCTCATAGAGGGAGGCAAGATCGGTGTACATGTAGCCGGGATATCCACGGCGTCCGGGAACCTCTTTACGGGCTGCGGAAACCTCACGCAGAGCGTCTGCATAGTTGGTGATATCGGTCAGGATTACGAGTACGTGCATGTCTTTCTCGAAAGCCAGGTACTCGGCGGCCGTCAGAGCCATACGCGGCGTCGCGATACGCTCTACGGCAGGGTCGTTTGCCAGGTTGACGAAAAGCACGGTTCTGTCAATTGCCCCCGTTTCTTTAAAGCTTTCAATAAAGAAGTTGGATTCCTCGAAGGTGATACCCATGGCGGCAAATACTACGGCGAAATTTTCGTCGGTGCCGCGGACCCTGGCCTGCCTTGCGATCTGTGCCGCCAGGTTGGCATGGGGAAGGCCGGATGCCGAGAAGATAGGCAGCTTCTGGCCGCGGACCAGGGTGTTCAGTCCGTCAATGGCCGAGATACCGGTCTGGATAAATTCCTCCGGGTAACTTCTGGCCGCCGGGTTCATCGGCAGGCCGTTAATATCTCTTCTCTCGTCCGGAAGAATCTCAGGACCGCCGTCAATCGGCCGGCCCAGACCGTCGAATACACGGCCCAGCATGTCTTCCGAAACGCCCAGCTCCATCGTTCTTCCGAGGAAGCGGACTTTACTGTTTGAAAGGTTGATACCGGTTGAGTTCTCAAACAACTGGACAAGGGCGTCGCTGCCGTTGATCTCAAGGACCTTGCACCGCCTCGTCTCTCCGCTTGCCAGCTCTATCTCTCCCAGTTCATCATACGTTACATTCTCAACGCCGCGCACCAGCATCAGAGGACCGGCTACTTCCTGTATGGTTCTGTACTCTTTTGGCATTTAGAAGTCCTCCTTTCCTAATACATCGGCAATTTCTTTTGCAAGCTGCTCCAAAACCGCCTGATATTCTGTCTCTATCTTATCTTCCGTCGTATATTTGAAACGGCCGATCCGCTCCCTGACCGCCATTTTAATCAGCCCGCCTGCCGAAGCTCCGTCATCCAGCGCTTTCTGGGATTCCTCATAGAAAGCCAGAACCAGCTTCATCATCAGGAACTGTTTGCGCAGGGAGGTATAGGTGTCAATCTCATGGAATGAGTTCTGGTGCAGGAAATCCTCACGGATGGAACGGGCAGCTTCCATCTTCAGCCTGTCGGAAGGTGAAAGTGCGTCCATACCGACCATCTTAACAATCTCATCCAGCTCCGATTCCTCCTGCAGCAGGCTCATCATCTTCTGGCGGCTCTGCATCCACTCATCGGCAACATGCTCGTCAAACCATTTGCCCATGCTGTCCACATACAGGGAGTAGCTGGTCAGCCAGTTAATGGCCGGGAAATGACGTTTTGCCGCCAGGGAGGAATCCAGTCCCCAGAATACCTTTACGATACGGAGTGTGGCCTGGGACACCGGCTCGGAGATATCGCCGCCGGGAGGGGATACGGCTCCGATTGCGGACAGGGCGCCTTCCCTGCCGTCTTTGCCGAGACAAACCACATGACCGGCACGCTCATAGAACTGAGCCAGACGGCTTCCCAGATAAGCGGGATAACCTTCCTCACCGGGCATCTCCTCCAGACGTCCGGACATCTCACGGAGCGCCTCGGCCCACCTGGATGTGGAGTCCGCCATCAGGGCCACCGAATAACCCATATCACGGAAATACTCTGCAATTGTAATACCTGTATAAATTGATGCCTCACGTGCCGCAACCGGCATATCGGAGGTATTTGCAATCAGGACGGTACGCTCCATCAGCGAGTATCCCGTCTTTGGATCCTTCAGTTCCGGGAACTCATTTAAAACGTCGGTCATCTCGTTTCCACGCTCACCGCAGCCGATGTAAACGACGATATCCGCCTCCGCCCACTTTGCAAGCTGGTGCTGGATAACGGTTTTACCGCTTCCGAAGGGGCCCGGCACGGCGGCCACACCGCCCTTGGCAATCGGGAAGAAGGAATCCACAACCCTCTGTCCGGTCACAAGCGGAGTCTCGGGAGGCAGTTTTTTGAGATATGGACGGCCTTTGCGGACCGGCCATTTCTGCATCATCGTAAGCTCCCTGTCGCCTTCCTGGGTGGCGATGACAGCCACTGCTTCCTCAACTGTGAATTCACCGCCTTTAATCTCTTTTACCGTACCTTTGACGCCGTAGGGAACCATAATTTTCTGGACTACGACTACGGTTTCCTGGACGGTTCCGATGATATCGCCGGCCTCCACCTCGTCGCCTGCCTGTACGGCGGGAACAAACTCCCATTTTTTATCACGTTTCAGGGACGGAACCTCAACCCCCCTCTTCAGGTTGTTGCTTCCGGTCGCCTTCATGATATCATCCAGCGGTCTCTGGATCCCGTCATAAATACTGGCGATCAGGCCAGGCCCGAGTTCCACCGACAGCGGAACCTCCATCGATTCCACCGGTTCCCCCGGTCCGAGTCCGGAGGTCTCCTCATATACCTGAACGGAGGCTTCGTCTCCGTGCATCTCAATTATCTCACCGATCAGACGCTGGCTGCTTACACGGACCACGTCGAACATGTTGGCATCTCTCATCCCCTGTGCAATTACCAGGGGGCCTGCCACTTTTTTAATCGTACCTTTGCTCATTGGAAGGTCACACCCACCTTTCTTAACCTATAATGGTTCCTTACTGGTTCCCTCCGAAGAGGATATCAGAACCGACCGCCTGCTCTACCGATTTTTTCACACCTTCCACGCCTTTTCCCGTATTGCCGGAGATACCCGGTATCAGGATGATGGAAGGAAGCAGGCTTTCTTTATATTTCGCTATGGCGCGGCCGGTCTGGGCCGCCACAGCCTCTGTTATATAGATGACTGCATATTCACTGCCTGCAAGCTTCTGAAGCGTTTTCTCAGCATCCTCCTGGCCGGATACGGAAAATGTATCCAGCCCGAGCGCCGCAAAGCCGTAAATACTGTCGTAGTCGCCCATCACTGCTGCTTTATACATACATTTCCCTTATCCTTTCCCGGATCTGCGCCTCAGGAAGCTCATTCAGCCTGGCCGTCAGAATGATTCTGACCGTCTTAATCTCATTTTCTCTCGCCAGTACATAAGCGACCAGCGGACCTGCTGAAAACGGATTGTACTTCTGCGGCTTAATTGCCTCCATCAACTGGTTGTCACACCAGCGTTCAAAGGCCGACGGTGATTCCCGAAGTGCCTCGGCGCCGCCTGCATACGCAGTACCTTCCAGATATTCGCAGATAGCATCCATGCCGGACAGAGCCGCCGAACTTAACCGTTCCACGCTCAGACTGGCACAGGGAGCCATCGCCCGTTTAATAAATTCCAGTGATTTTGCGGTTTTCTGTGAACGGACGGCAATCTTGATATCGGCAACCGCTACGGTTGATTCCGCGTACGCCCTGATTACCGGGTCCGCGGCCTTTTCCCCCTCCGCATAAATTGCTTCCAGCGCCGCCCTGTCTACGATGATATCGCAGAGCTGTCCGTCCCTTGTGTGCAGGAATGTCTCATAGGCTTCCTCCGCAGCCGCCCTCATATTGGCCGGAAGCGCCTGCCAGTCGCGTTCCGCAACAATCCGGGCCATCTCTTTTCCGCCAATGGCGCAGTTATCAAAATAGATGTTCCCGTGATGATCGGAAGTGACTGTTTCCTTGATTGCCGCCTTCAGGTTGTGGAAGAGATTTTCGTAGGACAGGACATTGATAATCCCCGCATCCTCCTTTTTTAAAAGGTCTCTGACCACATTCCATGTCTTTTCCTTCTCCCTGGTCAGGATCGCTTCCGCGTCCATTCCCGTGTCCTGGTCCCCCCAGCCCTTCTCTGTCAGAAATTGAAGACAGCTCTCATACGTCTTCAGGGCCATAAGCTGATCCAGTGTGGAGGAGGAAAACAAAGACAGTTCCATCGCACGGATTCGTGCAACCGCATAGGCATATTTTGTATCAGACATATAATCCTCCTTGTCGGTTACACCTTATGAAAATAACATTGCATGTACCTTATCGGACAGTTCATCCCTCCTGGCCGCAAGCAGCGCCCGGAATGAACAGTTTTCCTCGATTCCCCCATAGACAAGGATAAAACCGCCGTCTATGTTCTTCGGCTCTTTTACAAGAGTCAGGCTTCCGCCCTTTGAAACAGCCGCTTTCTCAATTACGGCCTCAAATCCCTGCGGCATCCTGTCCAGGTCTTTTTCTGAAAAATAAATCTCGCCCGTCTTAGGCAGGACATATTTATCAAGCATTTTTCCAATCAGGGCAAAATACTCTTCGCCCTCCTTCTTAAGCAGCGCCTCGTATGCCTGTTCCAGCATATCTGTAATTACCTGCTGCTTTGCAAGAAGTACGGCCTGGCGTTTTTTAAGCTCTGCGGAGGATTTGATGCGTTCCATATAGCTTGTGGCCTCTCCGGCCAGCTTCTCATCATTCTCTGCCGCTATCTTTTTACAGCCCTCTTCTGCCTCGGCCAGAACCGCCTCAGCCTCGCTTTTTGCCTTCTCGGAAATCTCCTGAGCTTCTTTGCCTGCATCTTCAAGGATTTGACTTATGATTTTGTCTAATCCGGTCATTCCAAATTCTCCTTAAATTTAATGGTTATCAATGTGGCTGAACTGATAGGTCAATGATTACAGGGCGCTTACTGCCAGGATGGAGATTAACAGCGCAAGAATTGCGTATGTCTCAACCATGGCAGGGAACAGCATCGCTTTACCGAACTGATCCGGTTTCTTTGCCACGATACCAATGGAAGCTGCCGCTGTCTCGCCCTGATATCTTGCGGAGATAAGTCCCACAATACCAATCGGAATACAGGCCGAAAAGTAAAGAAGGCCCTGAGTCATGCTCATATCCATGTTAACGCCTCCGCCTAAAAGACCGATTTTAGACAGTGTGATGAAACCAACCAGAAGTCCGTAGATACCCTGTGTACCCGGAAGAAGCTGAAGCACAAGAACCTTCGCAAATTTACCGGGATCCTCCGTTACAACGCCAGCCGCCGCCTGGCCTGCAATACCAACGCCCCAGGCAGAACCCATACCGGCCAGACCAACTGCTACCGCTACACCTAATAATGCAAAAACTATACCGCTCATATTATAAATCCTCCTTGATATCTACATATTTCGTATTTTGTTTAAATGGCGAGAATTCTCTTCCTCCGCCCTCATAGAACTTACCGAAAAATTCCACGTACTGGAGACGGCATGTATGGACATACGCGCCCAGCAGGTTGATTGCCAGGTTGAACAGATGGCCAAAGCAGAAAATGATAATGAATAAAACAGCGCCGACGGGGCCTCCCCCGAACATGCTGCCCATCTGGTTCACTACCGAGGCGATAACGCCTGTCGCCAGTCCCAGCGCCAGCAGACGCGAATAGGAAAGCACGTCTGACAGCCAGCCGGATATATTGTACAAATCATAAGCGCCGAGCGCCAGCCTGAGCGCCGGGTTCTTCGTAGTTCTGGCCGACATGCACAGAATTCCGACCGCACCGATGATTGCCATCCATTTTGCCAGCATGGAGACAGCGGGCGGGAATACAATCTGTACCTGAGCGATGGAACCGAACAGCTCTGTCGGAAGCAGAATCAGCACCAGGCCAATCAGCATCATGTACCACAGCACCACGTCACAGACAAAGCCAAGGGTGTCTTTATTCTTCAGATACATATATCCCTTGATGCCTAAGCCAAGGAACAGATGGATAACTCCGAATATCATGGAGCATATCAGCATCTTCATCGGGTCGTTTAACGGTACGAACCAGAGCGCCGGGATCGAAACCTCGCGGCCAAAGAAGGTTTTGCTGATAATATTTACCGCATCTCCGAAATAACCTCCGAACAGCACGCCCCAGAACAGAGTGGAAAGTCCGCAGTACATAAACAGCCTCAGCGACTTTTTCAGGTTATCTCCCATTCTCGGGAACTTCTTTATAGCGATAAAGCAGGCCAGGAACACAATCAGACCGTACGCCGCGTCTGAAAGCATCAGGCCGAACAGGAATACGTAGCAGGCCGACATGATCGTCGTCGGATCAATCTCTCCTTTGGCCGGAAGGCCGAAGGAAGCGGTAACCCCCTCTGCTGCGGAAGCAAAATGGCCGTTGGATAAAAGCACCGGAGCCTCTTCATCCTCCGGTACGTCCTGCGTCTCAAAGGACAGGTCGAATCGTGACGTGAGCCTCTCCTCCAGCTTTTTCACACTCCGTTTCGGTACATAGCCCGTAACGATAAATGTCTTTTCCGACTGAACCACCTGTCCCAGTACCTCATATTTCTGAGCCCTGATCCGGTAATAATCAGACAGAAGTTTCAGGTTCTCTCTGCTTCCCTCATATACCTTCAGTTTATTAATCGTATTTTCAATATCTTTATTCAGTTTTTCAATCTGTGCCCGAAGCTCTTCCACATACTGCGCGGGAACCTCTCCGACCGTTTGGGACGGCCTTGAGAAGCCTGCCGCTCTCAGAGCATCCTCAAGCTGTTCCGCATCCCTTTTCAGGCAGATGGCCGCTATACAGGTTTGATCCTTGTCTGCTCCTACCACCTGGATATCCAGGTTCTGAAGCTCCGGAGCCTTTTCCGCGACCGCCAGATAAAGCTGCTCCAGCGTCGCACCGCCGGCTACGGCTCCTACAAGAACAGAAGTGCTCCGTGTCTCCTGACATCCCAGCGGGATATCCAGCCCCAGCCATGGCGTCATGCCTTCTATCTGTGTTTCCAGCTTGGCTATGCCCGCTTTCTGCTCCGCGACCTGCTTATTCAGTGTCTGAATCTGCCTTGCGTCCTCCAGGACCGTCTGGGCATTATCGGCGACTTTTCCGAATTTCTCACGGTCTGTCAGAGCCTTTCCCTCCAGCGCAGAAAACATGCCGCTCTTCTCAGGAACATATTCCTGCAGTATCTCAAGAGCCTGATCCGCAAGGGCCGCATTCCTGTCAAACATCTGCCTTAAAGAAACGGTATCCGTCTTCCTGAATACACCGTCCTCCTTCGCTTCCTGAGTGACCTCCACCACGCCGGCAGCCTGCAAAAGTTCCAGAACCTCTTTACGGTTCTTTTTCAGTGCACAGATACTAAATTTCTGCATCTGCAATACTGCCATGTCCGCATCCCTCCTAACCTTCTGTCATTGCGCCGTTAAATCAGCTCGGAAATAACCTTATTGATTACTTCCTCCGTCTTCTTTCCGGCATTCCATTTCAGGGAAGCGATATCTTCCTCGGCCGCTGCAACCGCCTTTTCCAGATAATCTGTGCCTTCCTCTGCCAGTTTCTCCCGGATCTTTCCGGCCTTCTCCCTGGCTTCCCCGAGGGCTTCCTCACGCATCTTTGATGCTTCGCTCTTTGCCTGATTAACCAGGGTCTTCCCTTCATCAGACGCTTTTTGAATCATCTCAGCAGCCCTCTCCTCTGCGTCTTTTACGGCCTGGATCGTATCCTTGACCATCTCCTCACCACCTTAGCTTCTGATATTTTCGAAAAAAAATCACCATCTTCCGGAATCATTCCGATGATGGTTCTACATGTGCGGCTCCCTAATGAAACATCTTTCATTTATCTGTTTTATTATAGATCAAGCCTGCTTTTTCCATTCATGAAACGCATAAAACCCTTCTCTCCCCGCACATTTGTATACTATTATAACTATTTACTTCAGACTTGTCTATTAAATGTTATAGAATTGATAAAATTCATACAATTCTTTTAAATAAGTGACATTTTGTCTAAATCTGTATATTTATCCTCATTATCGCTTTACAAAGATAAAGTACGAAGATAGCGGTGACCTGCATGCTCCGCGCACAGGTCACCGCCATCAATAAAAAGCGCAAAAATGCAGGTTTCCGCTGGCTTTCAGCCTATGGAAACCTGCATTTTGCATTCTCTTTTACCGCCCCGTTGTTATACAAAAACATCACCACCGCCATCGCGCAGATAATCCCATACCCTGCAAAGCTCCACTTATCCGGAATCTGCCCAAAGGCGAAGAAACCAAGTATCGTGGAAAATATAATCTGCGAGTAATCATAGACTGAGATTCGTCCGGCCGGAGCATAACAATAGGCGGCGGTGATTGCAAACTGCCCTCCCGCTGCCGCCATCCCGGCAAGAAGCAGGATTACCGTCTGTGCCGCCGTCATCGCTTCATAGTGAAGCAGCAGCCACGGCAGTATTACAATGCAGGAAAACGCCGAGAAAAAAAAGACGATAAACGGGCCTTTTTCCCCGCTCTCCCCCAGCTTCCTCACCATCGTATAGGCCAGGCCCGCACAGATTCCACCTGCCAGTCCAATCAGGGACGGAATAAATGCCAGATTGAGGAAGGTCGGCTTTACGACAAACATGCTACCGAAAAATGCCCCCAGGATGATAAAGACCTGTGCAGGAGCCACCTTCTCTTTTAAAATAAGGAAACTGAACAGGACTGCAAAAAACGGGGACATTTTATTCAGCATGGATGCGTCAGCCAGCACGAGATGATCGACCGCATAAAAGTTACATAAAATTCCCAGCGTGCCGAACAGGGAACGAAGAAAAAAGTATCCCGCATTGCTTCTCTTCTGCCATCGGAACCCTCCTTCCCCGCGAATCAGAAGAATCCCGGCGAAAACCACCGCCACCAGGTTTCTGAAAAAGCTTTTCTGGATCGAAGGCAAATCTCCTGCCATACGGACAAACATATTCATCACGGCAAAGCAGAATGCCGACAGGACGATATAAAAAATGCCTTTATATTCGTTCTTAATGTTCATGTTCATAATTTTATCAACATTTCCTCTCTTTCTTCACTCGATTATCCCCAAAACATCCTTTATTATAATAGCAAGTCCACAATAATTCAACATAATCATTATTTTTGCGCAGAAAAGGAGCTGCTGCTCCAGTATATTATTTATCTACTTTTGCAGCAGCCCGGTCCTCCAATTTTCACAAAGTCTTTGAACGTATTCCGGCCGGAAGAATCTGCATGTTCACCGCAGTTCCAATTGGCGATGCAATGGAACGCGGGGAATGGTTCTCACCGGCATTACGGCAGAACCGGAATTAATCCGCATGTACAGAACAGAATTTCCGGTTTTCCCGGACTCATTCTTCATAGCCGCCGGCTCCTCTCACGATTCCGTTAATTTCATTCATATTATCCGATATATCCCATTCCCGTAAAGAAAAATACCCACAAAAAGATAGTGAACACCGATGCCGCCGTACTCAATACTACAAACTGGCCCGCCAGTTCCCCGTCACCGCCCATATTCTGGGCCATCGAATAAGATGCCGTGGCAACCGGCGTCGCATACATCTCAAACAGAATAAAGCGTTCCAGGTTATTAAAGCCAATCATAGTGGCAATCACAGTGATAACCGCAGGCAGCACCAGCAGCTTCACTGCCATCGAAGGCACAATATATTTTAAATTATGGCTGATTGCGGAAAAATGCAGAGTGCCTCCCAGTACAAAGAGAGCCAGGGGCGTGGTCAGAGCGGCGAACTGGCTGAGCGGGGTCTCCACGCTGGATGGCAGTTTAATGTTCAGAACATAAAAGATTAATCCCACCAGCGCCCCGAGAATCAGCGGATTGGTACAGACAGTCTTCACCAGCGCCATCGGATTTGTCCTGCCGCCGTGAAACATCTCCAGAATAATAACAGCCGTGGCATTATAAACCGGGATAACGATGGCTACCATCATAGATGCAAGGACAGCGCCCTCGTCACCGAAAAGGTTCGCGGTCAGAGGAATGCCGAACAAAACGAAATTGCTCCGGTAAATTGCCTGGATAATTACACCCCTCTTTGCATTTTCGCTTACTAAGCGGGGAATCGTAACGATCAGCAGCGCCTGCAGAATTAAAACGCTCAGAACTGCCGTAACCGCCAGCTTCCAATTTAACACAAGGCCATGATCCACCTTGTACAGATTGTTGAACATAAGGATTGGAAAAAACGCCTTGAAAATCAGTTTATTCAGCCTGTTCATAAAATCTTCATCGGCCAGGCCGCACAGCCTGACCCCATATCCGAACACAATATAAATTAAAAACGGCATTACCGCGTTAACTGCAATGATAAAACTCCTCATTCTGATCCCCTGTTCCATTTGTTATTTTTTTATTTACTTTTTCTGTTTTTTCCATTATAAGATTATCGAAGGAGCGGTGCAATAACATCTTTACTCTAAATTGATATAAAGTTATTTAAAAACAGAAACGATAAACGATAACCTGCGCGCTCCGCGCACAGGCCCCGTCATCAATAAAATGCGGACGTCCGCACCGGGTATGATATATCATTCCGGTACAGACGTCCGTTTTTATCCTATATCCTTATTGCTTTTGTTCCGGCTTATTTAATTGCGCCGATTTCCTTATAATATCTGGCCGCGCCGTCATGTAGAGGAAGATCTGCGATATCCTTCGCCGCATCCTCTGCCTTAAGTCCCTTCAGCACGGAATTGCTCTCTGCCATCTTGTCTACATTTTCCCAAAATGTTTTCGTCAAATCATATACCGTATCCTCGTCGAGCTCCGCCGTGGTAAACATCACCATCTTGATTGCGGTCGTCTGAACATCGGAATCCTGACCGGAGTACGTACCTGCCGGGATAGTGAATTTTGCATACCACGGATATTGCTCCTGCAGCTTTGCAATCACCTCATCATCAATGCTCAGAATCTTTGCATTTGCCGTAGATGCCGCTTCCGTCACAGCGGAGTTGCCCAGTCCTGCCATAATCCAGGCGCCGTCAAGCTGCTTATTGCGCATCATATCCACAGCCTCTGTAAAGCCGATATTTTCAATCTTGATATCATCCGGATAGGTCAGGCCTGCTGCTGTAAAATGATTTCTGGACTCTCCCTCTGTTGAGCTTCCCACCGCACCGCTGGCAAAATGTTTTCCTTTTACGTCGGCAAGCATGTTAATCTGTGAGTCGGCAGTTACCACAACCTGATTCGGATTATAGTAGAGTCCGGCAATCACACGGAAATTTTCATTCTTACGTCCGTCAAATGTTCCTGTTCCCGTATAGGATTCATAGCAATTGCTGCTGATCGCAATACTTACCTGAGCTTCTTTATCCGCCAGCAGATTCAGGTTGTCCACACCGCCTCCGGATGCCTGAGAGGTAGCCTTTACATAGCCAAGCTGCGTATTCCAGACATTGGTGATAGCCGCCCCTAGCGGATAGAGGGCGCCTGTGGTGGCTGCCGTAGGAAAATTAATATTGACATTTTCCCTGGCACTTCCTTCCTGTCCGGCATCTTCTCCCTGTGCGCTCTGGCTTTCCGGCGCTTTGGCGCTGCTGCCGCTGCCTGAGGAACAGCCGGTCAGAGCCGCCGCGGTCACTGCCGCACATAATCCCATTACAACTAATTTTTTCATTGACTTTTTCATTTCTTTTCCCTCTTTCATTTATTAAATATGTTTTAAATGCTTAGATTATATATTGCGGAGCTACTGCGCCTTTACCGCAGTCGCCTCTTCCCCGCCCTTCTTTACCTTCATTCTCTGATAAATGAAAACTCCGGCAAAAAGGCCGATTCCAATCACATCTGTCACCATATTCGGGTCAATACTCAGGAATGCCACTACCAGTAACACCGCTCTTTCAGCCCAGCCGCATCTGCAAAACAGCATTCCCTGGAGGCCGGAGGCCAGAGCCACAACTCCCAGGCAGGCTGTCAGCGTCGCCTGAACCGTCGTCAGGACGGTTGCGTCCGTCACGCCAATCAGAAGTACCGGATTTCCCAGGAAAAAGAATGGCAGGATAAATCCGGTCAGACCAAGCTTGACCGCAAGCAGGGAGGTCTTCGTCTGATTGGAATCCGCTATGCCGGCCGCCACGTAGGAACTCATCGCCACCGGCGGAGTAATATTGGACAGGCAGGCATATATCAGACAGAACATATGAGCCGCAATGGGCACTGCCCCAATCTCTATCAGGACCGGAATCGCCACTGCCACCACGATTACATAGGCAGCTACACCCGGCACACCCATCCCCAGGATGATGCTCATGATCATAACCATGAGGCCGCCCAGGTAGAGCTGGTTTTCACCGACCACTTCGAGAATCAGATATCCTATCGTAAGTCCCAGGCCGGTCAGGGAAACCGTACCGATTATCACTCCGATCACCACACAGGATACTCCGACACTGACAGCGCCTCTGGATCCCTCCACCGCCGCATCCACAATATCCTTAAAGCTCATCCTCGTTTCCTTGCGGAGCCAGGAGGCCAGGATAGTGGCGAATATGGAGAATACCGCAGCATAGAGAGGTGTATACCCCAGTACAATCATTCCAATCAGGACTACCAGAGGAATTACAAGATGCCCCTGGTTTTTGAGTACTTCCACGGCATTCGGAATGTTTTCCGGAGCCAGCCCCTTTAATCCCAGACGTTTTGCCTCAAAGTGGACGGCCAGCAGCAGACCCATATAATATAGGAATGCAGGGATACAGGCTGCTATCATTACCTTGCTGTAGCTGATCCCCAGGAACTCCGCCATGACAAATCCGACTGCTCCCATGATAGGTGGCGCAAACTGTCCTCCCGTCGAGGCGACCGCCTCGACCGCCGCCGCAAACTCCTTCCTGTAGCCGGTCTTCTTCATCAGAGGAATCGTGATTGTTCCGGTCGTCGCCACATTTGCAATAGCGCTTCCGTTAATCATTCCCAAAAGAGCGCTTGCGAGTACGGCTACCTTTGCCGGCCCTCCGGGAGAACGGCCTACCAGAGTCAGGGACAAATCATTAATAAATTTGCTGAATCCACTGTATTTTAAAAATGATCCGAACAATACAAACAGGAATATGTAGGTCGCACTCACGCCAATCCCGACGCCGAAGATCCCCTGGCTGCCCCAGACCATATGGCTCAGGACACGTTTCATTGAAAAACCCGTGTGCCCCAATGGTCCCGGTATATATTTTCCGAAAAAATTATATGCCAGAAAGATAAGTCCCAGCACAGCAAGGCTCGGACAGGCCCGCCTGGCTGCTTCAAACACGACAAGCATTGCCAGCGCGGCTATCACTATTTCCCGTTTCGTCAGATAACCGCCCGACTGGGCAATCCGGGAATAATTAAACAGCATGTAGCCAAAGGCTCCTATAGCCAGAGCAATCAGAAGCACGTCCCAAACCGGCGGGGCATTTCTCACCTTCTTCTCTTTTTTCACCGTGGGATACAGCAGGAACGTAAATACCAGAAGGAACATGCAGTGCCACATACGAAGATCCATGGAACTCATGACTCCTATCGTATTTACATAGATCTGGAATACCGCCCAAAATGTAAGCAGAACCGTTAATAATATCCCGAAAAAACCGTTGTAAGAACGCGTCCTCGCGTCGGCATCCTTCTCCTCCAGCAGACGTCTGGCAGTTTCCCCGGCTGCTGTTGTCTCATCAGAAGACAGGGGAAGACGGTTTTTTTGATTATCTTCAGACATTGTAATTTCTCCTTTAACGCGTCAAATTATTGAAGTTTTCAACAGTGTCTTATTATAACAGAAATATGGGGCACAGTAAAGGTTTTATGGGGAAATTTCTTAAGATATGGGGATTTAACTGAGGTTTGGAGGACGCGTCCGGAACGGACCATGTCCGGTGTGGTGAGGGGACTGGCTGAGTCTTCCGTCCCCGTGGGAGGTTGTCGTGAAGGGGAATCCGGCCGGAATGAATTGCTGCGGAATTATTAATAAATTCTGCGACTGCGCAGCGCAGAGTCTGAAACGTATATAGGATTTGAATATAAGACGGAAGGAGCCGCCCTTAGAGAGATTGAACGTTCTCTCCGGGCGGCTCCTGCCGTTCCTTCACCGTAAATTTTAAAGTAACAGTTCAGCCGGGATGTATTCCGCGAGGTGTTTTCGCTGTTTTTGCGAAAATCCCGGGTTATGCGGCGCGACGCGATGAAAAGTGAACTTTTCACCACAGTCAACGGCACTTTTAGCCTGACATTTTAAATCACAAACTGTCTCATATACCTTGCACTGAGTTTCAGGCTCCTGATTACATCTTCATGTGTTCCCTCAAAGCTTTTGTCCTCCACTTCGATACAGGTATAACCATTGTACCCTATGTCGGTCAATGCGCTGACATATTTCGTCCAGTCCACGTCTCCCAGTCCGGGAAGCTTTGGAGCCATGTATTCCAGCGGATAGGCCATCGTCCCCACATCATCCAGCCTGTCTTTATAAAGCTTGATATCTTTATAATGAACATGGAAAATCCTGTCCCTGAACTCATACATCGGTTTGATATAATCCATCATCTGCCATACAAAATGACTGGGATCATAATTCAGGCCGAAATTGCCGCTCGGAATTATTTCGAACATTCTGCGCCAGATTTTCGGTGTCGTTGCCAGGTTCTGCCCTCCCGGCCACTGTGTCTCGTCAAAAAGCATCGGACAGTTTTCGATTGCCACTTTTACCTGGTGTTCCTCCGCGAAACGGATAATATCCGGCCAGATTTCCTCAAAAAGCTTCAGATTCTCTTCCACGCTCTTTGTATGATCACGGCCGATAAAGGTAGTCACCATGCCGATCCCCAGCTTTTGTGAAGCCGCAATTACCTTCTTCAGATGTTCAATATTGGCCTTCCTTTTCTCCAAATCTCCATCCATTGTATTCGGATAAAATGCCAGAGAAGATATCTCCACATTTTTTTCTTTGCAGTAATTCAGGATATATTCGGCCTTTGCCCCGCTCAGTTCATCGACATCGATATGGCTGACGCCCGCATACCGGCGTTCCGCCTTGCCGCTTGGCCAGCAGGCCGCCTCGACGCATTCATAGCCCAGGCCGCTGATCGTGTCTATCATTTCTTCAAAGGACATCCAGTCCAGAATCGCGCTTACAAGTCCCAGTTTCATTCTTTCCCTCCTGTTTTACCAGTGTACTCTCGGAATCTCCTGGTACTCAGATTTGCGAGATGATTTTTTGTCGGTTGTGTACATATTTATGAGGCGTACACGGTGTGTACGTTGAATAAATATGTGCGCGGCCGGCAGAAAATCAGCCGTAAAGATGAGTGCCGGGGAGACTCAGAAAGTACACACCTACTGTTGCGTTGCATTAAGAAATTTTCACGCTCTTTCCTGTTTCAGAGCTTTCAACCGCGGCAAAGACTGCTTTCATTGCTGCCAGAGCTTCCTCCCCGCTGATTTCCGGCGGCGTATTATGGACCAGACAGTCCATAAACAGATCGATTACTCCCGACTTTGTCTGATTGTCATTCGTCTGAATTTTATCCAGATCATAGCAGATTTTCTCTCCGCCCTTCAGCTCCACTACAATAGAATGGGCCGGGTCACTGTAAATCTTCATCACTCCTTTTGTTCCGTAGAGAATCGTGGAGTTGTCTTCCGCTCCATAGCAGGTCCAGCTTGCAGTCATGGTTCCGATGCATCCGTTTTCCATCTTATAAATACAGATGGCATTGTCATCCACTCCGATGAGACTGCCCGAGGCATCTCTTTTATCCAGCGTACCCAGATAACCGATTACCTCCGCCACTCTGGAACCCGTCAGATACTGGATCAGATCGGTTTTATGGATTCCAAGGTCCGCCATGGCCCCCATGACCGCTTTCTTCTTATCGAAAAACCAGACATTCTGTCCCGGGTCAATGCTCCAGGTCTCCGGACCGCTATGGGCAAAATTTGTCTTGAATGTGATAATATCTCCAATCAGTCCGCTTTCTATCAGTTTTCTGGCCTCAGCATGGGCTTTTGCAAGCCGCTGGTTGTGGCCTATCATCAGAAAACACCCTGTTTCCTTAGAGGCCCGGACCATATCCTCGCACTCCTTCAGACTCATCGCCATCGGCTTCTCACAGAGTACGTGTTTTCCTGCCTTCAGAGCCGCAACCGTAATCTCCGCATGGACGTTATTTGCCACGCAGACACTTACCGCGTCGATTTCCCTGTCGGCCAGAAGTCCCTCATAGGAATCAAACGCTTTTCCCCCATACCGGACGGCCAGCTCTTTGGCCCGATCCTTATTTAAATCGAAAAATCCTGCCAGCCTGGCATCCGGATTTTGTACATATTCCGGGATGTGCCTGACCTGAGAAATCTTTCCGCAGCCGATAATGCCTATATTAAACATGATAATTCCCCCTAAATTGTGTATTCTGTCGTAACAGTTCATGCTGTCTGTACTGTTACATTCTGTCGTTCGGTTAAAAGGTATATTACAATTGTTTATTTATGTTTTTTCTTAGACTGTGCCAGCACGGCTACAATAATAACGAGGCCTCTGACAAGACCGTTTAAGAATGGCGGTACATTTGCCATAACAAGGATTGTCTGGATGATACGGAGCATCAGTACACCCAGGAAGGTTCCTATAATTTTGCCGCGTCCTCCCTCCATCGCGGTTCCTCCGATGGCTACGGCTGCGATGGCATCCATCTCATATCCGTCTCCGGCGCTGGCCGCCTGGATTGAGGTAAGACGGCTTGCAAGAAGGAATGCGGCCAGACCGTACAGAATACCAGCGTAACAGTAAATCATGGTCTTAACATTGCCTACCTTGATCCCCGTAAGCCTTGCCGCCTGCTGGTTAGAGCCGACCGCATAGACATAACGGCCGAATTTCGTCTTAGCCATGATAAATCCGGTCAGCAGCGTAATCAAAATAAAGATAATCATCAGATGCGGTATTCCGAAAATTTTACCGGAGGCCACATATCGGAACGCATCATACATGCTCTTGTCAACCGTAAACGGGCCTCCCTGGCCAAGCTGTGTGATAATGGAACGGTAAGCGGAGAAGGTCGCCAGCGTTACGATAAACGGAGCGATATTCCCCTTGGTGATAAAAATTCCGTTGATCAGGCCGAGCAGCAGGCCGAAGCCCAGGCAGAATAAGAGGCACAGTGTAATGCTGTGTGTCTTATTCAGAAGAGAAACTCCCAGTCCCGATATCAGAGCCACCGAGGAACCGACGGAAAGATCAATCATTCCGGCCGAAATAACAAGGCTCATTCCCATCGCGCAGATACCTACAATCGCGCCCTGCACAAACTGGTTCGTCAGGTTTGTAACCGAGAGAAATGACGGGTTGATGATGACCGCCACAATCAGCAGTAATATGAAGCTCAGCCAGTGGCTGTAATTTGTCGTTATGTTTGACCATATCTGTTTAAAGTCTTTGTCCGTAGTCTTTGCCGTACTCATACCTGTACCTCCGTTTTTGTTCCTGTAGAAAGCGCCATGACGCCCGCCTCATTTAATTCTTCACGCTCCAGGCTGCCGTTGATTTTACCCTTGTACATTACAATACACCGGTCTGCAATCTGATAAATTTCCGGAAATTCCGTACTGAAAACCAGAACCCCCTTGCCCTGCGCCGCCAGCTCCAGAATCAGCTTATAAATAGCGTATTTTGCGCCTACGTCGATTCCCTGGGTCGGGTTATCCATAATCATTACGTCGGCATCTGTCTCCAGCCAGCGCCCAACAATAACTTTCTGCTGGTTACCGCCCGACAGTGATGTGATTGGGTCTTTTTCGCTTCCGACTTTTATCTCCATTTTGCTTCTGTTTTTCTCAAAACGGCTGCTCTCTTCTTTATTTCCGATAATTAACTTCTTGTGCAGCAGCGTAAAGTATGCCATTGAGTTATTATCCCTGATGCTCAGGTCCGGGAGAATGCCTCTCTCCTTCCTGTTGCAGGGAATCATCGCGACTCGGTGGCGCATCACATTGAGGATACTCTTCGTATTCAGCCTGCCGCCCCTTGTCTCGACCGTACCGCTTTTTGAAGGCGTGGCCCCGAACAGAGCTGTCGCCAGCTCCCCGCTTCCCGCCCCCTGCAGGCCGGTAATCGCAATCACCTCGCCCCTGTGCAGATCAAACGATACATTTTCAAAGGTTTCTCCGGTGAGCCCTTTTACCGACATCAGGATTTCTTCCCCCATGCACGGCTCCTGCTGTTCCTTCAGGTTGGCGTTTACAAATGTCTTTCCAATCAGAAGCTCTGTGGCCTGATGTTCATTGATGTCCTTTATAAAACCGGTCTCAATAAACCTGCCGTCCCTGAGAACCGTATATTTGTCGCAAATTGTGAAAATCTCCGGCATCTTGTGTGAAATATAGATAAAGCTTACCCCCTGGCCCTTCAGCCTTCTCATTATGGTAAAGAGATTTTCAATCTCCTGATTGTTGAGCGCGGTGGTGGGTTCATCCATAATAATCAGTTCAGACTGGAATAAAAGCGCTTTTGCTATCTCCACAAGCTGCTTTTTTGCCGTTTCCAGATCAGACACCAGCGCCATGGCATCAATCTTTACATTCATGCCGTCCAGTACTTCCTGCGCCCTATGAATCTCTGTTTTCTTATCAATTACCCCTGCTTTATTCGTAAGTTCTTCTCCCAGGAACATGTTTTCATAAACCTTTAAATCATTACACAGGTTAAGTTCCTGGTGAATGAACCGGATTTTCATTTCCATTGACTTCTGTGGAGTCATATTTGTAATTTCATTTCCGTCAATTATAATTTTCCCGGAGGTGGGAGGAAAATTACCGGATAATATATTCATCAATGTGGTCTTGCCTGCTCCGTTTTCTCCCAGCAGGCCGTGAATCTCACCGGCTCCCATCTGGAAATCCACATTCTGGAGCGCCAGGACAGGGCCAAATTCCTTACTGATTTTCTGCATTTCCAATTTCATTAGCAAAACCTCCCCGTATCATGAAGATAAGCCGGCCGGTTTGAAACCGACCGGCTTATCATTCTAAAATCACTGTAAGCTGTAACGAATCTTGTATAAGTCAGATTCCATGTATTCTTTATAATTATTTTTATCAATCATCTCTGTTGGGATCAGGTAGCTTGGCTCCAGAGTCTTTCCTTCCAGTACGTCAAGTCCAAGGTCAACTGCGTCACGTACCATGGATGGGGAGAACGTATAGGTCATAAAGTCAATGCCTTCCAGACCGGAATCCTCGAATAATTTCATAAAGCCTTCGCCTGCGGAAACGCCGGAGATGAGCTTAATGTTTAATTTTGCAGGGCCGTTGTAGTTCTTAAGGGCCTCTACGATACCAAACACGATTTCGTCGTCATGTGTAAAGATAGCCTGAACGGATTCGATTTCTTCCACGCTCTTTGTGTTTAAAAAGTCTTCCATCTGCTCCATGGCTTTCTGCTGGCTCCAGTCAGTAGAGAATTCCTGGATTTTCTTAAAGTTGCTGTCAGCTGTCTTCCAGAAGCCGTTGGAACGCTGCATCGGTACGGTTGAAGAATCGCCTTTGAACTCAAGAAGGCCAACTTCGCCTGCTGCCAGTTCATCTTTGAAGTATTCGCTGAAATATTCGCCTGCGCCTTCACCGATTGCATCGTTGTCGCCCATAATCCAGCTTGTCGGCTCAAATCCTTCGATTAAACGATCATAAATGATTAACGGAACGCCTGCGTCCTGAACCTGCTGTGCGGAACTTCTTAACTCATCTCCCGTTACGGGCCAGAGAACCATAACATCCGGATTCATTCCTAAAATCGTCTCTACTGCGTTGCTCTGCTCACCGGACTCTGCCGCTGTCATGAATTTATACTCAAATCCATATTTTTCTGCAAGCATCTTTACTTCCGCCTCACAGTGCTGAATGGATTCTGCTGTAAATCCATGGTCGGCTGCCGGTGTAACGACACCCATCATCTTGCCTTTTAAGTCTGTTACTTCCTCCCCTGCTTCGGGAGCTTTTGTCTCTTCTCCTGCCGCCTCTGTCGTCTCCGCCTTTGTCTCTGCTACGGATGCCGCTGCTGTCTCCGCCGGTTTCTGGCTGGAACATGCGGTAAGGGACATTGCCATTGCTGATGCGAGTACTACTGCCAAAACTTTTTTCATGTTGCTTCCTCCTTGTTTTTGCTTTTTGGATACTTCTCCTTGTTTATTCTAAGGCTCAGGCTGAGCCGTCGAATCACGAATTACCAGCTTATGTTCCAGGAAGATTTCCCCCTTTCCTTCTCCGGACTCAATCTGATCTATCAGCATGCGGGCGCTGGTCTTGCCCAGTGGGTAAAGCGGCTGTGATACCGTTGTCAGCATCGGGTTCATCATTGTGGCATATTCGACATCGTCAAACCCTACTACCGATAGTTCTTCCGGCACCCGGATTCCCAACCCTCCGGCCGCCCGGATGGCCCCCATGGCCAATACGTCTGAAATGCAGAACACGGCTGTCGGCCGGTCCGGCCGGTCCAGTATCTGCCGCGCCGCCGAGATACCGCTCTGGAAGCTGTAATCACGGTCTGCATATGCCATATATTCTTTTCTTATGGGCAGCCCCAGCTTCTCAAGCTCCGCCTCATAACCCCTCCGGCGATCTTCACTGCTGACAAACTGGTTCACACTCCCGACAAATCCTATTTTTTCATGGCCCAGGCTGTGAAGGTAACGCACCACCTGTGCGGCCGCCGCAAAATTATCAATGGAGACATGCGCAATATCGGCATCCTTGCAGAATTCACAGCACTGAACAATCGGTACTTTATCTGCAATCTCCTTAACATCTTTATTATCCTTGTTTACACAGAGCATCACCGCCCCGTCTGCCTGTCCGTCAAACAAAAGCTCGATAAACTCCCTCTCTCTTACTTCATCTCCATTGACGATACAGAGCATCGTGCCAAACCGGCACCGTCTTGCCTCGTCCTCAATTCCGGCTACAATGGATGAGTAGAACGGGTTGCTGATCGTCGGAACCAGAATCAAAAGCATCCTGCTTTCTTTCCTTCTCAGCCTGCGTCCCCACACATTCGGCTGGTAATTCAGCTTTGCTATGGCCAACGCCACCTTTTCATGGGCTGCCGGCGATACCGGACCGTTCTTGTTCAGCACCCTGCTGACCGTGGCAACCGATACTCCCGCCTCTCTCGCTACATCTGCTATTGTAATCATAATTCCTTCATCCCCTCTGTCTTCCTGCCGTATTCCATTTGCTGTTTATGTGTAATCGATTACACTTTATACAAATAATTATACTTTGAAACAAGAAAACAGGCAAGCACTTTCAGAAAATCAAATCAATACAATAACCTTTTATTTCACGGAATCACTTCCCGTTTTTCCTTCGGCAGGGGCTGGAACCGTTATATTAAATTGATGTGTAATCGTTTACACATTTGCGTTTAAAAATAGAAATTCCGATTCCGGAACCTCTTTTATTTAACTATTTTCAGTATATCAGCTTGACAATAAATGTCAAGGACTTTTTGACTTTTTGCACATAATAAACTAAAATGTACTGTTATTTTTATGCACTTTAACCAAAAAGCCGGAGTTTTCGTGAGGCCGGAAGAGGAACTAATGCTCCTGTATGAGTCTTTTGCCCTGTACGAGTCTTTGCCCCGTCAGACACTTTCCAGTAATAGCTCAGAAAGGTCAGCGCATTAGCTGCGCCGACCACTTCTCCCGGACCGAAAGCCCCATACACACACTTTATTGCCTTTCCCCCGGCCGCACCGGCTTCAGATTCACCTGCCTAACCAGAAACGAATCAGCCTCCCAGCCCTAAAAAACCAGGTACAAGCGACATAAACAACGGATTAAAAATGTCAACGCACAAAACTGAAAAAGCAGGATACAATATCCAGGCGATATGGGAATATCCGTACTTATCCATAACAGCTCTCTCATTAGCCACCGCATTGGAACCAGATCCCATTCCCATACCAATCAGCCCCGCACACATACAGGCGGCATTATAGTCGCTGTGATACATACGGAATCCTATGAAATAAGTGAAAACCAGAGTGGCAATGGTCACAACAAACAGTATAATCAGCATTGGGCCAACCGCATTTGTAATTCTGCTTAAATCCATGGTCATAATGGTAATTGCCAGGAAAATATCCAGTGAAATATGCTCCACCGTCTCAACCTCCGGCAGATGGATATCCACATGGAAAGCCTCCAGAATATTTCTGGCAATCGCCCCGGCAAAAAGACATCCGATAAAATACGGCATTTCAATATATGGTATCATGCTCAAAAGCATATAAATCGGAATGCCGCAGGCTGCGATAATCGTTATCATACAGATAGTGCTTAAAAGTTTTCCCGTATCCAGCGCTGTTTTCTCCTCACTGCCTCCGGCCTGCAGTACGCCGTCCTGCGGATCCGCTTTTAATTTATACCGTTTAATCAGCATTACGGCCAGCGGTCCACCCGTGAGGCTTCCCAGAATCATGCCGACTGTTGCGGCCGAAACTCCAATCTCCGTCGCTCCCACAGCGCCCATCCCTTCATATACGGGGCCAAATGCAGATGTAGTTCCCACGCCTCCCGCCAGAGCGCCTGTGCCGATCTGGATTCCAAGCAGAGGATGCAGGCCGAGCATCTGGGCCAGAAACATTCCGAGCAGGCCCTGTAATAATACGAGAAGAAGCACCGACAGGGCTATCCCCGCACAGAACTTTTTTCCGCGCTCCAGCAGGGTTTTGCTGAAACCAAAACCCACACAGGTAAAAAACAGGTTCATCAGATGGCTGCCGAGTGTAGAGGTCCATTGAACCGCAAACAATCCCGCAATTTTAAGGTAGCTTAAAATAAGCGCAACCAGAAGTCCTCCGACAACAGGCGCCGGTATCCCCCAGTCCTGGAACGGCTTTACTCTTCGTACAATTGCTTTTCCCAGGAAAACCATAAGACACCCGAATCCCGTAGTCGCAAGCAGATCCAGGGTTAACGTTGACGTTGCTGCATCAAATCCCATAATACTTTTCCTCCTCATTCAAATATACTTCATACGGCATGCCTGTTACCTTAAAATATACTAGTATCGGATCATTTGCAATCGTTTTCAGTCTTCTTTAACATTTTCTGAATATATGTTATGATTATGAAATTATTTATTTCCAACCAATATATTAGCAGTCAATTCCCCTGAATTGTGTTAACAAAAGTTACAAAAGTTACTATAGTTACTTAAGTCATTTATGCCTCAACAATGATAAATCCAAAAAATACGGCACAGCCGGAAACGATAAGCGTTTCTAAGCCGCACCATACCATGCGGTATCTTTTTTTATTTAACAACCGGAAGTTTCATGACTATCTTTGTATAGGATTGCTGCCGGGACATATGGCGTACCGCTTTGTGCCCATCGTGCGGAAAGGCAATATAGCACATCCCCGCCGTAATCCTCATCACATTGTCTTCAGCGCCTGTGTAGGCCGCCTTATCATTGTCACCGTTATATTCCCCGTCTTCTTTTAAATCTCCAAGATCCGCCCAGGCGATTTCTTCGCTGCCCTCCAGGATTAAAGCTTACGATTATGGCAAGCGCCGAACCTACGAGAGCTGCCCTTGTCAAAGAGCTTCCCATAAATATCATGACTACCGGAACAATAATCGGTGCAAGCTGATAGATTCTCGGCATAATCGGGGCTGTCTTGCAGACAACGGCCTCGTCATGGGAATTCATTTTTTTCTTCTTTGCGAGGAAATGAACCAGCAGGAATACGGAACCGTAGTATGCCAGAGCCGGAATGATGGCCGCCATGGCAATTCTTGTATAACTGATGCCAATCATTTCCGCCATGATGAACGCTCCCACACCCATGATAGGAGGCATAATCTGACCGCCGGTGGAAGCCACCGCCTCGATTGCTCCTGCCTGGTGAGGCTCATATCCCGATTTCTTCATCAGCGGGATGGTCATGACACCCGTACTCGTTACGTTGGCAACGGCTGAACCGGAAATCATGCCCATCAGTCCGGAAGACACTACCGATGCCTTTGCCGGGCCTCCGGCCGTCTTGTCGCTGAGTTTCATGCCTAAATCGATCAGGACCTGGCCGCCGCCGCACACCGAGAAGAATGCCCCGAACAGCAGGAAATAGAACAGGGTATTAACAGAAGACGACAGCGGCGAGCCCAGGATACCGTTCGGATCCATGACCATAACCTCGCCGAAGCTCTGCCATGACATACCGCGGAATTTAATGATGCCGCTGATTTTCTGTCCTAAAAATGCATACGCAATAAATACACAGATAAACAGGTTCATACCCATAAACCTTCTTACCGCTTCCATGACGATAATCAGCAGCCAGTATGCACAGAGCAGGTCGGCAGTCGTCATGCTGTCCACGTTATAGATACGGTTCTGCAGATAACTTAAATTAGAAATAAAATAGTACGCACAGTAGGCAACACCTGCCAGCATGAAAATATCATAGGCCCAGCCGAGCGCTTTTGTTACTGTAGTTTTGCACTTATCCGCAACGGGTTTGTGAATAAAAGCGATTGCCAGAGCCAGACAGTGATGCACCGGCACCTGAATCCATTTATCAAGCGGCCTCACTAGTGCAATATGGAAAGGAGAGGGTTGCAGGGGCTGTCTATACGCAGAGTCCGCTGCACCATAATCCCATGGTCGTCATCGATTTCACCATGATGAATGACAAAAGCTGGACATTCCTTACAAACCACTACAATTCTCCGTTTAATGATAATAATAATACGATTTACCTGAAAAATGTGGATACCCTCCCGGAGGAACGGCACAAACAGCTTCTTTCCCTGATTGTCGATATGAACCTGGCCCGCCGCAACCGTCTTCTCTTCTCCTGTGTATGCGGTAAGGACGGAGTAATTCCAAAACGGTGCATGGACTATGTCAACATGCTGTCCTGCCTGACCATCCACCTGCCGCCGCTGCGGGAGCGCAGGGAGGAAATTCCGGTACTGGCTAACCTTTCCCTCAGTTCTCTGAATATCAGCCTGGCCAAAGAAATTCTGGGGCTGGAATCCGGGGCCATGGAGCTTCTTGTTAATTATGAATGGCCTTATAATTATACTCAATTTAAACGGATTCTCAGTGAACTGACGGCAGTTACCACCACGCCTTATATTCTGGAAAGCACGGTGGCCCATGCCCTTGAGCAGGAACATACCTCCGCTGCCCTTCTGCCTCATTCCGGTATTCAGAATCCGGTACAGTCCTTTAACCTGAACCGTACGCTGGACGAAATTAACCAGGATATTATTCACGCTGTTTTGGAGGAAACCGGCGGGAACCAGAGCGCTGCAGCAAAAAGACTGGGGATTAGCCGGACTACTTTATGGCGGCTATTAAAACCATGAACCGGCCACTCTTTTAATTTTAATATCTCTTTTAGACTATTTTTATATATTGGTCAAACATTAGACACAATTTTCCAGTATGATAATTACATAAATCAATGAGGCCAATGACAATAGAAAGCGCGCAAAAGGTCATTGGGCTCGACTAACAATAATTTACCTTTATATAGATTTCTGAAAACTTTTCTACTTCCCCCTTTCCGTTTTCAGAAAAAGCAGGAGTCTTACTTTCGCCGTGAATCATCTGATTCTGCGGCGCCGGTAAGGCTCCTGTTTTATTACCCATCCTTCTTCTTTCCTAAAATTCTTCTTCCCAGCCGTCCTCCGTTCTGCCGAATTTGCGCCCGGCATCCGCATAGAAATAGGCCAGGATAGTCGGATCCAGATTGCAGACCGGATTAGCCCCGAAAATATCAGCCCATTCACGTTCCTGCGGCCTGTACCATGCGTTTCTCCTCCACGCCCCTCCGTCCTCAAACAAGTGGCGTACCAGATTATAATTCAGATTATAAAAGCTTTCATCCACGGTTCCATGATGGCTCATAAAATATACGGCTCCGCACAGACAGCTGATTGCGTATTCCTGCCAGGAATGATAAAATACCTGGGCCTGCCTGACCCATGGATCCGTCAGTTCCCAAAACCGTTCCTCCGACACAATCCCACAGGCCACAGCTTTTCTCAGCAGTTCAATCTTTTCATTGTAACCATCTTTACAATATTTTCTATCGCATTCATCTTTTGCCTCTCCAAGCCGGATCTAAAAACTAATACGCCAGGACCTCATACCCGTCATCCGTCACCAGTACCATAATCTCCCACTGTGCCGAAGGCTCGCCGTCGGCCGTGTAAACACTCCAGTTATCGGTGTCGTCTACATAAATCTCATTGGTTCCCATATTCACCATCGGCTCGATTGTAAAAATCATTCCGGGAACCAGCATCATATCCGTCCCACGTGTCCCCGTATATCCGACCCACGGCTCTTCATGGAATTCGATTCCCACACCGTGGCCCCCAATCTCCCGCACAACGGAGTAGCCGTTTTTAACGGCATGATCGTTTACCGCCTGTGACATATCTCCGAGAAATCCCCATGGTTTTACCTCGCGAAGGCCCAGTTCAACGCACTCTTTCACCACCTCCACCAGACGGCGTTTCTCAGGGCTGACATTACCGATGCAGAACATTCTCGACGAATCGGAAAAATAACCTTTATAGATAGTGGATACGTCCACATTAATTATATCGCCGTCTTTCAGCACAATATCCTCTGATGGTATTCCATGGCAGACCTGTTCATTAATAGAGGTGCAGACACTCTTCGGAAATCCTTCATATCCCAGAGGCGCCGGGATCCCGCCCCGCTTTACCGTCTCATCATACACCCATTTATCTATCTCTTCCGTTGTTATCCCCGCCTTGATATGTTCCGCAACATAATCGAGTACCGCGATATTGACAGCGCAGCTCTCCCTGATTTTTTCTATCTGCTCCGGAGTCTTCAAAAGATCGCGTGTCGGGACAATGTGTCCTTTATCCGACTCCGCCATAAGACGTTCATCGAGGGCCTCATGGCAATGTTTATATTTTTTTCCGCTGCCGCACCAGCAGGCATCATTTCTTCCTAATTTCTTCATTTTATTCCTTTCTGAAAACAACATTTACTGTTCCCGGCCCCACAATTCCCGCCCCGCGGGTTATAATGCCCAACAGCTCCAGTGCTCCATCCGGCCAGTAACTACAGTGACAGGCCGGATGGAGTACTCTGTACTATCTGATAAGATTCTACTGAATTGGAGTGTAGCACAAGGAGGGCAAAAAAGCAATGTTCGCATTTCGGTTCAAACCCAAAGTCAGTTAAGCAAGATAGAGATTTAACTGAGGTTGGGAGGACGCGTCCGGAACGGACCATGTCCGGTGTGGTGAGGG
>OBXO01000400.1_pt1 | contig 37474 bp, 36 predicted proteins | sample 1501431 | NCBI WGS metagenome assembly OBXO01 (sample SAMEA2580163, study PRJEB22360) | human gut metagenome | biome: human gut; feature: human-associated habitat; material: faeces | place: Denmark | collected 2008/2010 | reverse complement strand
CACGGGGACGGAAGACTCAGCCATCCCCCTCACCACACCGGACATGGTCCGTTCCGGACGCGTCCTCCAAACCTCAGTTAAATCTCTATTATGCTGTAACAAATACCCCACGTGTGAACAGTAACCATTTACAAACATAAGCCGCCTGTGGTATGCTCAGATCAGCAGTTTCGTAATACACTGAGCTTACTAAAATAATACACAGGAGGTCGCTATGAAATATCTAGGCTATTACAACGGAACTTACGGACCATTGGAAGAAATGATGATCCCGATGAATGACAGGGTCTGCTACTTTGGAGACGGTGTATATGACGCCACACTGGCCAGAAACGGTAAAATCTTTGCCCTGGACGCCCACCTGGACCGCTTTTATAACAGTGCGGGCCTTCTTAAGATGGAGGTTCCTTATTCCCGCGAAGAGCTGGCTGAAATTCTTAAATCTCTGTTGAAAGAGATGGACGACTCGGAGATTTTCGTCTACTGGCAGCTGACAAGAGGAACGGCCATCCGGATCCACTCCTTCCCGGAGCCGCCTTCCAAACCAAATCTCTGGATCATGCTGAAGCCGGGTTCCCTCGCTGCACCGTCAAAAACCATGAAACTCATCACCCAGGAAGATACCAGATTCCTTCACTGCAATATCAAAACACTGAACCTGATTCCCAACGTCATGGGCTATCAGAAAGCCCACGAGGCCGGCTGTGACGAATGTGTATTCCACAGGGGCGACATCGTGACGGAATGCTCCTCCTGTAATATCTCCATTTTAAAGGACGGCGTGTTCATCACACACCCAACCGATCACTATATACTTCCGGGCATCTCCAGGATGCACCTGATTGAACAATGTAAAAAACTGGGAGTTCCCGTGGACGAACGTCCTTTTACGGTAAAAGAGATGATGAATGCCGACGAAGTCATCGTATCCAGCTCTTCCCGGCTGGGCCTGATTGCCAGTGAGATAGACGGACAGCCTGTGGGCGGAAAAGCCACGGATTTGTGGAAAAAAGTGCAGCTTTCCTATTTTGAGAGATTTAAGAAAGCTACCGAGTAAAGAAACGGACAAAACGGCAGCCGGCTGGCGAAAGCGGCGTAAATGAGTCCTCCGTCCCATGGCCGACGTCCGGCGGGACAAAAAACTCGTAACAGTTCAGACAGCATGAACTGTTACGAGGACTCAGCAGCGTATATTATCTATTTAATCAATCCCTCGACTGCCTCAGCCGCCTGATCCAGCCATGGCGTCTCAATATATTCTACCACTCCCTGATCAACGCGTTCCGCAATCTGAGGATTAATCGGAATCTGGGCGAGTACCGGGATTCCATATTCTTTGGCGGTCTCCCCGATACGGCTCTCACCGAACACGGAGATTTTCTTTCCGCAGTCAGGACATTCCAGATAGCTCATGTTCTCAACCAGACCCAGAATCGGGATATCCATCTTTTTAGCCATGTTAACGGCTTTTGCCACTATCATCGATACCAGCTCCTGCGGTGAGGTAACAATGATGATTCCGGCCAGCGGAAGCGACTGGAATACGGTCAGCGGTACATCTCCGGTTCCCGGAGGCATATCCACAAACATGAAATCAATATCTTTCCAGAGAGCCTCCCCCCAAAATTGTTTGATCACGCCTCCCACAATCGGGCCTCTCCAGATCACCGGATCCGTCTCATTCTCCAGAATCATATTAGCGGACAATATCTCTATGCCTGTCGCGCTCACTCCCGGCATCATCAGATTATCGTCGGAAACCTTTACCGTCTCATGGATACCGAATGCCTTTGGAATGGACGGCCCCGTGATATCGGCATCCAGAATCGCAATACGGTAATTTTTTGCTCTCATCTTACATGCCATCAGGGAAGTCACCAGTGATTTTCCTACTCCGCCTTTTCCGCTTACTACGCCGATTACTTTTTTGACTGTGCTCTGTGGATTTAACGGTTCTAAAAAGCTCTCCGCAGTACGGCTTTCACAATTTTCGCTGCAGCTGCTGCAGTTGTGGTTACAATTTTCGCTCATTGCCATATCTCCTTGCCTGATAAATTTGCTTTCAATTTTTTCAGGAATGCTTTGCAGGACGGTGTTCCGTCACACGCCCTGTGATAAGTATTTCCCAAAGCCTGTTTATTATATTAGCACATTCTATGATTTTTGTCTTGTTTTATTCAGTATATTATTACTAAATATGTTACAGTTCAGCCTTCGGCTAAACCGTAACAAATGATGCACAGAAACGGCAAAAAACGCCGTTTCACGCCGCACAACTCGGGATTTTCGCAAAAAACAGCGAAAACACCTCGTGGGATACATCATGGCTGAACTGTTACCGAAATATGCAGGAGAAGGGAAAGCCGATGAGTACGCTGCCGGAACGGCCCAGCGGACGCGGTATGGTGGGGCGGACCTTATCGTGGCCGCTCAGTGCTTCCATCTGTGTTAGATAGATGATAAATATGGGCTGATGTAGATGTTTAAGTATATTTATTGGAAATTTACGATATTTAATATTTATAAAGATTGAGCGGAATTAAGTCCGGAAGAATATCACCGGATTTAATTCCGCTCAAATTGCTGTAATTGATGTGCAAACGGCCCCCGCAGAAATTCATTCCGGCCGGATTCCTCCTTCACGACCAGTTTCCCACGGGGACGTAAGCCTCAGAAAACCACCTTCACCACACCGGCCCCGGTCCGGTCCGGACACGTCCCCCATTCTCAATTAAATTAACCTCCGCCGGTTTACGCTCTCGCCCCCGGCAGTCTGAATTTCCGGATTGCCTTCACAATTCCGGCATCCTCCATCTTCTTCGCAATCAGATAGAACAGCGCCGTATCGATTGGCCACATGATCATATTCTTTACCAGACGCATCGGAATCAACGCAAGAATGCCCTTACCGGACATCATGCTGAGAAACAGCGTGTTGAGGAATACGTTGCAGACCATGATGACGATGAAGTGAACCGCCAGGGTTCTCTTGAATGTAAGAGGCCTCTGGTAGAGGAATGTTCCGTAAATAATACCGGCAAGTATGGCGTTAAACGTGAATCCCGGGAAAAATGCTCCGGTAGGTTTAACCACATATTTAACCAAATCCAGAACTCCGCCGTAGAAGCCTCCCACCACAGGCCCGAACAGGAAGTAGACAAATTGGTTGACTACGCTTCCAAATCCGATTTTCAGATACGGACCGGCCTCAATTGTAAAGTATCCAAGTACGACGGAAACAGCCATGAACATAGCCGCAGTTGTGATTGTCCTGACCTGTTTCAGCTCCCGGCAGGAATCACGGTATACAGTTGCAAGTTTCTTCATAAAAAAATACCTCCTTCTGCAGAACTCTCGATCCACATCAGGAGATATATACTATCAGCGATGCAGCGGGATGCGGGATACAGGCCGCGGGGATTTCCCCTTCGTCCGGATGTCAACTCCCTGTTCATCCGACACTTGACGCCTGTATACCTACTCTGCGTTCTTTAATTTTATAGCCTCAGTATACCACTAAAATTATACTTTTCAATAGTTCTGTGAACATACCATCCAATAAAAATTCCAAGGGCCATTCCGCTTAACACATCCGTCGGAAAATGCACAAAAAGATATAATCTGGAAAGTGCGATAATCGACGCCAGGACGAGTACCGGCACCCCCCATTTCCTGTTATACAAAAAGATGCTGACCGCTGTCTCAAAAGAGGCCAGGGTATGTCCGGAAGGAAAGGAAAAGTCCTTCGGATTCTGTATCAGAAGCCGGACACTTTCATCAATCCAGCAGGGCCGATCCCGCATCACAAGATTTTTCAGAACCACATTTCCGATGAGGCCGCCCGCTGCCAGTGAAAGAAGCACAGCCGCCCCCATTTTTCTTGTCCGTTTAAAACAAAAAAGAATGATGCCCAGCACAATAAAAAACCATCCTTTATCCCCCAGAGAAGTGACGGCTGTCATAAAGCGGTCCAGGAACGGCGTATGAAGCCCCTGAATAAAATAAAGAATTGAAAACTCCAGTTCCAGCAGAGCCATAAATTATGATTCCTCTCCCTGTGTATCCGAATATTCACGGAATGCCTTGTCCATTTCAATGTAATTGCGCTTAAGGGATACGGGGCTTCCATCCCGGTTCAGGAAACAGTGACGGCTCTCACCAACACAGCGCACCTGGGCGGTTTCCTTATCAATTACCGTGTATTCCAGCGCCATCTTAATCCCGTTATATTCTTTCAGGCTGGTCAGAACCTGGACTGTCTCACCAAAACGTGACATACTCTTGTATTCACAACGGATTGACAAAACCGGGCAGATAATTCCCTGTTTTTCCATCATATCATACCCCATGCCCATTTGTTCCATTATATCAATCCTCGCCTCTTCAAACCAGTGAAGATAATTGGCATGGTGGATGATTCCCATCTGATCCGTCTCGTAATATTGTGTTTTGTGTTCATAGACTTCGAATTTCATCGTAAAATTCCCCTTTCTGTTTCTTATAGCGCAAAAGAGAGTATCGCTACGTGGCAATACTCTCCGGCAGTTCAACTAAATTCCTGTTGCGGTGTAAAATATGAGACTGTTTCACCGTTTACAATGCTTATTCTCCAAGTCCGCTCTCGATCGCTTCGGAAAGAGTCTTCAAAGCTTCTTCCTCATCGGGTCCGTCACAGATCAGGTTGATTTCAGTACCGCACTTGATACCTGCCGCCATAACGTTTAAAACGCTCTTTGCCGTAATTTCTTTTTCCCCACATACAATCTTAATATCGCTTTTGAATTTCATAGCGGTCTGGGACAAAACACCGGCCGGTCTTAAGTGGAGACCTGATGGATTATTGATTGTTAATTTTTTTGATAACATATTTTATTCTCCTTCACTATTATTGTCTTTATTAATAGTACTTTACGTTCTTTTATCTGAGTTTAATTAAATTCTAGTATAAGTTGTATTGACTGTCAAGTACAGGCACCATTAAATATTTCCCATAACTTCATAAAGGTGTTGTCCCCACCGCAATTATCTACAACTGCTTGTCTTCCATAATGGCGGTCTCATGCCTCCTGACATTCTCCTCTGCCCCTCTGATGCTGACAGATAAAAGAAGATAAAGAATCTCTATCACCATAGTGGCCGGAACTCTTGAAAACAGGAAATCTTCTCTCAGCAGTTTTTCCCTTGTTGCGGTTGTAATGTGATAGTCGGAAAGCTTTGCCACCGGCGATTCCGGGTTGTTCGTGATGGAAATAACCGTCACTCCGTTGACGGAGGCTCCTTCAAGTATCCGGATGAGTCTTCTCGACACTCCGGAATTGGAAATTGCTATGATAACATCCTTTTTTCCGAGATTAAAAGCATAGGCCGTCTGGGTTTCTAAAATTGTCCCAGTCGCAGCCGGGATTCCCAGTTGATTAAACTTGAATGCGGCGTCCAAAGCGACCGGTATCGTGTTTCCGACCGCCACAAGCTGTACCATCCTGGCCTTCTGTATTATATCCAGTATCCTGTCCAGATTTTGGGGATCCATCATGGCCACCGTCTGCCGTATTTCTTCCGTCTTGTTGGCCAGAATATTCTGCAGTGACTGGCCGATATCCCTGCGGCTGATGTCATTTCCCACCGATACCTGGGATTCCTCGGACAACTCCCTGGCCAGAGTCATCTTTAATTGATGAAACCCCTTGAAACCGCATCTCCGGCAAAATCGTGACACGGAAGCGTCACTGGCGCCGCTGGCCTGGGCCAGCTCGGCAACCGTCATGTCCACGACCTCCCGTTTGCGCTCCATGATACAATTTGCAATTTTCTTCTCGGAATTAAAAAATGAATCATAGGAGGAGCATATCACGCCGATTACACTTTTTGCCTCTTCCATATTTCACCGTTCCTATTCTACGTGTAATTTTATTTCATGACGTGATTATATCACAGCACCTGCTGTTTTACAATGGTACTTTTACAGAAATACAAGTTTTTATAACATTTCAGTAACAGCTCTTGCTGTCTGAACTGTTATACATTTTAACCAATTATCTTCTGCGCATAGGAAACAGATGCCATCGCGTCGCTGCAATATGTGTCCGCACCGATTGTTTTTGCGTATTCCGGTGTCAGAACGGCTCCGCCCACCATTATTTTTGTCCAGGGAGCTTCCTGCCTCAGTCTTTGAATGGTTTCCTCCATAGCGGGGACAGTTGTCGTCATCAATGCACTCAGTCCGACCAGCGGTACATGCTGTTTGACCGCTTCCCTGACGATCTGTTCCGGCGCAACGTCTTTTCCCAGATCCAGAACATCATAGCTGTAGTTTTCCAGAAGAACCCTGACAATATTCTTTCCAATATCATGAATATCGCCTTTAACAGTCGCCAGAATGATTTTTCCCTTCTTCTCCCTGGCCTGGCCTGATTCCGCCATCTTCTCTTTGATTACATCGAAAGCAGCTTTTGCCGCTTCCGCGCTCATCAGAAGCTGGGGCAGAAAGACGGTTCCCGCTTCAAATCCTTTTCCCACATGATCCAGGGCCGGAATCATGCAGGTGTTAATAACGTCCAGCGGTTCTTTTTCGGCGAGGAGCTGTTTTGCCGCCTGTGCCGCCTGCTCCCTGAGTCCCTTCTCCACACTGAGGGCAAGGCGTTCCTCCTCCCCGTCCCATGCCGGATTGTTCCCCCGGCTGTTTCCGGAGCCGGGCGCCGCTTCCGATTTCCGTCCGGCCGTATCAGATCCCAGCCGTTTTCCAGATGTGCCGGGCGCCGGACTGCCGGCCGGGCTGCCTGAACCGGCAGCCGATGAAGCCGCCGCATTCTGATATGCCTCGATATAACTTCCGCAGTTCTCGTCGAGCGCAGCCAGGGCACGGAAGCTGTGGTAAGAACACATCATTGCCTCCGAACCGGGGTTGATAATTGCCGCATTCAAACCGTTATAGAGCGCCAGCGTGAAAAAATTGGCGTTGATATTTTCTCTTACAGGCAGTCCGAATGATATATTGGATACACCGAGTATGGTCCTTCCGCCCATCTCCTGTCTGACTCTTTTGACTGTCTCCAGTGTTGTAAGCGCCCCGCGCCGATCCGAACTGATGGTCATACACAGGGCATCTATCAGGATATCTTTTTTTCCAATCCCGTATTTTGCCGCTTCCCTGTAAATTTTTTCTGCTATGGCGATTCTGCCGTCCGCTGTCTCCGGGATTCCCGATTCATCCAGGGTCAGGGCTACCACTACTGCACCGTATCTTTTTACCAGCGGAAAAACGGCGTCCATCACTTCCTGCTTTCCGTTAACGGAATTAAGGAGCGGTTTGCCATTGTAGATACGCATAGCCCGGGCCATCGCCTCCGTATTCGACGTGTCAATCTGAAGTGGAAGCTCCGTTATCCCCTGAAGCTCCCGGATTACCTCCGCCATCATGGACGGCTCGTCAATCTCCGGAAGGCCCACATTGACATCCAGAACATGGGCTCCCCGTTCCTGCTGCGAGATGCCTTCCCTGAGGATAAATTCGAGATCATGATCACGCAGCGCCTGCTTGAATTTCGATTTCCCCGTCGGGTTGATGCGCTCCCCGATAATTACAGGATCATCGCCTATCTCAACCGCCGCCGCATAGGATGTAATTACCGTTTTCTGCTTCTCCGGTGGCAGCTTCTGTCTTCTTCCGTCCCGCAGCCGGTTAAGCCGCCTGATATGCCCAGGCGTGGTTCCGCAGCAACCGCCGGCAACGGAAATGCCCATGTCAAGTATCTCTTCCATCGCCTGCTCAAATTCATCCGGGCCGATGTCGTATACGGTTCTTCCTCCTTCACTTCTGGGAAGGCCGGCATTGGGATTTACAATAACAGGAACCGAAGCGTATTTGATAAATTCCGCCGCCAGAGGTTTCATCTGAACCGGTCCAAGGCCGCAGTTCATTCCCACGGCGTCCACGCCAAGTCCTTCCAAAAGAGCGATAGCCGTCTGCGGCGTACCGCCGGTCAGCATCTTCCCCTTCTCATCGAATATTACAGTTGCAAAAACAGGCAGGCTGCTGCTCTCTTTGGCAGCCAGCACAGCCGCTTTCAGCTCGTAGGTGTCACTCATTGTTTCAATCAGGATCAGGTCGGCGCCCTGTGCCGCTCCTGTTTCTGCCACCTCCCTGAATACTGAAACAGCCTCCTCAAAATCCAGTTGTCCCATCGGCTTTAACAGCTTTCCGGTCGGCCCGATATCCAGTGCGATATATCCCCGCCCTGCCTTTTTGACCGCGCATTTGGCATTGTCCATCGCTGCCGTCACGATTTCCTTCAGGCTGTACTGTGTACCGCTGTTGTATTTGAAACGGTTCGCACCAAACGTATTTGTCTTTATAATATCACAGCCGGCTTCCAGATAATCGCTGTGCAGCTTTACCACAATATCGGGATGGCTGATGTTCCATGTCTCCGGTAATTCCCCCGGTTTAAGTCCGGCCTCCTGCAAAAGGCTACCGGTTCCTCCGTCAAACAGAAGAATTTTTTCTCTGAGTTCCTCTAAAATGGCCATATTTTAACCTCTCCGGTACAGGCAGTCCGTTTTGCCGCATACCTCACATCCTTTTAATTCACACCGGAATTCATTCCTTCCGGCCCCTATCACTGCCGTCACGGATTTCGACGGCGTCATCAGAAGGCTGTCCGTCAAGGTAACCCCCACGGTCTTCTCCGCCTCCAGCGCCCTGATTATATCCTTCTGGCAGTCCAGTGAAAAGTCTCCATATCCGGGACTGAATCTGGGGCGCAGGTACTTTCCCTGCCTGAGCGCTTCTTCTTTCAGTTCCCCGTTCTTCCTGTCACACCATGCTTCGATCATGGCGGCTGCTGCTGCCTGAACGACTACTGCACGGCTCATTTCAAGACGGCTGTACCTGCGCACCAGCAGATCCGGACCGGTTCCCAGGGTTGCCGCAAACAGTATGACCTCCTCACAGCCTTTCAGGTTTCTCGACAAATCCCTGCTCTCCACCCGGAAGCAGGTAAGATCGAGTTTCCCGTCCGGAAGAACCGAGAGCGGGTAACTTCTTGAAAAGAATCTGGGTGCCGCCGCATTTTCAAGCTCCACGAGGGATTTCTCCACCAACAGCGCCGTTCTCTCATCCGGCTCATGGAGGCCCAGTCCAAGATACCTGTAAACCTCCCTCCGGTTTACTTCTGATTTTATACTGTCTTCCATCTGTTTTTCCAATGCTCCTGTTATAGAATTTCCGACAGACTGTCCCCTATTTTTGCCGCCACATCCGATTTATTCATAGAATAGACATGGATCCCGTTCACATGATTGGCAATCAGGTCGATAATCTGTTCTGTGGCATAAGCAATTCCAGCCTGCTTCATGGCTGCGGGATTATCACCGAACCGGTCTACGATGGCCTTAAACCTGGCCGGAAGGTAAGTTCCCGACATCTGGCAGATTCTTTTAATCTGCTTGACGTTTGTTACCGGCATAATCCCTGCTACCACCGGAACCGTAATGCCTCTTTCCCGGATCCTGTAAAGATAATTATAAAGTATATTATTATCAAAAAACATCTGTGTAGTGACAAAATCACAGCCAGCTTCAACTTTTTCCCTCAGATGCTCAATATCCGCCGTCTTGTTAACCGACTCCACATGTCCCTCCGGATAACAGGCCGCCCCGATGCAGAGATTTTCATCAAACTGCTTGATATCATAGATAAGCTCCGACGCATAGCGGTAATCGGTTGCTATGGGGCCGTCCGCCGGGATGTCCCCGCGCAGCGCCAGCACATTTTCAATTTTTTTCTCTCTCAGCTGCTTCAGGACGGATTTCACCTCACTCCTTGTCGAGGAAACACAGGTCAGGTGTGCCAGCGTATTGACACCGGTTTCCCGCTGTATATCAGAGGCAATCCCAACCGTATAGCGGCTCGTTCCTCCCCCTGCCCCGTAAGTCACACTCATGAATGCCGGTTTCAGTTTTGCAATCTCAAGGGCCGCCTTCTCCACAGACTCATAGGCCTCCTCCCCCTTTGGGGGAAATACCTCAAATGAGAGTGTGGGACTGCCGGCTGCCAGTATGTCTTTGATTTTCATCGCTATTCTCCTCTCCTGTCAGCAACTTCCGTTACAGTTCAGCCTTCGACCAAAATGCAGCAAATTATGTAGAGCATGTCTTCCTCTACAGGGCAAACATCATAAACGGTATAACGGCAGACAGAAGAGAAATCAGGAACATGATGACAAAGAAAATCAAAATAAATGATGTTACCGGATTCCCGGCCTTTTTCCCAGTGCTTGCCGGATTATGGTATTCACAGTCCGTTTCGTAAGCCGGATGGCGTTCATTCAGATAATAATCCCGGTTCATTATAATCGGATTCTTCACATAACTTCTGCAAACAGGACAATAATGCTTTCCCTTCATCGCCTGATCGCAGATTGGACATATTCGTTTTACCATGCTGCCACTCTCCTTTCGTCCTGACGGCTGTTTGTCATAGTATACCATGTTCATCAGGGAACATAGAGTCTCCGACGGAAAACAGCGCCGGATTTCTGCGGTAAACGCAGAAACCGTTTATGCGCGGTATAATGCCCGCTATGCGGTCATTATACCATGTTCCTGACGGAACATGGAGTCTCCGACAGAAAACAGCGCCGGATTTCTGCGGTAAACGCAGAAACCGTTTATGCGCGGTATAATGCCCGCTATGCGGTCATTATACCATATATTTTATTTTTTTGAAATAAATAAGCAGGTGAGGACGCCGCCGGTAAGGCCACTCAATGCTACCGTTTACGGGAAATACGATATGCCATCAATGGGCTTTTTAAAAAATTGCGGAAGATTTTGATATCGGCCTGCCGGAAACACGTAGTGGCCGCGACAAGGCCCTCCCCATTTAAGGTTAGAGACAATCAGCGCCCGGAACGGACCATATCCGGTGCCGAGAAAACCTCCGCCTGAGTCTTCCGTCCCCGGCGATAACCTGACCCGGGGGAAGGAGGCGGAATCAATTCTGGAGGGGATATGGAAGCCCATCCGTGCTTAATGAGGTTTCTCACGAATTTAGCACGGCTATGCGCTTCGAAAAGTGCAAACGGTCCCCGTAAGAATTCATTCCGACCGGATTCCCCCCTCACGACAACCTTCAACCAGGGACGGAAGACTCAGCCATCCCCCTCACCACACCGGACATGGTCCGTTCCGGACGCGTCCTCCATTCTCAAATTTATATATATGATTGAAAATTCATTTCTTTCAGTTTATAATATAGTCAATATTTTTTTGTATACAAGCAGCGTCCCTCTGAACTGTTCCACATCAGAATAACGGGCGCCGATATCACAGACAAGATAACAGGGGGATTTTATTATGAGTAAAAGTACCTTCAGGGATTTCCTGAAACGCAAACAAATCAACATTTCTGTACAGAGCTACCTCATTGATGCGCTGGGCGCAATGGCTTTCGGCCTTTTCGCTTCGCTTCTCATCGGAACCATCTTCGCAACGCTGGGGGACAAAACCCATATCGAAATATTTACCACCATTTCCACCTATGCCAAAAGCGCCACGGGAGCAGCGCTTGGCGTCTCCATTGCCTATGCTCTGAAAGCGCCGACGCTCGTGCTGTTTTCCGCCGCCACGGTCGGTATCGCAGGCAATGAGCTGGGCGGTCCCGTCGGCGCCCTGGTTGCCACCATCATTGCCACGGAACTCGGAAAATTAGTTTCCAAAGAAACGCCTGTAGATATCCTTGTCACTCCGGGAATCACCATCACTTCCGGCGTACTGGCCTCCCAGTTTGTCGGCCCCGGTGTTTCCGCTTTCATGACTGCATTTGGAAATCTCGTTAAAACGGCCACCGTCATGCAGCCGCTCTTCATGGGAATCCTGGTTTCCGCTCTCATCGGCATTGCGCTGACTCTTCCTATCAGCAGCGCCGCAATCTGCATTATGCTGAGCCTGGACGGGCTGGCCGGGGGCGCTGCCACGGCAGGCTGCTGCGCACAGATGGTCGGCTTTGCCGTCTTAAGTTTCCGGGAAAATAAATGGGGCGGTCTTTTAGCCCAGGGCCTTGGAACCTCTATGCTTCAAATGGGAAACATTGTCAAGAATCCCAGAATCTGGATTCCGCCGACTTTAGCTTCTATGGTAACCGGCCCCATTTCAACCATGGTTTTCCGGCTTGAAAATATTCCGACCGGTTCCGGTATGGGTACCTGCGGCCTGGTCGGCCCGATCGGCGTCTATACGGCGATGCAGGAAACAGGCGGAACGAATATGTGGCTGGGCATTCTACTTGTCTGCTTCATTCTTCCGGCTGTCCTGACGCCGATCTTCGGGGCTGCATGCAGAAAAGCCGGATGGATAAAGGAGGGCGACCTCAAGCTCGATTTATAAGTAACATTTATAGTCCGGCGTTCCATACGCCGGATAGCCATAAAGCAGAAAAGGACGAAAGCTAAAATGGGCCTTCGTCCTTTTTTGTTTCACTATGGATTATAAATAATCATATGCAGGATTGCCGTTCCATCGCCCGCGTTTTTATAGGAATGAACCGTATCGGCTCTAAACCGGATGCTTTCTCCCTGACCAACAATAAACGGCTGACTGTCTGCATATATTTTTCTGACCTTCCCGTTATCCTCCAGCAGCGGCTGTATCTCCGAGGTTTTCACAATCTGATACAGGTTCTCGGGGCGAACGGTCAAAGCATCAAACGGTACTTTCATACCATTCGAAATTTTCCACAATGTTGATATCGTCGGATTACCGTCTAACCGCTCAATTTGTGCCAGCATGCTTTTGCTGACTCCGCTCAGTCGGGAAAGCTCGTCCATACTCAGTTTATTGCCGTATCCCTGTTTCACTGACCGCCGTTAACGATAACCTGCACGCTCCGCGCAGGGCTCGTATTCAAGCAAAAGCCGCCGAAACAAAGGCAGACTCCTCTCTGCATGTTTCGGCGGCTTAGAATCGTAAATCAGACTGGCGTCTGCTCCTCTCTCTCCCTTGCTCCCTCTTTTTTCTCCTTCATCCGGCGGAAATAAGAACTCATCTCATCAGCCATTCCCGACAGGCGGTTGAGAAGAGTCGAAAAATCTTTCAGCATCTCATCGTCCTGGAAATACGGATAAACAATATCATGATCCACCTCGCTCCACCCCTCTTCAAACAGGGTCCTGGCCTGTATCTCCACGTAATACCCCTTATACTTGACAATGTAATGGAGAGAACGGTAAATCCCGTCTGATTTGATGTCTATCAGGCTTTCGTCATAAATCCGGCTGTCCCCTGTCCTCCTGTAAACCTTGGGGCGTTCCGCTATATAGTAATGTTCCTCATTCCCGTCAAAATCTGCTTCCCGGTCTTCCACATACTGCTCCGGGTCATTTTCAAATACAGAGGTAATATATTCATGAAAATGCTTCCAGTCCTCACGGTACAGGAAAAACACGCGGATGCCGATTAAATCCGTCACATATTTACAGTAATTCGTACTGTTAATCTTTTCAAATTTCTCAGGATGTTCATTCCTTTTACGGATAATCTTTTCTATCAGATGCCCCGGTTCCTTTGTCCTGTAGCGGTAAGAATGGATTCCGGCCTTCTCTATATCATAAAGGTATTCATCAACAAAATCTTTACCGATTCCACGGAGCTTCCGTTCCAGCCCCCTGTAATTGTCATGGATTGCCTGAAGCTCCTCCCAGGTAAGGCCGGCCGATTCAAAATCTTCGTAATCCATATTGTATTTCCCAAAAAATGTTTCTCTGCTAAACATCCTCTCTCTATACCTCTCCGGCGCCAATCGAATTCAGGAACCTGGCGAATGCCGCCCTGCCTTCCTCTGTGCATTTATAAACTCCGGCGTCTTCCAGAACCCGTTCAAATACAAGGCCTACCTCATTCTTTAATATCTCTTCCACATTCTCTTTCGTGACCGTTTCATATTTTGGAAGAAATGCTTCCACCCACGCGGCATGCTTTTCAAGCTCCCCGCAGCTTCTGATATCTCTGCCTTCCACAATATAATCACCTAACAGCGCCAGCTCATCTTTCAGCCTGGACGGCAGCACCGCCAGTCCCATTACTTCGATCAGACCGATATTTTCTTTCTTTATATGATGAAGCTCCTGGTGGGGATGAAATACACCCATCGGGAATTCTTCCGTCGTAATATTATTCCTCAGCACCAGATCCAGCTCGTACATCTCTCCGTTCCTGCGGGCAATCGGGGTGATCGTATTATGCGGTTCCCCCTCCGTCCGGGCAAAAACAAACGCCGCTTCATCCGTATAGTCTCTCCAGGCGGCAAGCACCTTCTCTCCAAGTTCAATCAGGCGGTCCGGATTCCCGGATCTTGTGCGCAGCACCGACATGGGCCAGTATACTATTCCCGTCTCCACATCTTCGAAATCTTTGATTGTAAAATATTTTTCGATCGGCGCTTTCGCCATGGCGAATGTGTAATGGCCTCCCTGAAAATGATCATGGCTTAAGATGGAACCGCCGACAATCGGAAGATCCGCATTCGAGCCCAGGAAGTAATGAGGGAATATTTTTACAAAGTCAAAAAGCTTGACAAAGGTTTCTTTTTCTATTTTCATCGGAATATGGCGGCCGTTGAAAACGATACAATGTTCATTATAATAAACATATGGTGAATATTGGAACCCCCACTGGCTGTCATTGATTGTGATTGGAATAATACGGTGGTTATTGCGGGCCGGATGGTTCACGCGGCCGGCATATCCTTCATTCTCCCGGCAGAGCAGGCACTTCGGATATCCGCTCTGTTTAGCCAGTTTGGCCGCTGCGATAGCTTTCGGATCTTTCTCCGGTTTGGACAGATTAACCGTAATGTCCAGATCGCCGTATTTAGTACTGGCCACCCATTTCATATCCTTGCTGACGCGGTATCTTCGGATATAATCGGAATCCTGGCTCAGTTTATAGTAATAATCCGTAGCCGACTGTGCCGACTGTCCGTTATAAAGCTCCCAAAACGTCCGAATCACCTCGGACGGCCTCGGCATCAAGCAGTTCATCAGCCGTGTATCAAATAAATCCCGGAACACTACGCTGTCTTCCGGCAGGACTCCGGACTCATGGGCATAATCCAACAGCTCTTTCAGTGTCTCCTCCAGGCTGACTTCGCCGATTTCCGTCTCCGGTTCCCCGTACTCGTCCAGCTTCAGGACATCCAGAATCTGATTCGTCGCATAAATCCTGTCCTCTTCCTGAATCAGCCCTGTATCAAGGCCATATTTTACCAGTTTTTTAATCGCTTCATTTACCATACCACTACCACGCCTCCTGTTATCAATCATGTGCAAAACACATTTACTTTATTTCCCAATCCGCCCGGTGGCCTGCGGCACACCAATCACCAGATTCGTGTAAAACTTCATCAAGTGTTCATTGTATATCATGTTCACTGCGTTCACATGAGTCTCCGACGGAAAATAGCGCCCGCTTTCTGCGGTGAACGCAGAAACTGTAAATGCGCAGATATAATGCCCGCTCTGCGGACATTATATCACAATCACAAGTGTGATTCCAGACGTTTTGTTACGACTCCGCCGAGAATGCCTATCAAGGCGCCCGCTGCGGTTCCTGCCGCCAGCAAAAACGGCAGATAGTAAAAAACGGCGCTGTTTTCCACGACGAAGGCCGCTACACAAAGCTGGCCGACATTATGGCCGACTCCTCCGATAATACTGATTCCCAATTGGCTGAACCATCCTCTTTTTTTGCAGAAAATCATCAGCGCGAGACTGAGGGCGCCTCCTGCCAGACTGTAAATCATCATCGCCATATTGCCATACGCAAAACCAGTCAGAAGAACAATCCTTGCCAGCGCGATGGCTATGGTTCCGCCTGTTCCTATGAGGTACAGGGATACGATATTCACCAGGTTTGCCAGTCCCAGTTTGACTCCCGGTATACCGAGGCTGATCGGAATCAGTGTTTCCACATAGCCTAACAGCATGGCCAGTGAGAGCAGAATGCCATAGAGCGCTATCTTCACCGCCTGCCGGTCGCCTTTGCGGGTTTCTCTTTTATAATTCATAGAGGGTGTCCTCTTTTCTCAACCTGCGGCGTCCTGTTACGGGTTGACGCCTGTTTCTCAGAATCCATACGGATAAAAATCTTTGATGCTGACTTTCACCGATACCATTTTATCGAAATGAAGAAGTTTTGTAAAGCAGAACAATAAAGCACTTTCCCCCAGTAACAGTTCAGCTTGACTTTAATTTACCGCTTTGTTAAGATTGGTATGTTTCACAACAACTGACGCACAGCATAACAGGAACATAAATACTATGGAAAAAAAACATTTCAAACGACTGCTGGCCGTTCTCGTTTTCTTCATTCTTGCCTGCGGCGCCGCTTTAGCACTCAGGCCGAGAAAGACGGAGCCCGTCAGCCGCTCCGATTTTTTGCTCAATACGTTTGTAACCGTCACTCTCTACGACAGCAGTGATGAGGAAATTCTGGATCAGTGCATGGCCCTGTGCCGTGAATATGAGTACAGATTCAGCAAAACAATTGCCACCAGCGAAATTTACGGGCTGAATCACCGGCCGGCAGGAGAAACTGTGTTCCCCCTTACCAAAGACACGGCTGCCCTGATTCGGGAAGGTCTTTACTACAGCCGTATTTCGGACGGGGCTTTCGATATTACCATCGAACCGCTCAGCTCCCTCTGGAATTTCACAGACGGTAAAAAAGTAATTCCTCCACAGGAGGAAATCAGTGAGGCTGCCTCCCGCGTCGACTGGAAAAACCTGAGCCTGGATGGCGACGTACTCACCTTTTGCAGCCCGGACACCACCATCGACCTTGGCTCTATTGCAAAGGGGTTTATCGCCGACCAGCTGAAGGAATATCTTGTAAGCAGAAATGTAAAGAGCGCCATCATCAATCTGGGCGGAAACGTACTCTGCATCGGTGAAAAGCCGGATGGCACTCCGTTTAAAATCGGACTGCAAAAGCCCTTCGAAGGGCGCAATGAAATTATTTCCAACCTGAGCATCAAAGATATGTCGGTCGTTTCCTCGGGTGTATATGAACGCCATTTTGTCGTGGATGGAAAAAATTATCACCATCTGCTGAATCCCGCTACCGGATATCCCTATGACAACGGCCTGATTGCCGTAACCATCGTATCTCCACGATCCGTGGACGGTGATGCGCTGAGTACCACCTGCTTTTCACTCGGGCTGGAAAAGGGGCTGGAACTGATTAATTCGATGGATGGCATCTACGGTTATTTTATAACCGACGACTATGAAATCCACTATTCTGACGGAGCGCAAAAGCTTGTGCTTCCCGCCGCAGACTGACCAAAGGAGTTTTATGGAAAATAAAGAAAATAGAAAGAGCAGAAATGAACTATACCTGGTTTGCGGTCTTCTTGTCTTTGCCGTCATTTTCTACGCAGGGTACCGTTTTCTAAACCGTGGTACTGCTTCCGTCGCAGTCGTCAGCGTAAACGGACAGACACTGCAGGAACTTCCTCTCGATCAGGATGCCGATCTGATAATCGAAGGCGTGAATGGGGGAAAGAATCATCTGGTTATCCGCGACGGGGCCGTTTCAATCACAGAGGCCTCCTGTCCTGACAAGATTTGTGTCCATGAAGGGGCAAAGCGGGAGAAAGGCGAGGCGATCACCTGTCTTCCAAATAAAGTCATAATAACAATCAAGTGACCATTGAAGCAGAGGACATATTCCCATCCGGATACGTTCCCTGCTTCTATCTTTGTCCGGTTGTCCTTGTATTTTTCTCCAGTCAGATATATTCTTAACAATTTTTTATATTAAATTAAAATTTGATATTCTTTGTATTCTTTTTAAAAATTCAGTAATTATTTGTTTCTCCATGTTTTTTTAATCATTATTCAATTTTCATTTAATTTCATTTAGTCCTATGTATTTTCACATCAATTCAGAAAATCTTTAACATATTTTTTATTTGCTATTCTGTCTCTCAGCGTTTACAATATAAGCATCATTCACCATTCTGAGAAAAGAAAAATATTAGTGTATGGGAGGGATCTCACATGAGTGAAGTTAAGGTGATGTTTAATACGCTCGAAGATATCAGAAAATACCTGCGTGCTTTGGATAGCTTTAAAGGTGATCTGGATCTTCAGTATGAAAGACAGATTGTTGACGGAAAGTCCCTGCTCGGGATATTGAGCCTCGGAATCGGAAAACTTTTAAATCTGAAGCTGCATTATGGAAATCCGGACGAACTGATGGAGAAAATTGGATTTTGCTGCTGCCGGTAAGCAGCAGATTCCGGAAACCGTGCGCCAATGTCCGACATGGACGTTTTCATGCCGGTATCAAACCGGAAAAGGAAGGAAAACAGACAGCATGACTGTGATTTGATGTTACAGCCATACTGTCTGTTTTTCGTTTTTTATTTCCTGTCAATTCGTTCCGTTACTTCCGCCATCCTGGATAAATCCCCAATCAGAATCGCTCCCTTTAACTGGCCGTTGGCATAGTAGTATTTTTCATACTGTTTCCTGGCCTCGTCTTTTTTCTCTTCCGTGCGGTACGACAGTCCCTGCTCTTTCCCCGTATCGCCAATTGCATAGAGCGCCGAATTCATTCCATGGAAGGACAGGCCCATGGACGGCGGTTCATAGAAGGTTTCTTCACCGGCCGCATTGGCTCCGGCCGTTTTGCCCTGGGCCGATGCCTCTCCCCAGAGGGCAAAGTTCATCCCCTGATACTGGGCGCAGTCTCCGCATGCGTATACGTCCCTGACATTGGTCTCCATCTTGTCATTGACAACAACTGCGCGGTCAACGGCAATCCCTGATTCCATCGCCAGGGCTGTACTCGGCCGGATTCCGGCGGAGATAATGACCAGATCGGCCGGAAGTGTCTTTCCGTCGGCAAGGCGCACGCCTTTCTTCGGCTCCAGTATTTCGTCAGCCTGCACGCCTGTATAGATTTTTATCTTCTCCCGGTCCGCAATTTCTTTCATCATATCGGAGGCCGCCTGGTCCAGCTGGCGCATCATCAGCCCCGGCGCGGCCTCCACCACGCTGACATCGCGGCCGGATTTTCTGAATTCCCACGCAGCCTCGAGCCCCAGAACACCTCCGCCGATCACGCAGACACTTTTTATATCCGGCAGCATTTCGCATATTTTCTGTACATCCGCAAGACGTCTGACCGCGGCAACATGCTCCTGTCCGGCTCCCCGTATCGGAGGAATAAAGCTCTCGGCGCCCAGAGCATAAATCAGCTTTGTATAAACCATCTTTGTTCCGTCTTCCAGAACCACCTGTTTAATTTCCGTGTCCACCGAAGCCACACGGCGGCCCAGAACCCGGATAATATTATGCTTCTCATACCATTCCGGCTCATGAACAGCCGTCTGCTCCGGTGTCAGGCCCGCCAGCATGGATTTTGTCAGCATCGGGCGGTTGTAGGTGTCATAAGGCTCTTCTGATATCATGACAACCGAGGCAGTCTTATTCCTTTTGCGTATTTCCTCCGCCGCCGACAGTCCGGCAATGCCGTTGCCGATGATTACATAAAAGTCCTCCGTATCGCGGCAAAAGTCCGTATCCTCTGCGTCCACCTCCACAAAATACTCCCGGCCGACGCCGCACACAGGGCAGGTATCCAGGGAGGAATCAAAGATTTCCCCGCAGACAAGGCATTTTACCAGCTTTCTGGCCCCCTTAGCCGTTCCGGCCTGGCTGTTTTTCGACTCTTTTCCCTGAACGAGGCAGCCAAACCGGTAACCGTATTCATAAGCATCCATCAGGGCAACCTCATCCGGCTTGAATTTTACTCTGAAGCCGTCATCAGAAACCTTCATTTTCAACTGCTTCAGACGGTCGATGATGTGCGGGACACCTTCCCCGCTCCAGCCGTAGCTTCCAAATGCAGAGGCGTATTTTCCTCCATGCGTGGCCGGGAAAATCGATGTTGTCAAATCCCATATCGGCTTAAGCGCTTCCCCCACAATCGTAGGAGTGCCGAACAGTATTCCGTCTGCAAATTCCAGTTCGCCAACCACCTTCGCTGCATCAGTCTCCACCATATCATAGGTTCTCACGTCCACGGGGCCGCTGTCAAGGATTCCGCCGGCAATCTTTTCGGCCAGCTCTTTTGTATATCCATAGGCGCTGACATAGGGAATTATGACCGTCTTCTTGTTGTTCGGATTGGTGACGGTACACCACTCCTCGTACATCTTAAAGATTTCCCCTATTTTTGTATCCAGCACCGGTCCGTGCCCCGTGCAGATCATGACAGGGTCCAGTTCCTTCACACGCTTTAGCGCTTTCATCATAAATCCTTTAAAAGGTCCGATTATACAGTCAAAGTAATATCTGGCCGCTTTGTTATAATTCTCCTCGTTTCTGACTTCGCTTCTGAGAACTCCCTCCACACCGTAGTGGGCTCCGAAGGAATCGCAGGTTACGAGTATCTTATCCTCCTCAATCCATGTATACATCGTATCCGGCCAATGAAGATTCGGTACCGTCATGAACGTAAGCGTCTTGTCCCCAATTTTCATCGATTCATTATCCTTGACCTGGATACTGTAGAAATCCCGGTTTACAATGTTTTTCAGGAAATTAACCGCACAGCCGGTTGCGATGATTTTCATGTTGGGATTGATGTCCAGCAGAAGCTCCACACTGCCTGCATGATCCGGCTCCGTGTGATCCACCACAAGGTAATCAATCTTTTCAATTTCCGTGATCTTTTTAAGCTCTCTCAAATACTCATCGAAGAATTTTGCCTTTGCGGTCTCAAAAAGCACCGTTTTATCCCCTGTTTTAAGTACATAGGAGTTATACGTGGTGCCGAATTCCGTCAGCATAATAATATCGAATACCCTCAGGTTCTCATCTATTATTCCTGTCCAGTAAAAATCTTCCTTTAATTTTATGGTCTGCATACACTGCCTCCTTTTGCCAAACTATATAAAATAGTATGGCAAAAGCGGCTAAATCCTATGTATTGCTTTTTGAACCGATGACACAAAATCTTTAAAAAACACCTCTGTATTGACGTCAACACAGACTTTTACCGTTTTTTCCCTCTGTTTGATCCGTTTTAAATCACCAATGGTCCTCCCTCTCGACTCTCCGTCCGTCTCCGCGGTCAGGTTGAGTTCTACGGTCTCCACAAATTCCGGATGAAGAACGGCGGCCACCGCCAGCGGATCGTGGATCGCCCCCTCCCGGCTGCCTTCTTCTCCTATCTCGTGGGAGCAGTAATAATGTACCATCGCAGCCATTTTGCAACCCGGTTCGTTGCCGTCCACTGTCCACGGCCGGATCCTCTCTTCCATAGCCCCGGCGCTCATCATCGTTTTCAGAGTCACGTCGAGCCCTACCATCAACAGATTGATTCCGCTCTCCAGGACAAATTTAGCGGCTTCCGGATCGGCCAGAATGTTGGCCTCCGCAAAACGGTTCACATTGCCCGGAACGGTAACTGCGCCACCCATAACGGAGATCTGCCCTGCTTTGGCCGCCTCTTCCGGATATTGCCTGATAAATCGGGCAAGGTTGGTCATGGCTGCCGTCGCTACGATAACAAGCTCTTTGCCATACTTTTGTGCCATCTCCGCCATAAAGGCTGCGGCATCTTTTTCTTCCGCTCCCTTATCTGCTTCCGGCAATTCGATTTCACCGATTCCGTTTAACCCGTGAACGCGTTTGCAGACCTCGTTCGGAACGAATTCTTTTCCCGTAAACATGTCAGGTGCTCCTGCATAAACAGGTATTTCACCGGCTCCGAAGAGCCGCAGGACCCGCAGCGTATTCTGAACCGCCTTATCAACCGTTACATTTCCAAAACAACAGGTGACTCCTATAAGCTGCGCCTCTTCGGAGCCCAGGGCGTAGGCAATTGCCAGTGCGTCATCGATTCCCGTGTCCACATCCAGTATCATTTTCATATATGTTCCATCCTTCCAGATTTTTAATATCCTCTTTCTTTCAAATCATGCACCAGGCGTACATAAAATTCCCTCACATCAAAGTCCCTGATATTCTCCCGGTTCAAATCTTATAGCCCAGATAAGGCCGGCAAACCACCGCGGTGCATGCTCGGGCCAAAGAGCCGGGATTCGGGTCAGCAGATACAGGCCCGATAATGCGGCTGATATCAGAAAGAGAATCAACAGCTCACATCCGTCAGCGCAGAGCCTGAGCCTCCTGTCCGGCAGCCGTCTGTTGACATAGGAAGGAAATACATTCAGCAGGAAAAAGCAGGGTAGCAGCAGCCATAGCCACCGCGCCCCATGAGACTGAAAAACAGGAATAACGGCTGTCAGGAATAAGACAGCCGCGCTTAATATTCGTATGATTACCTTCAACCTTTCTCCTTCCCGCTTCCTTATACCGGCACTCTGTATGTAAGCATATTATACCTTTATCTTCACCCATAGGCAAGGTTCTCTGCATGCTTTTCAAACACATCCTAGCGTGGGCGGAAGCTGTAATAAACGCCACCGTTCTTCACTCCGCCCCGGAAACGGATCAGTTCGCTCACAGTCACAAGCTGGAATCCCTGTTCCGTCAGGGTCGGAATGATTCTCACCGCCGCATCGCCCGACGCCGTATACAGCTCATGCATCAGAACAATATCCCCGTCCTTCACCTTTCCGATTACAGCCTGGACTGTCTTGTCCGCATTTTTGGTCTTCCAGTCAAGCGTATCAATATTCCACATAATCATCGGATAATTGACGTTACCTAAAACCGTGTCGTTTTTATTTCCGCCGGGCAGACGTACCAGTCTCGGACTGTCGCCCGTCACGGCTGCGACCGCCTGATTGCACAGCTCCACCTGGCTTCTGATTTCATCAGCTCCCAGCTTATTAAGATACTTATGGCCATATGTATGATTTGCAATTTCATGGCCGTTATCATGCATTCTTTTAATCTCGGTCTGATATTCTGCCACACGGTTTCCTACCACAAAGAAAGTGGCCCGGCCATTATATTTCTCCAGGCTGTCCATGATCCGGTTTCCCACCGGGGCATATGGCCCGTCGTCAAAGGTGAGGGCAATCATCGGCTTAGACGGGTCGATATACCGTCCTCCGCTCCAGACAAGACCTGCCGCTTCCGCTTCTTTCTGAATTTCTTCTGCCAGTCCGGCTGCCGCCTGGGTTTCCAGGGCCGCCTGAGTCTCCGGGACCGGCTGAGCTTCCAGGGTTTGCCGGATTTCCGGGTTCTGCTGTACTTCCGGGGTCTGCCGGTTTTCGCCCTGTGTAACCGCCAATACGGCCTCTTCCCCGGCCTGCGTCGATTCCTGTATCTCCCCGGCCGGAGGCACGCTCTCCTGCTTGGGTTGTCCTTCTTCGCTCATCTGTCTCTCCTCGACAGTCCTGTTCTCTGATGCAGGGCCTGAAGACGGAACGCCGGCATAAGCGGCCGAAGCAGCCGCAACAATACAGCCGGTTGTCAGCATGAGCAATGCTATCTTTCTTATACTTCCTGTTTTCCGTCTCATAATAAAAACTCCCTTTCTTCTATTCTTATAGTTAGACGGAAAAGAAAGGGAAAAAGTTTCATTTATTTTTTAATTACCCGGATGCCCGCTGCCGCTGCCTATCCGCACGGTCAGCGCAGCAAATGCACAGACATGTCAAAACTGTTACATCCGCCTGATCATGACATCCTCACCGTGTATATCTTTTTCACCGTTGAAACGGAAACCGAATTCTTTATACAGTCCGGCAGCCACATCATTTCCTTCAAAAACGCTCAGATATATATCCTTATTCGGATATCTCCCGGTCAGTAGCTTTAGTAATCCGGCCAGTGCTGCTTTTCCATATCCCCGGCCCTGAAATGCGGCATCAATCATCAGGCGGTCCAGCCACAGACGGCCATAGGGAAAATACTCCCACCAAAAATATCCGTACATGGCAAACCCCACCATCCGGTTCCCGTCGCAGATAGCGACTGGTTTCCATACCAGGTTTCTTCGTGCCTCGGAAAGACACTGTGAAACCGGCTCTATAAAATTCTCCTGCCCTTCACCGACTTCCAGCCGCAATGCTTCCAAACGGTTTTGCCGGGTTATCGGCTCAAAATGTAAATTCAATTATAACAACTCCTAACTCGCTTATTTGCTTGTGTTAAACCTGACCGAATAAAAGGCATCTCAATAGATACAGCGCCATTATATGCACCGGATAAAACCAATAAAAGAAATACTTCAAACGGAGCTTTCCTCTCTCCCCATTATAACGGGCAATGGGAATCAGGGCCAGTGCGGCTGCCCCGAACAGGGTCAGAGACTCGGCGGCGGCAAGGATTCCGGCCAGTATAAGTTGAGTGGTTCTCCGGTTCCTTAAGAGATAGAAAGACGCGATCATTAAAATCCCCATATAGCTGTAGTCGCTTTTCAGCAAAATGGAAAGTCCGCAGGCGGCCGCAACCGCCGCTCCCTGTATCACCGGCCTTCCGGCATATTTTTTAAGAAAACACATCATCTCAACACCTAAAAACAAGGTAAAATATACATTTTGCGACCCCGGAAAAAAGAGCCTGCCAAAAAAGGCGAGATCGAACGGTATCTCTGAAATCAGTGCAAACAATAGCAGATTCCTGGCATATTTGGCTTCATTTCCCGTATGCGTGAAGCCTTCCACGAGAAGGAAACAAAATATGGGAAAGGCCAGCCTTCCGATGAGCCGTAGTACGATGTCCGCCAGATACCACTGCATTCCCCTTTCTGTCTCCAGTATTGCCATCATATGAGCCATATCATTGGAACTGAGAATCCCGGCTTCTATGACTGCCGCTCCGATGTGGTCGATGAGCATGGTAAAAATAGCAATGAGTTTCAGGGTGTTTCCGGTCAGGCCGGATGGTAGCGTCTTCCTTTTTTCTGTCATTTTTCAACCTTATATCCTTTAAAATTGTAATTACTTCACCGCTATCCAGCCGTTTTCAATCGTCGATTTCTTCACCACATCCCACGGCTTATCCTGCATACGAAAGTTGAATTAGTTGAATTATCTGGTGCATGATACCAGCGTCCGTCCTGCCGTATTCTTTGGAACCTTTGAAAATATATGGCTGGACATAAAGGTTCTTTGCGAATCCCGCAGCCTGCGCATACTTATCGTCAGGCCCGTCCCAGCTTCCGCATCGTTTTCCCCTTCCACCACCTGAAAACGGCATTTACCGCCGTTTTCATCCGAAGGAATCCCAAGCCGGATTTACCGCTGTCCTCCACATTAAGGCTCATATTGTTTTTTTAAACAATCATCCGTATCAGTAATCTGGTTGGCTTCTTGCGTGAGCTTTGTCAGCTTTAACGGTGATCATCCCTAAAATAATCATAACCGCACATCCCGCGTTACGTTTCATTTTTTCCTTCCTCCAACTCGTTTTTTATAAACATCATGATAAATCCTGCAAACATCAGCGCCGCCGCTATCCATATGGCCCTGTTGCCCAGTTTGATTGAAAATACAGCTCCGGTTGCAGCCCCGACCGCAAAAACCAGGATTATAAAATAGTAGTGAAACGCCTTCCTCTTAAGCTCCGGCTCCCTGGTAATATGATACCTGCCAAGCATCTCCGTGGCGCTCCTCATATTCCCGATACACATCGTGGTTGCGCAGGGGATTCCCCGGAACTTCCGGAAGCTGTTAACCTGCATCGCACAGGCAAAAGACAGCAGAACATTAGCCGGGGTATCCATGGTATGCGGCAGAAGTCCCGCCGTCATCAGAAGTACGATTTCTATAAAAAGGACGATCTGTCTCCAATGAAGCAGGCGGTGTTCTTTATACAGCTCACGTATCCACTCCGTCACATACACGCCTCCGATAAATGCCAGAATGGGAAGCAGATACCTTACGGCGCTCTGCCAGTTTCCTGTCGCCAGGTTCTGTCCCAGCAGCACGATATTGCCTGTCTGGGCATTGGCAAATACCTTTCCTCTGCAATTATACGAGTACGCGTCCTGGAATCCTCCGGCCAGCGTCAAAACAATCCCAAGCGCCAGCGATTCCGACATCTGCCATTTACGGTCTGTCACCCAATCGGATATCCGTCCTGCCATATTTCTCTCCCCTTCGTCATGTCATACCGTTTTGGGGTCATTATACCGCATTTTCCTTCTCTTTGCCATAAAAAATTTCCGCACTGTCCCGGGAATTGTAACAGTTCAGCCATGATGTATTCCGCGAGGTGTTTTCGCTGTTTTTTGCGAAAATCCCGAGTTGTGCGGCGCGAAACGGCGTTTTTTTGCCGTTTCTGTGCATCATTTGTTACGGTTTAGCCGAAGGCTGAACTGTAACCGGGAATTCTGCCGGCGGGTAATCATTCCCGATTTCCACACTCCCCCCACGGATATGATGCAGGTTATAAACTCCGCCAGAGGAAAGGAAAGCCACACTCCATTCATTCCGAATATTCTCGAAAGAACCAGCACCATTGGAAGGATGGCGGCTCCTCCCCTGACAACGGATATGATAAAAGCCAATTTGGGCTGCATAACGGCGCTTAGAAAGGCTGCTGCCAGAATATTAATCCCGGCGAATAAAAATCCGGTGAAATACAGTCTTATTCCGCTTCTGGCAATCGGTATCAGCGCCTGGTTCCCTTCGCTGTTGAATATATGAATAATCGGATCTGAAAACAGGCTGACCACAATGTAAACAGATACCGCCAGTATTACGGCCAGTCCCGCGGCATACCCCAGCACCTGTCCCAGCATCTTCTTATCATCTCTGCCGTATCCGGTGCTGGCAAGCGGCTGGATTCCCTGTGCAATCCCGGTAAATACCGCAATAACCACCAACGCGAGATTTGCGACGATTCCATAGGCCGCCACCCCTGTATTTCCTGCAAGTCCGATGATAACAAGATTAAATACAATCAGCACGATTCCGGATGAAACCTCGGTGATAAACGATGACAGCCCAGGCATCAGGATGTTTTTGCTGCGCCCCAGGGCAGGACGTACGTTTTTAATCCGGAATGTGTTCTTCTTTTTAATAAAATGCAGGGACAATACGGCCAGGCTCATGGCCGGAGCCAGCCCCGTTGCAAATGCAGCGCCGAAAATCCCCATGGACAGCGGAAACATAAACAGATAATCGAGAATCACATTGCCGATGCTTCCGGTCAGCATGGCGGTCATGGACAAAGCCGGGTTTCTGTCATTGCGCACGAATGCCAAAACTACATTGTTGAGGATAAAACAGGGGGCAAAGCACAAAATCACCTTCAGATACGTATCTGTCATCTCGAACGTTTCTTTGTCCGCTCCCAGCCTCATTGCAACCGCTCCGGAAAAAAACAGCCCCAGTGCGGCAAAGATTAAGCCGGTTATAAGCCCCATCACCGCAGTCCATGTAAAAACGCGGCTTGCCTCTTCGTCCTCCCCCTGTGTCTTGAGTATGGCGAAGCGGGTCGCCCCTCCGATTCCAAACATCAGGCCTGTGGCGCTGATAATACTGTATACAGAGATAGCCAGATTTAAGGATGCAAGCCCCGACGCCCCCAATGCCTTTGAAACAAAATAGGTATCGGCTAGTATGTAGCAGGACAGGCCTATCATTCCCATCACATTCAGGCTGACGTAACGGGTGAACAGCACCGGTACGCTGTCGTTTTTTCCCTCCTCTTTTTTTCTCTTTTTTCTTGTGCGGATCATTTTCTTACTCCTCCCTGATACCATTAAGCAAAAAAGTGCCTGAACACGCTCCTTCTTTGACCTAACGGAGTATGTTCAGACACTTGATTATTTACCCGGTGGCAAATAATGGTGTTTTTCATTTTGATTTTTTATAGGATAGCACAGTTTTTTCAAGTTCAATCCACATGTGCAATTTAATAATAATGACACCGTCATTGAATTTTAATAAACATGGCTTCTTCCGGAATCTTCTGCATCTCTGCATATGGCTATATGTGGCATATTCTATCCTTCCTCACTATCAATAACCGTAGAAAATCTGTGTTATCGGTGAATCTTTATCCAGAATCAATGTATTGTTCCCGTTTTTCAGGGATACCTTCGCTGCGTCCAGGGAACGGACAAAGTTATAGAAATCCGCTTTGCTGGAATCATTATAGGCATTCGAAAGAATCTGCATATACTGGGCCTCGCCCTCTGCCTTAATCTTCTCGCCTTCAGCCTTTGCCTCCGATTTCATAACCGATACTTCCTTGGTCGTGTTATTTTTTATCATCTGGGCAGAGGAATTACCCTGGGCGGAATAGGAAGCTGCGATGTTATTGCGCTCTGAAATCATACGGTCATAGACAGCCTGCTTATTGTCGTCCGGCATATCAAGGGACTTCGTCTCGACAGCCAGGACAGTGATCCCGTATCCGTCCAGCGCATTGCTGATATTGGCGCTGATATCCTGCGCCAGCTTGCCGTCCCTGTTCTCAATAATCTCAGCCTGATCCATATTGGAGATGACCGACTTCATCGATGAGAAGACAGAAGCCGAAATTCTGGACTGGGCCTGCGCTACCTGACCGTTTAAATGTCTTGTGAATAATACGGGATCCGAAATCCTCCAGAGGACAAAGGCGTCCGCGATCATGCTCTTCTTGTCCTTTGTGATAACGTCTGATTTCGGAATATCATAAATCTGAAGTTCTTTCGGTACGGATGCGCTCTCCTGGATAAACGGGAGCTTGAAGGATACTCCGGGAGCTTCTACAACATCTACAATCTCTCCAAACTGCTTGATTAATTTATACTCATTCGGATATGTGACAACAATGGAGGAAACCAGTACTACGACTGCCGCGATTGCTGCGAAAACACCGATTATCTTACTGCCTGTTTTTTTCATGCTGCCTCCTTAATTACCCTGCTGCTCTGTGTTCTGTGTCTGTTCCTGACCTGCTCCGGCTGCCGGCTGCTGCGGTGACGGAGCCGGCTGGCTGCCCTGGCCTGCAGGCATATCCATGAAGCTGTCCAAAGGAAGCATTTTCTGTGTTCCCGCTTCATCCACAATATAGACTTTCAGGCTGGGAAGAACATCCTCCATTGTCTCGTAGAACATTCGCTGCTTTGTGATTAGAGGGTATTTACTGTATTCCGCATACATCTGTTCAAAACGCGATACCTGGCCCTGGGCCTCATTGATTCTGGACTGCTTCTCTGCCTCGGCCTCTTTAATTATCTGATCGCATTCGGCCTCAGCCTGCGGAATCTTTTCGCTTCTGTCCTTATTCGCATTGTTGATCGCCGTTTCCTTGCCCTGTTTTGCATTTTCGACGTTCTTAAATGCATTCATAACCTCTTCTGTAGGCGGAAATGCATCCTGGATTGTAATGTTTACAACAGAAAGCCCGATATCCTCCTGAATCATCCGGTTCGTCAGCTTCTCCTTAATCTCGGACTGGATTGCGGCCTTGCCTGTGGTGATAACATCGTCCACGGTATAGATTCCGACCGTATCACGGATGTAGGACTGGGCCAGCATTTTAAGTGTAGCCTCAGGGTCCTGGGATGCATAGAGATATTTAACCGGATCGCTTACCATATACTCCAGGTAAAAATCTGTATTGACAAAGTTAAAATCCTTTGTAATCATGACTGATTCTTCGTCTATGGATGCCTTTGTCTCAATGTCGTAGCCGATTGGCATGCCTGTGATAATTTTTGATACCAGCCTCACATTCTGGACATACGGAATCTTAAAATGAAGCCCCGCCTTTGATACTGCCTGAGGATTTCCGAGGGTTGTCACCACCGCATAATTATCCTCATCAAGGACGTAGTAGGAATTCATTCCGGTGATTACGGCAAAAATGACGATGAGCGCCGCCACCATCCTCTTATAGGGAGGTTTCTTCCCGATTTTCTTTCCGTTGCTGTCATAGGCCTCCGGCTCTTTCTGTTTTTCCTTTTTCTTCTTCAGCAAGTCATCAAATGGGTTCTGGTTTCCAAATTGATTGCCGCCAAAGGGATTCCTGTTAGTGTACATTTTCACTCTCCTGTTCTTCTATCTGCTGTGAAATATCCGTCCTTCGTTCAACTATCCCTCGTTTTGCTTTTTCCGCTCCCCTCTATTCTATCCTTTTGTGCATACTATTGCAATTACATTTTTTAACATTTTCTTAACGCATATCCTTCCGCCCCCTGAAATCACCGCATTTTCACAGGGATTGCCAAGTTCAAATATTTTCCACTCTCCACCCCCTTCATTAAACCAACATGGATCATTTGCGCAATTCTTCATTTCCTTCTTTATATTTTAACATATTCTGACATTTCACTTATTGCATAATAATTAATGAATTCTTACAGTTTCCTGCTGGATATCAGTTCGGCGCCCAATACAGGCTCGGAAACGTTTCGCCGCCGGATGATCCGATGCGGCGGACTTATCGTGTTATAAATCACAATAAGTCCGCCGTAAAATAGACGGTATTCGCAGGTTACAGCAGAGCCTTTGTCCGGCGGTACAGCTCCCGGTATTTTCCAAAGGCTGACTCATTAACCATGACAAGGCCGTGCATCTGACCGGAGAAACCGATTCCCGCAACTTCACTGTAGCATTTTCCGTATTTTTCCCTCAGACGCGAAAGGCAGCAAAGCACGGCCTCCCACCAGACATCCGGATCCTGCTCTGCATATCCAAGCCGGGGTATGGAGACTTGATACGTCTCGCTCTCTATGCCTGCCACCCCTGTCTTTTCATCCAGAAGCATGACTTTTGTTCCTGAAGTCCCTATATCGATTCCTAATAATGACGCCATCTGAACTCCCCCGTTCCCTTCTCTCTTTTGTGGTATATGTTCCATTACTTGCCGGATTTCTGAGGTAAACGATAACCTGCACGCTCCGCGAACAGGTCACCGCCTCCGGACAGCATTTTGTCTTTTCCCATCTCTGCCAGCTTTCTGTTCTTTTCATTGAGTGTCCCGAACGTCTCAAGACAGCAGATGACCTGACTGCAGGAATTTAATACAGCGGCGGCCCTCTCAAATGTCTCCTCCCGTATCGGTTCAAACGGTGCCTCTGAAACCACCTCCGACGCAAGCGCCCTGGCCACCGGATAATCGATGTCATTCTCGTTCAGAATACCGGCTGCGAAGGGAACCCCCTGACGCTGCAGTTTCCTGTAAACCGGAATCCCGCTTCCGCCCCCGCCGATGACAAAAACCCTGGGCACTCCTCTCACCGGCTCCATCTCGAGACAGCCGAACTCCGCCTGGTAACTGCCTTTTGTAATATCATACAGCTTTGTGATATAAGATTCCGTAAAAACTTCCTCCGGCGTACCGCAGCGTTCTATCCTGTCTCCTTTTATGCAGATGATATAATCGGACAGTTTCTGGGCCAGATCCAGTTCATGGAGCGACATCAGCACAGCCACCTTTTTTGTCCGCACCAGCTCCTTTAGAATGGTCAGAAGCTCCAGTTTGTGCCTGATATCCAGAAATGATGTCGGTTCGTCCAGGACGATCGCCTCCGGCTCCTGGCAGACTGCCCTGGCAAGGAGAATGCGCTGCCTCTGGCCGTCGCTGATCTCCATGAAATCGCGCTCAGCAAAATCCCGGGCATGCACCAGTGCAATTGCCTCCCGGACCTTTTTCTTGTCCATCTCTGAAAGAATTCCCAGTCTTCCGGTATAGGGATACCGTCCGGTGGCAACCACATCTTCGCAGGTCATAAGCTCCGGACGGATCCGCTCCGTCATCAGGACAGACATCTTTTTGGCTATCTCCTTTTCCGTCATATCGCACATCGGTGAGCCTGCAAGATAAACGGCTCCGTCTACCAGGCCGAGCTGCCGGATAATGCTTTTTAATATAGTGGATTTGCCGGAGCCGTTCGGCCCAATCAGCGTCACTATCTCCCCCCGCTTCACATGTATCTCAATCTGACGGATAAGGGGAACCCTGCCATAGCCAACGGCCATATTATCCGTATAAATATAATCACCAGTCACAGCTGTCCTCCTTACTGTATATTCTTCCTGCCGCGCACCATCATGTAAATCACAACCGGCGCGCCGAAAACTGCCGTGACGGAGCTGATGCTGACCTCCGTCGGGGCAAATGCCGTCCTGGCAATCAGATCGCAGAACAGGCAGAATACCGCGCCGCCCAGAAAGCAGCCCGGAATCATCAGAATCGGCTTGGCCGTTTTAAACAGGCTCTTCGCCAGATGAGGAACCGCAATGCCGACAAAAGAGACAGGCCCTGCAAATGCGGTCACGCAGGCCGACAAAATACTGGACAAAAGAACCAGGGCCAGCCGGAACCGCCTGATGTCCACACCCATGTTCTGTGCGTAGACCTCCCCCATCTGATAGGCGCTGATCGGCTTTGCCATCAGAAAGACCAGCACCAGGGATACGGTTATCACCGCTGCCATCACCCTGATATTCTCCCAGGACATCCCCGAAAAGCTACCCATGGACCAGTTGTGGAGATTGACAATATTGGCGTCGTCTGCAAATGTCACGGCAAAATCGGTTGCTGCTGAGCAGATATACCCAATCATCACGCCGCAGATAACTAGCATTGACATCTTCTTGACCCGGCCGGCGATCAAGAGGACAAATCCCATTGATATCATGGCTCCCGCAAAGGCGGCCAATATCATAAATGCCGAATTAACGGCAATCCCTTTTCCCAGGAGAACGATCATAAGAAGCGACACCACCAGCTTCGCTCCGGAGGAAATTCCCAGGACAAAAGGGCCTGCTATAGGATTGGCGAAAAATGTCTGGAGCAGAAAGCCCGACACCGACAGCGCTCCGCCCAGTATCGCCGCGGCCAGAATACGCGGCAGACGGATATCCCATACGATGCGGTACGCCGTCTCATCCCCCGTTTTCTTAAAGAGAATCTCCCCGATCTCCTCCACGGTCAGATGAACGCTGCCGGAATTGATATTCCAGATAATCAGGCAGCACATCATAACCGCCAGAACGGCAAATGAAATTCCATATCTCGTGTATGCTCTTTTTGTCATAGATGCAGCTCCTCGTTATTGTTCAAAGATAGTATCCCGAAAGGTGTTTTCGTGCGTATCACGCGCGTGAACCAATGTCATTATGGAGATTTAACTGAGGTTGGGAGGACGCGTCCGGAACGGACCATGTCCGGTGTGGTGAAGGGGCTGGCTGAGTCTTCCGTCCCCGGTTGGAGGGTTCCGTGAGGGGGGAATCCGGCCGGAATGAATTGCTGCGGGACCGTTTGCACTCTTTGGAGTGCGCAGCAGTGCTAAGCTCATGAGGGACCTCGCTAAGCACCGGCGGACTCCCATGTCTCCTCCGCAATTGATTCCGCCTACTTCCCCGGGTTAGGTTTTCGCCGGGGACGGAAGACTCAGGCGGAGGTTTTCTCACACCGGACCCGGTCCGTTCCGGGCGCTGCCTGCGGCGGCGTCCTCACCCGTCTTATGCAGATAACGCAGGGATCCACAGGCAGGATTATTCCAGACGGTACAGATAAACCATCTCTGCCGGATCGGGGTTCTCCTCGGTCAGAATTCTGTGGATATCCAGAATCATATCCCCCAGGCCCATTGTTTCCTGAAAAAGATTCTTTTCCGTACACCAGACGTTTCCCTCCTTCACCGCTTTAAAATCAGCCAGCAGGCTGCTCTTAGCCAAAAGCTCATTTAAAGATTTGAGTTCCGCGTCAATGGTGCTGTTGTATATCAAATAATCCGCATCTTTTACCGACCCATAAAATGCTTCCATCTGCATATTCATCGTTGACAGCGCATTTTCATTCTCCATGAGATTGTCGGGAACATAGCTGCCGCCTGCCATTTCAATGATTTTAGCCACGTAGTCGCTTGATTTTCTTACATTTACATATCCGTTGGAGCTGACGTAAAAAAACGCCACGGTCCTGCCAAGCGGCTTTCCGGCATCGAGGTTTCCGAGCTGCTTTAACTGTTCATCAAACAGCTCTTTTGCCAGCTCCTCTTTGCCCAGCAGCACGCCATACAGCTTCAGCCACTCCATTCTGCCGAGGGGATGGCTCTCATAGCTGGAGCGTTCCACAAGCACGGGGATTCCAAGCTGTTCCAGCTGTTCCTTCACCTCGGGGGCATGGTGAATCATCGTGGATTCGATTGCCAGATCACAGGATTTTGAGAGGATCAGCTCGTAATCCGGGGCATTGTATTTCCCGGCATAAATCATTTTCCCCTCCTCCATCGCCTCTTTTGCCTCCTCTATATACCAGCCTGAGGCATCGGTTCCGGAAAGTGTGATCTGGCCGATACCATCCAGGCAACGCATCGAATCCATGGCTGACGTCGCTGCCAGGTAAATATGGCTTAGAGGCTGTCTGATTACCGTGATGTCATCCGAAAGGCCCTTTGGCGGCTCTTTCCCGGACGGAACGACGAGATAGCTGCCGCTGTCCTTAATCGTAATCAGCGCACAGCCGTTGTCATAATAGTCAACGGAAAACTGGTCTGCATAGAGTAATTCCATACTGTGATCAATTTTGGCGGTTTGAATCTCCTCCGGGCTGTCATGAACCGTATTGCCCTGAACCGCGCTGTCTTGAGCCGCATTTCCCTGAACCACGCTGTCTTGAGCCGCACTTCCCTGAACTGCGCTGCCTCCGGCCGGATTACCCGGTGCAGCGCATCCACATGCGCCTGCCGCCAACAGTCCTGTAGCGGCAATTGCGCTTAAAAACCGTATTAATCTGTTTCTTCCCATCATTCTGCCTTCTTAATCGTCGATGAATCAAATGCCAGCGTATAGTCGATCTCATGAGGCTCACTCATGGCTATCGTATCCGCGATAACCGGTATTTTCCAGTCAAATCCGGTTACCGGAATTTCAAAGGCCGAATTGCCCTCCGCATTTACTGTTTCATATTTAGCATCATCAACTTTCATATAGTCGTAATTTGCACTCCCCCAGACGATGGTGGCAAATGCCTGTCCATTCTCTACCCGTAGCCGGGCCGGAGACTCTACAGAAGCCCTTCCCGAACCTCCGCCCAGTGTCACCTCCGCCGTATAGATACCGTCTTTGAGCGCCAGGCTTTCCACCGTCGTAATTTTCCCGTCGGCAATGGCGTCGGCCGGAAGAGAATCGGCCCGGAATACAAGAACCCGGTCATACCACTTCTCTTTCTTTTTGCTGAATGCACTGCAGTCGATCCCCATATCCAGCGCCTCCACCGGAACCTGAAAGGTATGAAGTCCATCCTCTTTTTCCCTATATGGGATAAAATCCTCTTCTCCTGCTTTGGCCGCTTCCTCCCCGGTCCCCATAAACAGCTTTAAATAACCGGTTCCGCCCATCGTCATTACCGCGGTCATCCGGCCATCTCTGACCGTCAGCTCACATCCGGTAATCTGAAACATATTAGAACTGGAGTCCACCTTTACAGGATAAACGCCGTCCTTTATCTCACCGGCGTACACCGGCTCCATATCCTCATCCACCGCATTAATCCGGCTGCTTGTCTCTTCCTCCGCAGCCACCCGGCCTGCTCCGTCCTTCCCTGTTTCTCCCTGGATTTCCTCAGGCTCCTCTGAAGCAGCCGTCTCAGACAGCCCAGTCCCTGTACCCGTCACGGTTTCTGCCGCCGTTGCCTCAGTCCCCGGCAATGTCGTACGCAGGCTGCAGCCTGCCGCTATCAGGCTGAAAGCGATGATTAGAACCGGCCATCCTCGTTTCTGAATTTTCATAAAACACCTCACTTCTAAAAGGGCGATCAGCAAATTGCTCCGACCGCCCCTTATTATCTCTTATTGATTTGATTGCCTTTTTCTTTTTGGCTTGCTTCTATTTTAGCTTTCTTCTATGCGTTTAACTTTCCTCTATTTTGACAGGCTGTCCATTGCCGTCTGTGCATGCTCTACAAATAACTGCTGGATTGGTTCCATCTCCCCAAGTCCTCTCAGCAGACATGTCACCTCATATCCGGCGCCCTCAAAGACATTCTTCCAGGATCCCTCATCGTCCCCTGCCATATCATTATTGGCGTGATCTCCGGCAACGATCATTAAAGGCTCCAGAACCACCCTTTTATAGCTTCCCTTTTTGACTTCGGCAAGCACATCCTCAACGGTCGGCGCCGCTTCCACCGTACCGATATAGTAATTCTCATGCCCGGCCTCTTTCAGCAAGTCCTGCATTTTTGCATAAACCTGATTGGACTCAGCCTCAGTGCCATGGCCCATAAAGCAGATAGCAGTTTCACCGTCGTCGTACTCTGCGGTTGCCTCTGTGACGGCCTTCATCACAGCCTTGAAATCATTGTCTGAAGTGAGCAGCGGCTCTCCTACCGCCACCTTCTCAAATGCATCGGAATACTCAGCCACTTCATTAACCAAATCGTTATATTCCAGTCCGTTCATCAAATGAGTCGGCTGAATTACAAGATTCTTCACACCGTTGTCAGCCGCACGGCCAAGAGCTTCACCCACATTGTCAATCGTGACATTGTCCCGTGACTTCACATGGTCAATGATGATCTGGCTGGTAAAGCCTCTTCTCACAGAGTAGTCCGGAAATGCCTTCTCCATCGCGTTTTCGATGGCGCCCACCGTAAAACGTCTGTTGTCATTAAAGCTGGTTCCAAAGCTGACAACCAAAAGCTCATTTTCTCCGATTTCATCCTGGTTTCTGGTATTGTCCAATGAAGCGTCCCCCGTATCGTAGTTCTCCTCGTCCTCTTTGGCTTCCTCTGCTGCCTCCGCGCTCTCATCCGCTTCCGTCTCAGGATCCGCCGTCTCATCCGCCGTACCGGCTGCCTCAGCCGCAGTTTCCTTCTGCCCTGTTGAACACCCCGTCACCATCGACGCCGCCAGCGCCGCAGATGCAAATAATACTACCAGTTTTTTGATTTTCATGTTTCTTCCTCCTTTTTCCTGTATCACATTATCGGCTCAGGTAAAGTACGGAATTTTCCATTAAAGAATCTGCTGAAGTCTCAATCGGCATCTGATGCGCAATGACGCGCAGCAGTAAATTTCATTTCTCTGGGCGTGTCATTGCACAGAGCTATATACTCTGCAGGACAAAGCGTGCCTGAAAAACACTTTTCCAGCACCCGTTTCCTGCACAGCTTAAAATCCGTCACCGTTTGAGTCAGAGATTCCCGGCTAAAAGCCGTTAATCGGCACAACCAATTACTCGTGATTTGGAAAATTTATTCCTGTACCAACAGACGGCAGGTTTCCTGACTTGTCTATCAACACGTATAACCGCCTTCCCAAACCAAACGGCTCAGTGGCTTACAATGACACAGATTATACGCTCCTTACTTACAGTGACGAGATCGTACAGGCATTTCACCTGTTTCCCTTTTACCCACTGTCCGCACAGGCGGACAGTGGCACCGGCTGCTCTTAACTCGATATGTTTTCTATCCTACCACTTTAATGGAAAAAATGCAATAAGATGGAGATTTAACTGAGGCCCGGAGGACGCGTCCGGAACGGACCATGTCCGGTGTGGTGAGGGGGATGACTGAGTCTTCCGTCCCCG
>OBXO01000396.1_pt1 | contig 37636 bp, 46 predicted proteins | sample 1501431 | NCBI WGS metagenome assembly OBXO01 (sample SAMEA2580163, study PRJEB22360) | human gut metagenome | biome: human gut; feature: human-associated habitat; material: faeces | place: Denmark | collected 2008/2010 | reverse complement strand
CAATAGTTACAAAGTAATAAAGATATAGATAAATAAATGGTTAATGCTTGTAACCGTTCCTGAAAAACTTCGGTTACATACGGTTACAACAGTTACAGTTTAACGAAACATTTTGTCGGTTTTTCTTTATCTTCATTGTCCCATCGGAAACCTACATAATAGCTAGGAACATCAGTATTTAACATAAACTCTTTAGGTCTAATCAACTTTTTCTCCCATTCGTTAGAAACATGTTTCGGTACCTCTAACTCAAACTGTCGTTTAGCTAAAGATGTATAACCCGAATCTCTGCACCATTCTTGATAGAGCCACCATAAGAAGCGAACAGGCAATACTGTTGACTTAAATTGAGGAAACCATTCATTCACAAATTCAATGATTGAATTATTCTTCTCTTTAAATTCCTGCATCATCACCTTCGTTGCTTGGGGCTCATCAAATCGTTCAAAATTAAGCTCAATTGCTTTTTTTAAAACGTATTGCAGCACTTCTTCGCGAAAAATGTAATCGTCTTTAATCGCCCAGTTATCATCTTTTGCTGAGAAAGTTTTCTTAAAAGGAATAATCAAGAAACGACGATACGTTCCGTTTGTTTTATTCCTCACCTTAGGAAGTCCGTTTGTCGATTGAATAACTGTTTTTTTATAAAATGAGACATAAGGCTGTTTGCCTTTCTCTTCCACAAACACAGGTTCACCAGTTACCACACTATTAAAGTTTGAACTGTCATCAATATAAAGACCTGCTTGAACATCATCACCGATAATTACTGTCTTACCTTCAATCATCGAAAGTGTGAAACGCTCAGAGAACTGATTGATTTTTAAACTTGCCACATTTTGCAAACCAACAAGATTACTAATCAGCTGTTGCAGTGTTCCCTTACCGTCGTTTCCTTCACCAACAAACCAGATAGATTTACGATAAGAATAGTTACCGTTCAGAGATGCCGATATAACTTGCCATAGTAATTTAACAAGGCTTTCGTCTCCGTTCATTAAATCAAGCAGCCAGTCGTCCACATTCCACCCGTCGATATTAGGTGCTTCGATATTCTCGATATACTCTGTTTCAATCGTCGATGTGAAGATATAACGGTTAGAAAATGCTTCAAGTTTCTTTGTTTTCTTATTGTAGATTCCATTTTTTACAGGTACAAGATAACGACTTGCTGTACTCTCCACATCCTTTGCCATATTCTTAAGATGGAAAATGACTTGATTTGATTTTGCTTCTGAGAAACTCGGTTCAAGCCAGAAGATAACGTTATGAAAGAAATCAAGACGTGTTTCATAGATGCCTTTATCAATATTGTAGACAGCTAAGCGATCATTCACTTTAACGATTGTCATGTGTTCCTGCATCTTCATGGCTACCGTGAGAGGTGGCACACTTTTGACATCATTTTCTTCGAGATACAACTCTCGATAATTTTTAAAATTATTTCTCAAGTCCCTCAAACTTGTGATTTCGTTTGTAGGGAATTGGACTATTTTTCTGGAAGCTTCATACTCAGCTTCCATCGCTTCGAGTTCCATTTCTTCGCCTCATCTCCTTTTTAAACATACTCTCAAAAGTTCTTTCGAATTCTTTTTCATCTAGTGGATCTGCAGTCGCATGATTAACTTGTTTTGCCAATTGGTATACTGCGTTAAAATCAACGTTTCTAAGGAATAATCCACCTATAAATTTTGCAAGTGCGTCGTTTCTTCCTCCGTTATCTCCCAAACCCTGAACAATCATTTCAAATAATTTTGCCGTTTTGCTGCTCCCCGCTGTGGTAAATGCTGAGAAAACTGAAGGACTAAAGTTATCTTTCCCCTTCATAATTTCTCTTACCAGCTCTTTTGGCGCAGTAACAATAGGCAGTTTATTATCCCACTTGTATTGACCTTTTCTTGTCATGCTTGGCGGAATAACAACATAATTATTATCATGGGCCTTGATATCAACACCCTCAAGAAAACCGATGCGTTGTGTAATCACCATATCTTCTCGTTTCAAGAAGATATACTGTTTCCCCCCACTCGCTGTAGTTTGCGATAATGTAGGGAGCCACCATTTCTCGTTTAATAGAGGTTCAATCGATTCATAGCCATTTACATCATTATGAACATCAACATCCACCACAACGAATTTATCGCACTTCATGGCAATATTAGCTGTTGGGTTTTGTGTCCAAATAGAGATGATTTCTTCTTCTGTGAGAGGTTCTCTATCCGCGAACTCTATCAGAGGTGCTTTATCCCGAGAAACAGGAATAACTGAAATACCTAGTTTCGCATATCTGAGAGCCGTCTCCAGCATAATATTTTCCATATTTGCTCCTTTTTAGAATGGTAGATCATCATCCGCAATTTCTTGAGGTGCGCTAAGACCTGGCAATGTACTTGCTTCCATTTTTTTCACATTGAGATTTTCATAAGTTTTGCCTTGATACTCACTTGTTTCGTTTTTTACTGTTACTTTCAATGCTTTTCCTTCAAGCATCTTCAAATAATCATCTAGGCTCTTAAATTTAGTGCCGTCTGGAATACCAGATTGTTTTGCAAGATTCATTATAGAACCCTGTGGGTATTTACCATCCTCTTTTTTCTGCCAAATTTTATGGAAAATCAAACTATTTTTATGTGCTTGATCAAAGTCTGAACGAATACGCATTGGAATATCAAGGTAATCAGCACCTTTTGGGGTTGTTTTTTCCATGGAGTATTCAATTAATACTTCGTAAGTTCCATCTGCGATATTTCCGAATTCTGACGCTTTTTCATAATCAATTTCAAACATTTTTGTTACCTATGTGGCTATAGCCACCCTCTCATTTTTTGTTGTTGATATACCCAACCATTTTTGTAATTGTGTTGATTTTTAAATTCAACGAGTTCATCAACACTTTCACACATATCTGCTGTGATATATGTAGAAACTCGTTTTTTTAACTTTTTCATTTTTGCTTCAGTAATTTCTTGAAGCTCAATTTCTTTAATATTTTCTAGTTCTCGCTCAGTAAGCTCTGGTTCATGGCTGCAATAAGGACAAACACGAGACAAAGAGCTGTCAAAGCATCCAAAGCACTTTTCGCACTGCTTTATAACAAGTTCACCTTGCGTGTTGTAGTTTTTCCTTTTTTTAGAGATACCTTGAAGAGTCCACTCGCGATCTTCATTTGGCAATCCATGTCGTGTATAGTTTCCCACGTGATCAATAAGTATTGCTGTTTTACCCGGTTTAGGGTTCAATGGTCGCATGGCAAACTGTAGGAATAAGCTCAATGACTGGGTAGGTCTAAGCATAATGCAAGTGGTAACATCAGGTAAGTCCACACCTTCTGTAAATAACTCGACATTAATTAAAACCAATATTTCTCCAGCTCTAAACTTATCCATAATCATCTCTCGCTGTGCTTTCGGAGTTTTGCCGTGTACAACTTCAGCAAGAATTTCGCTTTGATTAAACTCCTGAGAGATACGTTCTGCTGTTGCTACATTGTGGGCATAACATATAGCTTGCTTACCTTTAGATAATTTGTTGTAATGCTCAATCACATCACCATAGATTGCCTTCTTGAAAGCTTCATCCATAGATTTTTGAGTGAAATCCCCACTTGATTTTTTTAGCTGTGAAGTATCGATAACATTAGGAGCAAAATATTTGAATGGTGCAATGTTGCCGTGTTCTTGAAGCCATTTGATAGATTTTCCCGTAATAAGATCATCTGCCATATCTTCAAAACCTTGTCCATTCAAACGTATAGGTGTTCCAGTGAAGAATAACTTCAATGCATTGGGGAACGCCTCTAAAATCTTTTTATAGCTGTTTGCTTTAATATGATGCGCTTCATCAACCAAGATGATTTCTGGCTCTGGAAGTTTATCTATCTTTCTAACCAATGATTGCACACTGCCAATCGTAACAAGGTCCATATTTACGTTGTTCGCTACAAACGTTCGAACAACTTGATCGTTAATTTCCTTGCGGTGACTGAAGAATAGAACATGATTTTTCTTATCCGTCGCACCTTTAGCAACATCTGACATGACAACTGTTTTCCCGGAACGCGGGGGACTTTGAACAATAATTGAGCGATTACCTTTACAAATAGACTGTTTGAGTTTTTCAACCAATTCTTCTTGGTAGTCACGTAGGATCATCATCCGCTCCTTTCTCAAACTTGAATAAATCTTCGATTTTACAAGCGGTTCGGCTATCTAACCTGTTTTTTGCATAAGTTCCTTCGCTACCTTCAAGAATTAAACCGCGAGAACCTGTCTTAGCATTTACTACTATTCGCCCCACCATATCTGTAAGTCCTAATAACTGGTTCAATACTGATGTTCTAATTTGAGGAACATACTGGGTAATAATTTGCCCTGTTTCTAAATTTAGCTCGTGTGTATCTTCCCAAGCTGTAATATAAATGTTGATAGGTTTACTATAAATTGCAGTGAGCAATCTAAGGAAATAGTTGGTCCACTGTGAATAATGTTGAAGTTCATTACTGATACCGTTCTTAGACTTTCTCCCTTGCTCAATAAACCAATCGGACTGTAAGCTAGAGATATTATCAATTACGAGATTGTCATAATAATCTAAAACATCATCTATTTCCTTCAAGAAATTATTGATATCGGTGGAGGGTCGTTCCCTATCAAAAGAAATTTCACCAGCATCGTCAATGGTTCTCACATCAATGTTAGGGATTCCACCTAAAACTTTATGGGAATTATCCATAGATAGCACGATTGTATTACCTTCAAGATATTTAATCTGAGAAGTTTTCCCGAGACCAGCTTTACCATATATTAAGATCCGCCAATTTTTTGTACGACTTATATCGGTAGCTTTAGTTATTTTCATATCTAAAACCTCAAACTTTCTGATTGTTGCAACTCAACCCCTTCAATAACCGCTCCGTTCTTCAAATCTTCAAGCATTTGTTTCTTATCCAGCTTTGGTGGTTGATGAATAAAGTAGTTATCATAGAATTCGTTTTTCATGAATTGCTCTTCATTATCGAATGTTAAGGACTTAGTATTCTTTTGGATGCGAATATTGAATGGTGTACTTTGAATTTTTCTTAATCCAACTGCATACATACTACTTTGTAGGTAGTCTTTTAAACCTTGTTTCTTTTTAGCTACTACTTTTTTCTTGTCTTGAAGTCGTTTGACTTCAGCAGCCAAGGCTACTTCATCAGCTTCAAGGTTTTTTACAACATAGCCAATATTTACGGCTTTGTCTTTAATTTCTCCTTCGATACTCTCTAAAGTATCCGCCCACGTTTCGGCATCCAAGTCTTCCATATCATAGACTTGTTGCCAATCTGCGGTTAAATCGTATAAACTCATGTATACCTACTTTCTTTTTGATATAATTTTCTTATGAAAAACAAAGAATTAAAGAATGAATTAGCAAAATTAATTGATGAAATTGATAGACGAGAAGGACAAATGTTAAATGAAAATCAATACCTCCCAGATTTCCTCACAATAACTGCTCCTGATGAAGTCCTCAAACAACTTAGATCAAAAGGGTTAATTACATATACCGTCAATTACAGAGATTATGGTGGCCAAATTGATGAAATAAGTGTAACACCTCGAGGTTATACCTATATTGAGGACGAAAAAGATGAACGTAATAAATGGATTATTAGAACTGTTATCGTTGGCGCCATAACTTCAATCATCGTTTCAGGATTTACAACTTTAATAGTCCAGTGGTTAACACAGCAATAATTATTCCAATAATTATCGAAGTTTCCATGATTACTAAAAACATTAACCTTTGAATTTCTTCTTCAAGTTTTATTTTTTTGAAATAAAGTGCTGAATTTCTATTTTTTAAATGTTCATTAGCAATTTTTAAATATTTAATTTGTTTAGCTTCATCATCCATTTCTTCCTCCTCTTGTGCTATACTATGAGTAGAATCTGTCCAAAGTTTCTACTCGCTCACTCTGCAAAGTGAGCTTTTTTATTTTTCTCTGAACTCATTGATATCGACATCCAGAGCGTCTGCTATTTTGCATACCGTTTCAAATAATGGTTTTTTTACTTTTCCACTCTTAATATGAGCCAAAGTAGCCTTATTTATTCCCGATAATTTTGCAAGACGATAAGTTGTCATATTTTTATCTTTTAGCAATTTTTCAATTTTATTCCACATACTATATATTGTGACCTTTCGTTTTTATATACTACATATAGTTGAAAGCGCTAACCTATTTTGATATAATAATCTTAGAATAAAGACCACTCAGCCGGACTTTGTTCAAAACATTATTGAAAGGAGACTACTATGCCAATTAAACCAGGAACAGATAATCAACCTGCAGGAGATTATCGTGAAGTTGGCCCACGTGGTGGAAATGTCCCTGATGGACGGAAGGTTCACATTGACAAAGGTGACCGTTTACCACCTACTCAAGAACCGGGTCGCGGATGGGAAAAAATTTAATATTTTTTGGCGTATAGTTTGTTGATAGCTATGCGCTTTTTTGATAAGCAAATGCACCATTTTAAAATATTGATTTGAATCCATGTTTCTGCATAATCTATTCCATTTTCTGAATAATGAGTTATATAGTGATGTATCATTTTTTTCCTCCTACTTGCTGCTAGTTTTTTTGCTTGCCATGACTTGACGATTCAAATCATTGATAATGAGCTGGTTTTCTTCATTCTTACGGTCAAAGAATTTATTGAGTTCTTCAGCATACGCTTGCCAATCTTCCCAACCTTTACGAAGATATTCAACTTCTTTCCGTAAAAATTCATTTTCTTTTTCAAGATCTTTTTCTCGAGCTGATTTTATTCCAAACATCTTTGCTCCTTACTTATATAGATAAATTCCAGTAAGCTTCATTTTTGAACGCTTAGCAATGGCTTCTGCTTCGTTGCGTGCATTGATTCGCATAGGTTGAATCAATCCTACAATGAAGTCTTTTTTTACAGGTACAGATTTCTTTGTGTCTGGATCAAGTTGTTTACGTTTAGCATTAAGCACTGCATAAAATTTTGTTTTGTTCATTTTTAATTCCTTCTTTTCTAGTAATCAACCCAGAAGATATTTTTTTCAGCCTCAGAACTTCTCCAAGCATTATATACTTCCTTGTTAATGTACACCTCTTTATTACTCACTTTGGCATATCCATGTTTAAAGTCAGAGTCGCCAGCAGTCATCTTTTTAATCCTTGTTTGGTAAGAAGATTCTCCTAAGCCAAACTCTGTTTTAAACTGGGTCTTTGTTAACCAATTTTCATCAGCTAAATTAAGTGACATACAACCTCCTTTTATTTCGTGTGTTTAAAACACAACTAAAGATAAAAATTAATATTTCGGTAGTCAATACCAAAATATTCTTCGATTTTTTTTAACTCTGGAATATCCGGGAAAGTTTTTCCTGCCTCCCAATTCATCCAAGTATTCTTATGAATCGCTAACTCCTTTGCCATCTGTTCTTGAGTAAAACCTTTATTTACTCGCAGTGCAGCCAAGGTTAACTTAAAGTTTTCGGGCATATTATTCTCCTTTCTATGTGTTTATCAAACATAAATACTTGTCACGGGGTCTACGCAACGTACCCACACTTTGCAGAAGATTCACAACTGCTGTGTTTGTTCTTTCGTTTGACTTTGAATTTATTTTACTGTGTTTTTAACACAATGTCAAGTGTTAAAACACAATTTTATTTATTTTTTTGTGTTTTAATCGGTTTTTATTGTGTTTTTCATTGATTTTATTGTGTTTTTAATATACAATATTCTTAAACATACATAGAAAGAAAATATTATGAGCGGAAAAATAACAAACCACCTCGGTAACAAAGAGATAATGGCTGAGAATCTACAAAGATATATGGATATGTATGGACTGGATCGAAAAGATATCGCGGAAATAGCAGGAGTTAGTTATTTTACCGTTCGAGATTGGCTCGTAGCTCGTACTTATCCACGTATTGATAAAATAGAAAAACTGGCAAATCACTGGAATATTTCAAAAGCAGACCTAGTTGAACCAGAAAGTGAACGTCCCAAACCCAAATCTAAACTTCTTCAAGAAGTCACTGATATCACCTCTAAACTTGATGAACCACGTCAACGAATAGTACTTGATACTGCAAAAGAGCAACATAAAGAGCAGGAAGCAGAAAAAGTTTTGTCGTTAAATCACTATAAATTATCTGATGAATATCTTGATGATCAGATTAATAAAGCCAGTGCTTATGGTGGTGGTGAACTTAGTGACAATGATAAAGAGTTTTTCAAACGCTTATTGAAAAATACTCTCCAAGAAAGAATTGATCGTGGGGAGTAAGATGTCTTATGGGAAAATTAAAAGAGTTATCTCGTGAGCTTGGTGCTGAAATAATATATTTTAACGCAATTGAAAATGGTGTTGTGCTAGAAGGTGATGCCAAAGGAGTCTACTTACCAGATGATAATGTTATCTATATACGTGACGATCTAACAGTATATGAACAAGAAAATGTTATTCTTCATGAACTTGGCCACTGCTATTATGGTCATATTCACTACGATTGTCATTCGAAGGGGTACAGTAGCAAGCAAGAAGCCGAAGCTAATTCATATATGGTTGCTTACAGATTCAAAGAATGGTTACTTACATGGGATTTTGCACCCTTACCTGAGGAATTGAACGTCCAAAGATTTATGAACGCTTATCATTTTGAGTATAAAGTAGAATATTTGTGTGAAAATATAATAGATGAATACAATGCAGAATATTATGAAACTGTTTAAAAAGCTTACATACTAATTCCGTCAAATGAAAAGGAGAAAAAATGGATATTTCCGTTGCTGATGAATTAATAAAATTAAAAGGATTGCAAGAACAAGGAGTAATTACCCAAGAAGAGTTTGATATACAAAAATCAAAGCTACTTGCTTCTTCAGATCTTAGGGATGAATCTGTACAAGATGATTTTGATCTAAAGGCTAAAAAACTTGCAAAAACTTTTAAATTAGGTGATTCAAAAGTTGATGAACTCGCTCAAAAACTTAGAGATAAAGAAAAAATTAAGCACCAACCTATTTCTTGCACATACTGTAAAAGTCAAAATGTACAATTCATGCAAAATAAGAAAAAAGGTTTTTCTTTCAAAAAATTTGCTGCAGGTAATATATTAGGTGGAAATACAACAGCTGCTACAGTTGCTGGTTTTTCTGGCAAATCTGGTAAAAATGAATGGTATTGTAATGATTGCGGAAGAACATTTCTGAGTAAATAAAAAAAACCGCCCAAGTTTGGCGACTTTAAAATATATGTATATATTGGTACATTAAAAGAATTAGGAGAAATTTATGAAAGATTATATCTACGTTGACACAGACTTAGCAACTTCCTATTTTGCTCAAATTAACCAAGGGATGATTGAAAAAGTTCTATCTAACAATACTACTAAAGATGAATCAACTCGTCATGATGGAACAGAAAGTACAAAAGAAGGTGGGGCTTCAGCAGCTGGAATAGTATCTGGGAAGTATACAAAAAAAGACCTCGAAAAATTTTCTCAAGCTTTTATGAAAAGCAGTTCCGAAACAGTTGAAAATGTATTGCACGATCACTTAATTGATGTTCTAATTGATAATATTAATCCCAAAAAAGGCAATAAATTTGAAGAAGGTGACTTTATCCTTTCTAAAGGAAATATAAAAACTTTTGATTTTAAAAGCGTAAAAAATGGTGTGTCAGAAAGTGTCTTCAAAAGCATTTTCAATATTGTACCAGAAACAATAGAGATAAAAGAACAGATTGCAGTTCTTAAAAAGAAAAAGCAAAAAACAAGGGAAGAAATAAATCTTTTAAAAAATTTAGAAAAACAAACAGATCTTAGTATGATAAAAAATCTAGGAGGTTTTTTCCAGGTTTTAGATGATCTATTTCCTAACACAATTCTTATAAAAGTAGGAGATACTATTTCTCTCTGTAATAATGATAATTTTAGATTTTTACCTGCCACACTAAGTCCTGTAAATACTTCTACAAGAGAGGTTACTGTATTAGGGAAGGTTGTTTCTATTGTTCATCCTGGAGATAGAAATATGCCAAGTGAACCTCTTGAGTTAATGTCCAAAGCTAACATTGTCATGCCTGAAATTATCTTGAATACACTAGGAATAAAAAAAGACGGAGATTACAATGTCCGCCCAATTGCTATTTACTTCGAATGAATTGAAAGCGCTGGTTGACTCTTTTCGCCTGTACTTCACTTTCTTTCTGTAGCTGCTCTAATCTGTGGTTATGCTCTTGTTTTCTTATTTCATTAGCTTTTTCCACAGCTTTGAACTCTGATTTCATTTTAGCAAACTCATTAAGAAATTTCATAAGCATACCTCCTTTAGGTATATAATAACATAAAAATATTAATTAAAAAACCCAAATAAAAATCCATCCCCAACTTTGGCGAGCTAGGATGGATTTAGATCTAGTACAGAAACAACACGGCTTACGTGAAGTTTTCTTGTACTCTATTTTACAGAAAAAAGGAGTAGAAATCAAATGTGGGTAGAAACAACGCCAAACGGTAAATTTAAATACTGCGAACAATATATTGATAATCTCACAGGTAAAAAAAAGAAAGTATCAACAACTTTCCCCAAAAACACCCGTGAGACAAGAAGTAAAGCCCAAAAAATATTACTATCTAAAATTGCAAAAAAACAGTCTGATGAAAATAAAGAAATCATTTCAATAACATTTGAGAAATTAACTGAAAAATGGCTAGATGTATATAAACATCAAATAAGATCCAGCACACTTGTTTCTGTAGAGTCTCACCTTGGACTTCTTAAGGAAATAATAGGTACAGATACGATTGTACATAAAATAACACCAATATTTTTAAATAAAAAAATTGAAGAATTGATGTTTCAAGAAGATGGTATTTCACAAAGTTATGCCACTACTTTAAAAAGTCGATTAAATAAGATATTTGAATTTGCAATCACACATGGCCATTTAAAATCAAATCCAGTTGAAAATATGAAAATTCCAAGAAAAAAGAAAGCAACTACAAAGGTCAATGATTTCTTTTTTGAAGATGATGAATTGGAAAGATTCATGTCATATTTGAAAGAACACAATTATCGTTATTATCTTCTTTGCCAATGGTTATATTTAAATGGACTTAGAGGCGGAGAGGGACTTGCTATGAAGAAGACAGATATAGTTGTTACTGAAAACGAACAATATTGTAAAGTAAATGGAACTCTAGAATATCATGGAAAAAATATAGCAGAACAAAGTAAGTCCAGTGAAACAAAAACCAAAGCTGGTGTCCGTGAAGTTGACTTAAGTTCAAAAGCTGTGGAAATTTATCATGAAGCGCTAAATCTTTCAAAAAATAGTGATTTCCTCTTTTCTACTTCTAAAGGAACCCCAATTCAAGTCTCAGCGCTTAACACCTATTTCAGACAACATAAGGAACGAATGGGATTTCCAGAAGATAAAAGAATTTCCACACATATTTTTAGACACACCCACGTTTCAAAGTTAGCAGAGATAGGTGTTCCGATATACGAAATTCAAAAAAGGGTAGGGCATGAAAATAGCGGAATAACACAAGATATTTATTTACACATAACTGGAAGAATGAAAGAAAAAACAAAAAACTTACTAGAACTACTCTAGTGAGTTTTTTAATTGCCCCCTTTTTGCCCCCTTTTTTTAATTCCAATAATTCCATGTCTTTTCTAAGTCATTAAAACAAAAAGAAAAACCGCTCAACAGAGCGGTTAGACAAGTCAAAATTATTTACGACGTTCTGGGATACGAGCCGCTTTACCTTGCAATGCACGCAAGTAGTAAAGTTTAGCACGACGCACACGACCGTGACGGATAACTTCGATTTTTTCAACACGTGGAGTGTGAAGTGGGAAGATACGTTCTACACCAACACCGTTTGAGATTTTACGAACAGTGTAAGTTTCTGAGATACCAGAACCTTTACGTGCAATAACAACACCTTCGAACATTTGGATACGTTCACGAGTTCCTTCGACAACTTTAGCGTGAACACGTACAGTGTCTCCAGCGCGGAATTCAGGGATATCTGAACGAAGTTGACCTGCATTGATAGAATCGATCAATGAAATAGACATTTTTTTCTCCTTTTGCTCATCAATAAAGCCATTGGCCCAGCGGATAAACAGTTTTATTTATGCCAAATTGGCACTTATAACATTCTACCAAATTTATGCTTTCTTTTCAAGAGCTTTCTTTGGGTTTTTAGTAAAAGTCATTGTAAAAGTCGTTTGGTGTTCATCACTTTCAACAGATACCTCCCCTTGGTGTTGTTCGACTATCGTTTGGACAATCGCTAAACCAATTCCATGAACGCCACCAGCACCTTTATAAAAACGCTCGAAGATATGTGGTAAAGTCTCTGGATCAATTCCACTCCCATCATTAGCAACCGAAATCACCACTGCACCATCTTTTTTTGTACAGGTAAGTACAATTTCTGTTTCGACATACCGCATAGCATTGGAAACTAGATTACTTATTGCTCGTCGTAAAGCTTTATAATCACAAGTAAGAATCACCGCTTTTTTATCAAAAACTGTTGTAATTTTAATGCCTTTTTGCTCAGCAAATATCTCTTGCTCTTTCGCAATATCTTTCATGATTAGACGAACATCTTGGTAAACAAGCTCTTGATGCACACTTAGGCTGTCTAAGCGTGAGAGAGTTAGAAGATCTTCTACTAGCTCACTCATACGATCGGTCTCATAAAGTATTGTCTCACTTGCCTTTTTGGGATCCATCACCTCATAGGAAATCCCCTCAGCATAACTTTTTATTGCCATTAAAGGGGTCCGAAGTTCATGCGAGGCATTTTGAAAGAAGAGTTTTTGGTTTTTATCGTTATGATCCAATTGCCGAGCAGCAACATTCATATTATGTGCTAAAGTAGCCAACTCACGGTCCTGAAATGTTCCTTGATATTCAGTAAAATCTCCTTGGCCAATACGTGTCGCAAATTTCGCTAAAATTGATAAAGGCTTAATCAAGCGCTGCGTTACAAAAGTAACGGCTAGACTAAGGATGACAATGACAGCTAGGGCAACAGAGACCAAGAACAGGTTAACTGAGTTTGTAAAATTAATAATCCCGGTGATATCCACATATAGGACTTGATACTCTCCAGAACTTTGACGAATGGTTTCAATATAAAAGGTACTTCCTGACGTATCCAGACGATAATTTTTTACCTTACTCAGTGGAACTTTTTGATTTTTTAAAGCTTGTGCGATATTATTTGCTGTCTCTCTCTCAAAGTTACCAACTTTTTCCAAATCCTGTACTTCATAATTATCATTGATATTAAAAGCAACGGGGTGAGTATTAAAGCTTCCACGAGGTGCATCTTCTAAGTCCGCAGAGGTACTTCCTGAGGGTGGAGTAACTTGTGCTTGATAAATCCTGACTTGAGATAACTGCCGTGAGGCCGAATTGCTAATATAGCTGTTTATCAAGATATTAAAAATGAGGATAATCCACAGAAAAGCAAAGAAGACAAAACCAATATTTGTCAGAAGCAAGCGCGTCTTGATGCTGAGAGGTTTTCTCCTAATCATCATCGCTCCTTACTCTGCTTCTTCATTTTTTTGTTTTTCAAACTCGATTCGACGGAAAATAGCTTTAACACGCATCACCAACTCCATCGGACTGAAAGGCTTAGTGAAGTAATCATCACTGCCCAAATCCAATCCTGTCGCATAGTCTAAGTCACTGTCTCGAGCTGTCAACATAATAATGGGTACGATACTTTGTGCACGTAAAGCTTTCAAGATTGTAAATCCGTTAGAGCCAGGCATCATCACATCTAAAATAACAAAATCACTTGGCTCTTCATTAAAACGCTCTAAGAGATGATCACCAGTTGAGAAGTCCTCTACTTTAAAATCTTCTTTTTCCAAAAAAGCTTTGATTGCTAAGCGAATATTATCATCGTCATCCGCAATATATATTGTTTTACTCATTATATTTCCTCCTCATTAATCATGTCTACCAGTTCATGAATCAAATACATTCGATTATCTAATGCGTGAATCTGCTCAGCACATACTTGCAATTCATTACTTAAGTGATCTGGCATTTCACCGCCATATTTGTAGCGAACCTTATGTTCCAATGTCGCCCAAAAGTCCATTGCCGATGTGCGCAGTTGTATCTCGACACGACGAGCTTCATTATTAAAAAGCGGGCCAAGATTAACTTCTAGTATCATATGATAAGAACGATAACCACTCGGCTTTGGATGATTAAGATAATCTTTTTCACTGATCACATTGAAAGCTTCTTGATTTTTAATGATTTCTACGATTTCATAAATATTTTTGGCATAAGCACATATAATTCTTACACCGGCTATATCTGAAAGATTTTTTTCAGCTGCTTTTGCCGTTACAGGTAAGGCTTTTTTCTTCAACTTGCCTGCAATACTTTCGGGTGATTTAATTCTTTGCTTGATATGTTCTATCGGGTTAACAGGTTCATAAGCATTGTAATAAGCATTAAGATTAGAAAGCTCTGTCATGATGACTGCCAAAGCACATTCATATTTCACCAAATTTCGCTTGAGTTTCTCAAACTCTTCAACTTCAAAGCGGGTCGTTTTTATTTCTTTATTCATATTCATTTCCATTCTTGAAAGAGTTTTCACATATGTCTATTATACCAGAGGCTGCGAAATTTATCAGCTTTAGAAACTACTCTGTTCCCTTCCCACTTACGGTTGCAAATAAAATGAAAGGAGCCCATGCTCCTTTGAAGATAATTAAAATTATACAATTATAATCTTAAAATGCACTCAACTTAAATAGAGGACAAAAAAAGAGGAAATACCTCCCTCTTTTTTATATATTAAAATAAATGACTAAAGCTAAAATAGATAAAAGTGCTGTCACACACCAAAAGACAATATCAATCTTCCATTCACTCCAACCTTTTCCTTTACCAGAGAAGCCACCAAGTTCAAAATGATGGTGAATCGGCGTCATACGGAAAATACGTTTACCATGTGTTACTTTAAAGTACGAAACCTGCATCATAACAGAAACGGTTTCTAAGATATAGATAAAGCCAATCAAAAGGAGCGTCCATTCGACATGTAAAAGAATCGAAACGATGGCAATAAAACCTCCTAAACCAAGGCTTCCCACATCTCCCATAAAGATCTTTGCTGGTTTGTGGTTGAAGAAAAAGAAAGCAATCAAACCACCAATGACAGAAAGAATGATAAGTAGGACATCATATCGTCCTTGAGCAGCTGCAATTACAGCATATGCGCTGAGAGAGATAGCCACTGTGATACTGGCTAAGCCATCAATACCATCTGTAAGATTCACGGCATTTGACCAACCTACAAGCCAGAAGATAATGAAAACTGCAAAGAACCATCCTAAATCAATTTTCCACCCCAAGATATTAAGTACATTTGTACTATCCACCTGCATCAAGATAAGATAAGAAACAATACCTGTGGCTATTTGGGCTAAGAGTTTATGACTGGCTTTAAGCCCGCCATGATTTTTTTGGCTAAAGATTTTCATGAAGTCATCTAAGAAACCAATCAGAGAGTACATCGCTAATACCCACCATGCTGTGATGAACATAGGAGTAAATTGTGCAAAAATCAGAGCAAATACTGCTGAAACTAGGAGGGCTGCAACTACAAATACAAGACCTCCCATGGTTGGTGTGCCTGACTTACTTGCATGTTGTTTTACTTCTTCAAGAGTGGGTTGTCCCCCAAGTTTTTTCTTATGAAAAAACATAATAAAGCGTGGTATTCCAATTGCGGTCAAAACCAACGCGACTAGAGCTGCTAAAAATGCAGTGATTAACATAGTGCCTCCGACTGTTACTTAGAAACTTTGTTTCCTTTATTTATAGAGCTTACTCAGCTCAAAATTGAAAGAGGCGAAAATTTTCGCCTAATTCATTGTGACTGTGATTGTTTGATTGTCTTTAAGTTTGGTTCCCATTCCCACACTTTGTGTGTTCACATGGTCGCCAGAACCTTGATATTCAATTTTCAGATTGTACCATTTTGCGAGTTGCTCAACTTGTTCTTTAGACCATTTAAACATATCTGGCATGATATGATCGCCATCAGTAAGAAGCATGACAGGTGTATTTGCCCCAACTTCTTGCCCTTTAGCTACAGATTGTTTGGTTACTTTTGTACCTTGACCAATCACAATCGGTGCTAAAAGATTACGACGTAGACTATCTGAAACGTTACCTGGAGATTTCCCTGTGTAATCTTCGAGAGTAACTTTTCCAGCCTTCAGACCTGAAGTATCCTGTGGAGCTGCTTCTTGGTTTTTTATTTGCTCTGCGCGCGTAATCAAAGAATTAGCAACATCTGAGATATAAGTCAATGACCAAGTGCTTGATGGAATTTTGATATTCATATAGAAAATGAAATCTGGATTCTCTGGTGGATACATGGCAACTGCAGAATAAATATTATCTTGCATTCCCTTCATATAGCCACCTGTATCCGATGCAATCTGTGCTGTACCTGTTTTGACAGCCATTGTATTGCCATTAACCATGAAGAGCGGGCCAGGTTCATGCCCTTGCGATTCTACTGTCAGATAAGAAGTTCCCCATGTTGGGTCAGTATTAACACCTACCATCAAATCTTTTGTTTTATTTATCGCATCTTCGGACACCGGACGTCCAACAACTTCTGCCTTACTTTGCAAATAGGTATTTTTATCTTTGTCTACAATTTTATTCACAACATGAGGTTCAAGCATTTCTCCTTTGTTTGCAAAGCTTGTCCAACCACGTAGAAGTTGAATTTGTGTTGTACTGATACCTTGCCCAAATGAAGATTGGATTTGAGATACTGGGTTATCGTCAGGAAGAGCACCAAACTGTTCTCCACCCATCCCAATACGGGTTGGAACACCGAATTTAAAGCGGCGCAAGTAGCTGTCCCAGAGGTCGCTACCCATATTTTGAACAATCCGTGTCATTCCAGCATTACTAGACATCATGAACCCTTGAGCAAAAGTAACTGTTGATGGAAGTTTAAAAGTTCCATCTTCGCTTTCATTGGCATCCCAGTCATTAATAACGACATCATAGAGATTGACACGACGGAAGTAAGAGGCATTCAGATCCACTTTATTACTGTCCAAAGCTGAAGCCATCAAGAAAGTTTTCATAACAGAACCAGGTTCAAATTGTGACTGGTAAAGCATGCTGTTCTCTGTGAAATGTGGCTGTTCCCGCGCTGCTTTATCATTAAAGTTATTGGCGGTAATTGTTGGACGCTGTGTTGTAGCCAAGATGTCACCTGTGTGTGCATCCATCAGTGTGGCAGAAAGTTGCTGACCACCTGACTTTTCTACAGCTGTATCCATCAGCGATTCAAGATTACCTTGCAAACGGGCATCTAAGGTTGTATAAAGATCTTGACCATTTTTTACCTGCTTGCTTACTGTTGTTGTTCCTGGTAAGGGACGACCATAACGGTCTTTCTCATAAGTTTCCTCACCATTTGTACCGCTGAGAACATCATTAAACGAGGCTTCTAAGCCGTTGATTCCAACCAAACCAGAGGCAGAATCCCCAGGCGTTTTCAAAGAAGCTATACCTACAAATTGTGAAGCGTAATTTGGTTCTGGATAAGAACGTGTCAAGTTAGGTGTGAAACCAATACCTACTAATCCAGCATTCTCTGCATCTTTTTTTATCTTTTCCATTTTAGCGAGAGGAATCTTTGTTCCTGCCGAACCAAATTGGACTTGAGCTTTTCCAGAATTGAGTTGTTGCTCAATCAACTCCTTGTCAATTCCCAATTCTTTATTAAGAAATTCTGTAACTTTCGGAAAGTCAGCCTCATCAACATAAAGCTTATTATTGTTATTGTCGACTTGTGTCTTATCGAGCACAGCATAAATCGTGTAATCACTTGCATCAACTGCAAGTGGCACACCATTTCGGTCAAAAATTGTGCCTCGCTTAGCATAAACAGTCGTTGTGTTTAAATAGTTCGTCTTAGCCATTTCGGAGATGTTTACACCACCGATTTGATTCACTGTAATAATCCAGACAAAGCGAAATATAAAAATCGCAAACAGAGCAATAGCTACTACAAATAGACTTTTACCTACATGTTTACGATTTTGTTCAGGTCTTTGATGACTTTTTTTCGCTTTTTTCGAAATACGTCTGAAAGGGAGAGTAATTATTCGAAAAATATTTTTCATTTTGTCGCTTTCAATACATTATCAGAATTGTAGGAGATACCATACTTATCCGTAACTTTTTGTAATTTGTCTTGGGATGTTAACTCCTGAATTTTCTGGTCATACTCAGAATTTTTTTGCTCTTTAACAGTAATTTGACTGTTATAGTGCAAGGTACTACTTTCAATTTCTTGCGTTTTTGTTTGAATGAAGAGTTGAGTAACCGCAAGCATCAAGGCTACGACTACCATAGAAAGATAAAATACTTTTTCAACCCCAGAAAATCTTTTGAACTTTTTGGCCAAAACTTCTGGTGCTAATGAGTCTTTTGAAATCGCATAGCTGTCCTTTTTGGCCGCTGTTTCAATGTCAAAATATTCTTTAGGTTGCGCTGCCATATTTTCTCTCCTCTCTCCTTTTTCATCAGTTTTAATCTTTTTGTTTTTCAGCCACACGAAGCTTAGCACTGTGCGCTCTATTGTTAAAAGCAAGTTCTTCTTCACTCGCAAGAACGGGCTTACGATTGACTAACTTGAGTTTTGCTTCCATATCTTTCGGAATCATAGGAAGTCCTTTCGGCACGTCAACTGTGCTGTATTCTTTAAAAATTGTTTTCGTTAAACGATCCTCTAAAGAATGGAAAGTAATCACACTTATTCGTCCAGAAACGTTAAGCAGATCAATCGCTTCTTCTATTGATTCTTCAGCTGCTCCTAGTTCGTCATTTACTTCGATTCGGATTGCTTGAAAAATACGCTTGGCAGGATGGCCTTTTTTCTTGAGCTCTTTTTGAGGAAGTGCTGACTTAATGATATCCGCCAGCTCTGTCGTCATTTCAATAGGTTGAAGCTTACGTGCTTGTTCAATCTTTCGAGCAATTTGCTTTGAAAACTTCTCTTCACCATAGCGGTAAAAGATGCGTACTAAATCCTCATAAGGATAGTCATTTACAACTTCATATGCAGAAAGTGCTTGAGATTGATCCATTCTCATATCTAATCGTGCTTCCTTCTTATAAGAAAAACCACGTTGGCTGTCATCAAACTGTGGGCTTGAGACACCTAAATCATAAAGAATACCATCAATTTTTGTAACTCCTAAGTCTGCAAGACTTGAACGTAAGTAGCGGAAGTTACTCTTTATCAATGTCACCTTGTTTTCCGCCAAAGCAGCTTTAAGACGAACCTTTGCATTTTCGTGGGCAGTATCATCTTGGTCAAATGCGTAGAGATGACCTGTTGTCAACTTACTCAAAAGATACTCACTGTGACCTGCACCACCAAGAGTTGCATCCACATAGATGCCATCAGGTTTCACCTCAAGCATATCAACAGTTTCGTGTAGCATTACAGTATCATGCTTGAATTCCATGTTTACAAGTTTACAGGCGAAAAACGCCATCCTTCCCTAATAGCTAATATTCATTATAACATTTTTCTCCAAAATGTATAGTGGTTTACAATATATTGTAAACTTTTTTTCTCTTGTTCTTAATGTTTGGTCTTTCGACGCATATACATGGCGTTTGCCATTTTATAAAGAAGTTTACTTACAGGGAGGTCAAACTCGCCTACATATTCCTCAATACGTGGATTGAAGTGCTTTTTAAACTTCAATAATCCATCTTTTTCGGAAAGGGAATTTTCAAGGCCACCCATATTCAAAGTATTTGCTCCATTTTCAAATGCATGTTGAATTGTTTCAAACCATACTAGATAAGAAGGATAATATTTTTGGAATGCTGTATCTGTCCCAGCATAAAGGGTTTCAGCAGCGCCAAAAGCATTGATAGATAAAGTTCCTGCTACCGGAATAATCTCTCCTTTTTCTGCGATAAACTGCGTAATGTCCGCAACGTTTTTCTCAGCAATAGCAAGTTCTTCAGTTAAAGTTTTTAAGCGTTTTTCATTTTTGGCTTTTGCTTGATTATCTTTAATCTTTTCAACATTTGCTTCCATATCTTTTTTTACCTTAGCCATATTAAATTTTACTAAAGTAATAAAAGCATCCGATCCATAGGTGTCTAAAAGTTTTGTATAATAATCAGCATTACGAAGACTTACGTTTTTACGTGCTTCTGTCTTCTTCATCAATTCAGCAAAAACAGGAACTAACTCCTTTCCACCAAAAGTAACTTCTGGATAAGAATTGCGTGCTTTGCGAATAAATTGACGTGTTTTTTTATCTAAATTTTCTTCTGAAAAATCTTCTTTATAAATGACAGCATTGTAGCGAGGCTGAATCGTATCATGCATTTCTGTAGTACGTCCAGTATACTCAACACCTGCACTTGTTAAATTCGTCAGAAGATCATATGCATCGTCAAATTTGTAAGCCGGATCAAACTTGATAAAAAGTGCTTTTTGACTTTTACCAAATTTTTTCAATTCTAACAGAACAAACTTTAATAAAGCTTTATCTGTATAATCCATCAAAATTCCGCGTGGGATATAAAACATTGTGAATCCCAATGGAAGAGGGCGAATCAGGACCAAGCTACTTGCAACCAGCTTATCATCTTGATAAAATCCAATGATTTCCGATTTCCAACTGCTTTTGATGGTCGCCCATTTTGAGGTTTGTAAAAGGTTTGGCATACCAGAGGCAGCAACAAACTTGTCATGTAGTTGAGGATCGAGTCCAATTTTTACTGTGTACATATCTCTATTCTATCAAAAATTATTAAAAAAAACAGGCTCAGTTTGAACCTGTTTGACCAACTGGGGTAGCTGGATTCGAACCAACGCATGAGGGAGTCAAAGTCCCTTGCCTTACCGCTTGGCTATACCCCACTGTCTATCTTTCGACAACAGTAAATATTTTATCAAAATCATGAGAGGATTTCAAGGATTAACTCTAACCTCTGAGATATAAAATAAAATTAGGCGCCTAAATTATAGGCTTTGATTGCTTCTTCCATGGCATCTGCAAAATTTCGGGTAACCGCCAGTTCTTTACCAGAAGCCACAACAACAAAACTACCATTTTCTTCATTAATATCAGCGATGATTTTTTTACCTGATTTGACTTGAACACCTGTTTTTGTGTCAATAACTTCAATTTCTGTATCTTTTTTCTTCGACATCATCAGTCTCCTTTATCCTTCATATCTAGAGATTTCCATCTCAACTTTTCAATGATACCATTTTGCCGAGTTTTTGTCACGCTGTTTTTGTTCGTGTGAGTCTTCCCTTTTAATTGCACTGTACCTTATTGTCAAACATATCCAATAATTTGAAATAAAAAAAGGAATACCCCAAGAGGCATTCTTTTTATTTTCTTATGAAAGTTCTGCTACAACTGCCTTCAATTGAGCTTTTGTTTGAACACCGACAACTTGTTTCACCATTTGACCGTCTTTAAAGAAGATCAAAGTTGGAATGCTCATAACGCCAAAAGCTTGAGGTGTTTCAGGATTTTCATCAACGTCTAACTTACAAATTTTAAGTTCAGACTCGTCAAGTTCTTCTCCTAATTGTTCAAGAATTGGAGCTTGCATACGACAAGGACCACACCAAGTTGCCCAAAAATCTACTAGTACCAGTCCTTCTTTGATTTCTTCTTTAAATGTAGCATCAGTAATGTTATATTCCATTTTTCGTTCCTCGTTCTTTATTATGAGTACATTCTAGCGAATTTTTATCTACTTTACAAATATTATGATTGTTTTTATATTTTGAGTCATTTCAAGGTTGCAATTGTTGCGCCACTTCCGCCAGCGTTCACAGGAGCATACTCATAACTCTTAATATGCCGATGTTTTTGCAGCTTCTTCTGTACCATTTCACGAATCACACCAGTTCCGATACCATGAACAATGGTAATTTGTAATAAGTTAGCAAGCAAGGCCTGATCAATATAGTTATCCAATTCTAGCTCTGCTTCCTCATATCTCATACCACGTAAATCAAGCTGTGCTTTCACTTTATTGCTTACTTTTCGGGTTACGGCTTTCGTTTTTGCAGGTTGGTTCTTAGCAAGCTCTTCCTCTGTTAGCTCAAATTCATCTTCTTGCAGTTTGGTCATTATTGATCCCATTTGCACCTGCCAACGTCCATCTTTTTCAAGACGAATAAGTTTTCCACGTTGCCCATATGCTGTAACCACCACTTCAGCTCCTTGCTTCAACCCACGTTGTGCCTTAGCTTTCTTCAAAACTTTGTTTTTACTGTAATCAACAGATGGAACTAGGTTTTCAAGCTCGCTACGGGCTGCAATGATTTCGTGAGGTTTAAGCTGCGCTTTATCATTCAATGTTTTGAGAATTTCTTGAGCTTCTTGACTCGCCTTTTTCACAACTTCTTGGGCTTCTTGTTTTGCCTTCTCTAGCTCATGCTCACGCTCTCGATTAATCTGATCATAAACCTTGGTTAAATCTTTATGAAGATTTATATTTTCTCGTTCTAACTTCTTAATATTGGCTGCTGCTTCTGTTACTTCACGCGTTTTTTCCTCTAAGCTTGCGATCATATGATTGACATCGTGTTCCTCATCAGAAACCAAGTTACTAGCCTCCTGAATGATTTGGTCTGACAAACCTAAACGTCGTGAAATTTCTAAAGCATTTGAGCGACCTGGTACACCCAGCTGCAGACGAAAAACAGGGCGCATTTTATCGATATCAAACTCCATGCTCGCATTAAGAACTTCAGGTGTTTCAACACCATATGCTTTAAGTTCTGGATAGTGCGTACTCGCCATTGTCTTCACATGTTTACCACGTAAATATTCTAAAATTGCAATGGCCAAAGCGGCACCTTCTTTGGGATCCGTCCCTGCACCAAGTTCGTCAAAGAGCACCAATGCGTTATGATCTGCCTTGTCTAGAATAGCGACAATATTGGTCATGTGACTAGAGAAAGTCGAGAGACTTTGCTCAATTGACTGTTCATCCCCAATATCCGCAAAAATATCCTGGAAGACATGTGCACGACTGCCTGTACTGGTAAGAATAGGCAAACCAGATTGCGCCATAATAGTAAGCAGACCTACAGTTTTTAGGGTAATTGTTTTACCCCCAGTATTTGGTCCCGTAATTACAATTGTGTTTAAACTACTGTCAAATTTGATGTCATTGGCCACAACTACATTTGGATCAATCAAAGGATGACGTGCCTCATAAAAACAGATGTCTTTGTTTTGGGTTAACTCAGGAATACTAGCCTTATGCTTCAATAAGTAGTTATACTTGGCTTTAATCAAGTCGAGATGACCTTGTAACCATGCATTTTGCCGAATATCCAAACTGTAGGGTTTAAGTTCTTCACTGACTGCTCGAAAAATTCGAAGCATTTCATTTTTTTCTTCGATTTTCTTTTGGTTTAAATTATTGTTAAGCGAAACGGCAGCATTGGGTTCAATATAGAGTGTTTGTCCTGAGGCAGACATATCATGCACCACACCTGCTATTTTATTTTTACTGTCTGCACGTACAGGCAACACTTGGCGATCATTACGAACCGTGATTAAATTTTCAGTGAGAGAACCTGCATTTTTAGACAAAAGTTCCTGCATCACCTTTTTAATATCTGACTGATAACGTTTAATGGCTGAACGAATGTGCATCAGTTCAGCAGATGCATTATCATAAAGTGAACCAGAGTTATCAAAAATTTCAAGTGTTTTATGTACAGGAGAAAGATCTGAGAATTTTTGGATGAGTTCCTCAAGTGTTGGTATTTCAACATTCTCTGCTTCGTCAAAATAACGCAGAATATTAAGGCCTTGTTGGACAACTTTTTTTATTTCAACAAACTCTCGCCCACTCAATTGAGCATCTAACTCTAAGCGGCGTAAAATTTCACTGATATCTGCTGTTTTCGAAAGATGAATTTGTCCATTTTCTTGAGCTAACTTTTCAAATTCTGCCAATTCATCAAATAAGTTTTGGATTTTAGTGGCATCAGAGAGGGGTTCTAGTTCTTCCAACTCTTTTTTACCTTGAGCGGTTGTTAAAAAGGCCAAGAATTGCTCTTTGACCTTGTCAAATTCTAAAATTTGGATAATTTTTTTATTCATAAATTCTAAATATTACCTATTATATTTTCAATAAATATATTTTTCAGCATCCCCGAAGAAATCGGAGTGTGGCTAACCATCAAGCGAACCAAAGCGGAAGCATTCAAATGGTTTTGAACAGTGGGCATGGGTACAAGCGCAAGTAAAGTAACAGCCATTTGTAGGCCGAAATAAGTTGCTCCGAATGCAAGAACACCTGCGATAATTTTTCCAGTTTTTCCGAAGGGTTGCAAACGTGTAATGTGGACAAAAAGTCCGAGTAGACGTATCACCGCATAAGAAATAACGAAAATAATCATAAAAGCAAGACCAGCATAGAAGGCATCATCGATTTGGAAAAGCAAGTTATTATCAAAAAACAGTAATCGTGAATCTGCTGTTGCACTGGAGAAAGGTACCCACATCGTTAATTTTGAAGCAAGTTCCTTATAATTTAAGAAGGCAATAATTGCAGATATAATGATCCCCAAGCTATATAAAGCCTGTAAGACTAGACCTCTTGAATAGCCAACCAGAAAGGCCCATATAAGTAATATTAAGATAAGTAAGTTAATAAGCATAATGTTTTCCTAAATTTCTGTAAATCATTCGTTTACTACCCATTATACCTTATTTTCTCCTCATTTACCAAACAGGCTTGAAGAATGTCCTTTTTGTAAGCTATGGCTAAATTCAAGCTTTTGAGTCATATCATTGATTGCCAGTACAGCTTCTCCAAAACCAACTGACATTAAGGGAGCTTTCCCATCGTAATCACTGGCATCTCCCGCTACATAAAGACCTGCGAGATTTGTCTCTTGTTGGCGGTTAGCTGTTATTCTTCCTCTACGACTTAGTTCGAGTTCTTCATTTAAATCAACATGGTTTGTCATCATTCCATAGTTTACGAGTATTTTATCTACTGCTAAATGATTGAGCTCATCGGATTTTACACGTTGCAACTTAAGGCCTTCAGGTGATAGCTCCTGCGGAAGATAAGGGGTATGTATTTCAACGGTTGATTGTTCCAGCTCTGCCACTGTTAAAGCATGGGCTCGGAAAGAAGGTCGACGATGAATAAGGTGAACTTTGCTGGCAACTTTTTCCAACATCAGTGCCCAATCCAGTGCACTGTCTCCCCCACCAAGAACCGCAACTTCTTTTTCACGATATTCTTCTAAGTTTTGAATAAAGTAATTCAATTTCCCTAATGCATGAAGTTCTTCTTCTTGCTCGAGATTAAGCTTACGCGGACTGAGCAAGCCAGATCCTGTTGTTAACAATACTGCTTTCGAATGATGTGTACTTTTACTTGTTTGCAGTACAAAATGCTTATTTTCCTCTTCTTGGCTAATATTTTCAACTTTTTCATCTAAATATAGTTCATGTGGCACGCGAGCAAGTTGTGCCAAAAGGTTGGCCGTTAGATCTGCTCCTGAAATCTCAGGCAAACCTGCTATATCATATATCATTTTATCTGGATAAAGTGTTTGAGGTTGACCGCCAGCTTCTTCTAGAGCTTCGATTATCTTGACCGTCATCCCCCGCATCCCAGCATAAAACCCGGCATAAAGTCCAACAGGACCAGCACCGATAATTGTTAAATCGTATAAAGTTTCCATGCCTTCATTATAGCAAATTTGTCAAAAGTTTTTTACATTTTAAATTCCATCCATCTTTAACACAAAAAACCGACGAAACGATTTCGTCAGCTTTTTAAGTTAAACACGCCCTAATATTTTTTTCATACCTTGAATAAGTTTATATTTTACAGGGTTTGGATAGTAGGAGAATTCTCCTACTTTTTGTGTGATATAGCCCCCAAAATTTTGCTTAAATTTCAAAACACCATCACTGCCATCAAAGTTTCCTGAGATACCATAAAAATTATAGGTTTTCATCTGACGCTCAATTGCATGAAGCATGGCTGTATGCTGCATAAGGAAAGGGCCACCTAACTTGCCATAAGCGCCGTCAGATCCACCATAAAGGTAAAGAAATTCTTGATTGACTTCAATAAAGACACCAGCTGCAATTGCGACTCCATCTTTATAAGTAATCAAAAATTCGATTTTATTGCCAAAAGCCTTATAAAGTTCTTGATAATAGGCCAAATCTTTGGTTGCAAAATGACGCTTTTCACCTGTGTTACCAATCAAACGTTCCACTTCAAAGAGTTCTTCATAAGTAGCTATTTTAACTGTTACTTCATTTTTTATCGCTTTTTTAACGTTACGTTTTGCGTTAGAGTTGTAACTCTTGAGAAGTTCTTCTTCACTGTGTATTTCAGAAAGATCTTTGATGTATTGCCATTCGGCAACGGCATCCTGCTCTTCATAACCCACATGTCGCCCATTGTAAGTTAAGCCAAGCTTTTTCATTTCTGAAATGAAAGACTCATTAGCTTCTTGAAGCTCTTGACCTTTGCTGTCATAAACCATATAGTCGACAGCTGGACGTATCTTCACTTCTAGAGCTTGCTGATTTTTCGCATATTTTTTTAATTCTTGAATAAAACAGTTATAGACCATCTGATCAAAATTGCCAATAGGGCCAAAGTTAATTTCCAACTTTGCACCGCCTGAAACAGAAACAGAAGTCATAAGTGCTGCCATTTTAATCTGGTCATTGACTTTTACAGCGAGGAAAATCGGTTTATAACCACGTTTTTCCAACATTTCTGCCATTTGTGGGGTTTGTAAAAATGACTCCGTTTTTTCAGCTGCAAAAGCTGTAAATTGTTCTTGTGAGATTTCTAAGAATTCCATTATTTTCTACCTAAAAGTGTCTTAACCATACTTAAAACTTTGTGTTTAACTGGTTTTGGATAATAATTGAAATAACCAACTTTACGTACAACATACCCTGCAAAGTTCTGTTTGAAGTGCAGAACACCATCTGTACCGTCAAAAGTTCCAGCTACTCCAAAGAAATTATAACTTTTCACGCCTTTATCAAGGGTTTTCTTCATTACGTAATGCTGAATAGCAAACGGCGCATATAGCTTTTTAAAAGCTTCATATGATCCACTAAACAGATAGATAGTTTCACTTGCACCATAGATAAAGAGTGATCCCGCTAAGATAATATCCTCGCGCCCATGTTGAACAATAAATTCACGCGCTTCTGCTAAACGAACTTTTTGAGTTTCTAGCTGGCTTTCTAACTCTTTGCGTTTACCTTCTTTTTTCGTTTTTTCAATCTGTCCAGTAAGTTTATCCATTTGAGCTAAAATTGCCGCTTCATAGTCTGCGAAATTAATCTCAGCCACTAAAAACTCTGCCTTGTCGCCAAAAGTTTTATAAAGACTTTGGTAGTAAGGCAAATCATGATCATCATAACCACGGCGTTCCGACGTTTCTGAAGTAATCTTTTTGAACTTATCAAGTTCTTCATAAGCTAAAGGACGCACTCGAATCCCAAACTGTTGGGTTTTCTTAACAGAGTATTGTCCATCTTTCGTATAAGATTTTAAAAGTTTTTTATCATCTGCGATATCAGAAAGATCTTTCACATAGTGCCATGTAGACTCGCCACGTTTGTTGTAACCAACTTCTAAGCCCGTATGTTCGTAATTCAACTCCTGCATTGATTGAATAAACTGCTTGTTTTCGGCAGTCAACGCATTACCTGTACTATCAAACTCTTGATAATTTGTATTAGGAATAACTAAAAGTTCCATGCCACCATGGTCTTTAACAAACTGACGTAATTCTTTGTAGAAAAACTTTTCTACGTCTTCTTGGTACTCTTGGTAAATTGGGCCATACTGGATTTCGTAGTGTTTTCCTCCAGTCATATTTTTTGCGCCCAAAAGAGCAGCCATTTCAATTTTATCTGATTGGACAGCCAACAAAGTTACTTCCCAGCCGTTTGCCATCATCAGCTCTGCCATTTCAGGAGTCTGTAAAAAACTCCCTTGGCTTACATTTTCATTGAATTGAGCGAATTCTTCAGCTGAAATTTCTCTTAATTTATAATTCAAAACATATCCTTATTTCTTTAGTGATTTTATTTATTATAGCAAAAAAGACTGAATATTTCAGCCTTTCCTTCTAAATAGAAGTGTTTTTTCCTTTTGTAAAAGTTGATCTTTGTCTTGAAGTAAAACAAAGAGGAGAGTAATAATGAAGACAAAGTCAGCAAGGAATAGAAGATAATTGAGCAATGAAAAATCATGAATTCCAAAGCTAACAGCATCTACAGCGTGGCTTATATTGCTCAATAAGAACAAAGACAAAGCTACAAAAAAGATTAATCCAATCCCATAATTGGATAAACCAGTATCGCGTAAGCGACGTGTAAATAATGCAAGTGTGGGTAACAAGAAGCCGACTGCGATAAGAAAGAGTAAGGCAAGCATCATCCAGGTCGCAATAAATGCACCTCCGAAGAGGATGTTTTCAAAGAAATGAATCCCCACAAACATTACTCCTAGCACTGCAAATACCAGAGCAAATATCAGTTGAACAAACCAAAAACTTAGGCGACTTGTTCTTCCTCTGAAGGAAACATAACCGAGAAAATAGTTTTTGATCGCTTGCAAAAAGTTTTCTTTACCATTTTCTTCTATCCGTGCTGGTCCATAAGTTGGTGCTGAAAATTCTGGTAAGTCCGCTGCAGCTTGAGCACCAGGCAGAGCATTCAAAATAAGAATACCGAAGAAACCACCAAAAGGAGCTAGAATTACAAAAATCAATTCCCAAGGAAGACTAACATCGCGTAAGCGACGTACGGCTATAGCCAAGAAAGGGCAGAAAGCCACTAGACCATAACATATCCATAAAGCAATGAAAAAATATGAAAATACAGACCACAAATCTGGTAAAACATCACTTGATAAAAGATGGAACAAAGTGGCAAAGGCAAGTAGGACAACTGTCACTAAAATATGGCCTAACATTGCGAGCCAATAGTCTTTTCGACTGGTTCTTTCTTTAAAAGAAATATAGCCTAACCAAAATTTTTGATAGGATTGTTTGAACTCTTTCAAATTAAACATAATCTCCTCATTTCATTAATAATCGTTTTGCTTGCGCGAGAGCTTCTACTGTTATGTCATCTCCAGCTAACATTTTTGCTACTTCTTCAACTCGCTCTTCCAGTTTCAATTTTCTTACTGTTGAAGTAGTGACATCATCTGTCGACGCCTTTTCAATATAAAATTGTGTATCCGCAATAGCCACCACCTGTGGTAAATGTGAGATAGCTAAAACTTGACCTGCTTGAGCGATTTTATAAATTTTTTGAGCAATAGCTTGGGCTACTCGTCCAGATACACCTGTATCAACCTCATCGAACACAATCGATGTTTTATTTTCACGTCTTGAAAAACTTGATTTAATAGCAAGCATCAAGCGTGAAAGTTCGCCTCCTGAAGCCGTTTTGGCCAAGGGTTTGAACCCCTCACCTGGATTAGTTTGAATATAAAACTCTACTTGTTCATTACCCTTGCTTGAGAATTTCCCACTCTCAAACTGTACAGAAAAATCAGCTTTTTCCATATACAAATCAGCAAGTTCCTTTTTAATATCTGTCTCTAATTCTTTCGCGATTGCATGACGTGCTGTGTTAAGATGTTCACTTGCAATTAGTAATTCTGCTTGCGCTTCTTTCAGTGCTTCCTCAAGGCTCTCACTATTTTCAGTTCCACCCATCAAATCTGAGAGTTCAAGTTGGATTTTTTCCAAGGTTTTCAACACGTCAGAAAGTTCTGGACCATATTTTTTTCGCAAAGTATTCAAAATGAGAATTCTCTCTTCGATTTGCAAAAGTTCTGTGGGATTAAACTCTATACCTTCAATTGCTGTTGATAACTTGGTTGAAACTTCCTCAAGCAAGTAATAAGCATCCATCGTTTTATCAGACAAATCTTGGTAATCTTGATCAAATTCTGCAACATTTTCGAGTTCTGCCATGGCTGTACGTATTCCGCTCAGACTTGAAAAATCACCCTCTTCATCGTCTAAAGCCAAATAGGCTGTATTTAAAGCATCTGCTATATTTTTAGCGTTGTTCAGCTTATCACGGCGAATCTGCAATTGCTCATCTTCTTTTAGATCAATCTCAGCTGCTTCAATTTCTTCAACTTGAAACTGCAAGATTTCGATACGTTGGGCAAATTCTTGTTCGTTCTTTTGACGTGTTTCAAGTGCTTGACGAATTTTTTTATAATGCTCAAACTTAACTTGGTATTCTGCCTTAATTTGTTCAAAATTTTCATCACCAAACTCATCAAGAAGTCGAAGATGGTGTTTAGCATTCATCAATTCTTGATTGTCATGTTGCCCGTGAATATCAACCAAAAGCTCGCCGATTTCACGTAAGGTAGTCAGATTTACCATTTGCCCATTCACCCGACAAACAGAGCGCCCATTAGCAAAAATATCACGGCGTAAAATGAGCTCAGTACTTCTTTCAAGGCCCAAGTTTTCTAACTTTTGATCCAACTCTGCATTTTTCCCTGCAAAAAATAGACCTTCAATTTCGGCCTTATCTTTACCTGTACGGACAAAATCACTGGAACTCCGTCCACCGAGTAAAAGTCCCATAGCATCAATAATGATTGACTTACCAGCGCCTGTCTCCCCAGTCAAAATGGTCATCCCACTTTCAAAAGAAAGATGAATCTCTTCGATAATCGCAAAGTTCTTGATAGAAATTTCTTGTAGCATACTTTTTCCTTTTACAAACTTAATTCGTCATAAACGGTATTTGCTTGCCGTCTTGTTTCACAAATAATCAAAATACTATCATCGTCCGTCATAATAGAAAAAATCTTCTTATTGTAACGATTGATGAGGCTTTTTTTAATCACACTGGTCGTCCCTGGTTTAGCAGTGATTGAAATCATATTATCATGCATCTTCAATTCTAAGATGGCCTCATTGGCTAACTCATTATGCAGCAGGTCCTTTTGTTCTTCATCATGTTGTTGGGGCAATGCGTAACGATAACCCCCACGACTTCCAGGAATTTTAATTAGGGCAAGTGACTTAATGTCACGAGAGACTGTGGCTTGTGTCACATCAATATCATTAGCCAAAAGATCTTGGACAAGCTCATCTTGTGTTTGTACTTCTTTAGTTGTGATGAGTCTTGAAATAAAATCAAGGCGTTCTTCTCTTCTCATACTAATGTTTCCTTTTCTGTTTGGAGTACAGCTTCAATATCAACAAGAGGCGCCACTGTAGCTGTCTCTTCTTTTTTTAAGTGCACTAGAAATTCAACATTTCCTGCGCCACCTTTAATTGGTGAAAAGGTGAGATTTTTGACTGAAAATCCAGTACTCAAAGCTTTTTGAATCACTTTGTCAATCGTTTGCTTATGAACCTTTGGATCTTTAATGATACCATTTTTCCCCACTTGCTCACGACCAGCTTCAAACTGTGGCTTGATCAAGGCAGCCACATCACCATCTTGAGCTAAAATATCAAACAAAGGCGGTAAAATCAAGTCAAGTGAGATAAAGCTCACATCAATCGAAGTAAACTCAGGTTGTCCTTGCGTAAAATCATCTAAGACAGCCTTGCGGAAGTTAAACTGTTCCATAACAACCACACGCTCGTCTTTACGAAGTTTCCATGCCAGTTGGTTTGTCCCGACATCGAGGGCATAGACACGTTTGGCGCCGTTTTGTAGCATAACATCTGTAAAACCACCAGTTGAAGCTCCAATATCCAAGCAAGTTTTATTTTCTACAGAAAGTCCAAACTCTAAAAGAGCTTTTTCTAATTTCAAGCCACCGCGACTCACATATTTAAGTTTTTCACCTTTGAGTCTTAGTTCTGTTGCTTCTTCTATCTTTTGTCCTGGTTTGTCAAAGCGTTCCCCTGACTTGGCATCTACTACTAAACCAGCCATAACTCCCCGTTTTGCTTGTTCTCGCGTTTCGAACAAGCCTTGATTTGCTGCTAAAACATCTACTCTTTCTTTCATTTTATTTCTAAACTTTCTATAATTTCGACAATTTCAGCACTTGAAGTTATTTGTGCCAAATCACTTTTCACAGCCGTTAATAATTCTTCTAAAGCTTCTTGAGCTCCTTTTAATCCGAGTAAGGCCACATAGGTTGACTTTTCTTCTGCTTGGTCCTTTCCAGGCGTTTTTCCTATTTCTTCAAATGTTCCCGTAACATCAATAATATCGTCACGTATTTGGAAAGCTAAGCCTAGATTTTGACCAATTTCTCTTAGTTTTGCGATTACTGCTTCAGACTGTTCAGCAATAATTCCAGCAGCAACAAAAGGAAAGGTTAACATTCTTCCTGTTTTCAAATGATGAATTTTCTTTACTTGCTCTAAAGATAATGTTTTTCCTTCGCCATCCATATCTAAAATTTGTCCAGCAACCATACCCAAAGCACCGCTTGCAAAAGAAAGTTCTTTGACTAAGGAAACAACCATTGCAGCTGGTAAAGAAGCAGTAGCCAATAGATAGTAGGGATCTAAAAAGAGCGCATCTCCCGCCAATATCGCTGTTGCTTCATCAAACTTTTTATGATTGGTGAGCTGACCTCGGCGGTAATCATCATTATCCATAGCGGGTAGATCATCATGAATCAAGCTGCCCGCATGAATCATCTCAACAGTTGTCGCCACTTGATAATGTGCTGTTTCAAGTGTAACTCCTAGTGATTCTAACATCTTCAGAAACAAAAGTGGACGAATTCTTTTACCTCCTGCAGCAAGTGAGTAAGTCACAGCATTTGCAAGATGTTGAGGAACATCAGCTTTTTTATAAAATTTTATCAGCTCTTGATTGAGCCTATTCATATCGGTAATCATTAGTTATATTATCCCATTTCACAGAAATAATGTCCAATAGAAAATAGAGTACCTCACTCTTACATAATTTCTCAATACGAAAAAAACGTTCTTTAAAATAAGGAACGTTTACGTGCACTTAAGAATTATAGACCGAGTTTGCCTTTTAAGCCATCTACGAGCCCTTGAGCTTGTTCTTTCATATTTTCTGGAGTATATTTATCCACTTGCTCATCAATAACTTCTTCTGCTTTTTGCTTTATATCCTCTGGCACGTTTGAAGCCAAATCTTTTGCTTTATCTACAAGGTTATTTAAATCCATAATTTCTCCTTTTTTATAGTGTTATTATAACACAAGTGCTGACATACAAATCAATGATTCGTACTGAAGCGAGTTTTATTCAAACATGATCAAAATTCAGTGTCACAAGTCTTTATTGACAATCATTTTGTCCAGAACACCATGTTTTCAGGACATTTTTCGTTAACACTTCGATGTTTTTTAGCGTTACTTCTTTTTCCATTGCTTTTGCTAAAGGAAGCACCTTTCTCTGAATGCTATAACTTGCCAGTAAGACCTTATTCATCTCTCCTAAATCCTCCGATAAACTGCCACAAAAAGCGATTGTAGGGACATGATATTTCGCTCCCAGCTTTGCCATTCCAAACGGAACTTTGCCCTTGGCTGTTTGGAAATCCATCTGCCCTTCGCCTGTAATAATCAAATCCGCCGTTTTGATTGCTTCTTCAATCTTTAAAAGCTCAGCTATTTTATTAAATCCAGGCTCAAGTGTACCCCCTAGTAGGATAAGAGCACCACCTAAACCACCAGCTGCACCTGTCCCTGGAATCTTTTGTAAATCAATCTTTCTCTCTTTTTTTATCTTTTGGACAAAAGCTTGTGCAGCTCTATCCTGTTGTTCCAGAATTTCTGCTGTACCACCTTTTTGCTTTCCAAAAACTTTGGCATATCCTTCAGCGCCAGCATAAACATTAGTAACATCTGCTAGGCCTGTAATTTTTATCTCCGAAAAATCTTCAGCTTCTAGAGCTTCCAAAAGGCCCAACCCACCATCAGAGGTGCCACTCCCTCCCAGGCTTAAAATAATCTCAGTCGCTCCTCTTTTTTTAGCATCAAGAAATAAAGCGCCAAGTCCGAAAGTAGTGGCTTCTTGGATTGTCTTTTCGTTTGGTTTAATCTTATTGATGCCAACAACTTCAGCTGCCTCAATCACAGCCAGACGCTCGTCGATGAGCAAATAGGAAGCACGCATGGGATGTTGCATTAAATCAACTGTTTTAACATTAATAAGATTCCCACCTAAACCAGATTGAAGAGCAGACACACTTCCTTCGCCCCCATCAGCAATTTCAAACGTCTCAACATTGATTTTGGGAAATGCAGCTAAAATCCCATTTTTTACTGCCTGATTCAACTCAGCACTCGTGGCTGATCCCTTGAAAGAATCTATTGCTACTACAACTTTCATATTTTTTTCCTCACTTTTACTTGCTAGTGTTATTATAGCACCAAACCTTTGTGTAAAAAATTAATTCAGGAAGCCATAACAAAAAAAAGATTGCCTAAGCAATCTTTTTATTCTCCTAAAAATTCACTCTCAGATCCGTCTTTTCCGACGATTTTTACCAGTGTTTTTTCGGCTTCATTTAATGTTGTTTTGAGTTTTTCAGAAAGGAGCATTCCTTTTTGAAATTCAGAGATGGCATCTTCTAAAGCCACATCTCCGCTTTCTAGTTTTTTTACGATTGTTTCGAGTTCTGCTAAATTTTCTTCAAATTTTGCTTCTTTTTTTGTTGCCATATGTATCCTTTACTTTATTTCTGCATGAACGGTGCCATCACTCAAATCGATATTCACTGTCTCACCAGCTCGAACATCGTGAACACTCTTTATAATTTTACCATCATTCGCAGTTACCACTGAAAAACCACGCGCCTTGATTTTACTAATATCCATCAACAGAAGCGCCTGTACCAAGTTATCCACTTGATTTTTCTTTTGCTCATAGCTTTTTGCAAAAGCAGGTACTAGTTTTCCTGATATTAGTTCATAGCGGTGTTTCTCACGACTCAGCTTAGTTTTAGTTAAATTTTGTAAACGACTCGTGAGGTGATCGATTTTCTGAATATGTCCATCATAGAGACGCTCCGGCTGACGAAAAACAACCGAATTTGATAATTTTTCCACCCGTTCTCTTTGGACCTTGATGAGGTGTGTTACACGATTTCTCATACGAAGTTCTTGGTCATTTGACCAAGCAAGCAAATTTAGTTTTGTATTAGGAGTTGCAAGTTCAGCAGCGGCTGTTGGTGTAGCTGCTCTGCGATCTGCAACAAAATCCGCCAAGGTCGTATCCGTCTCGTGACCGACCGAAGAAATAACGGGAATACGAGACTCAAAGATAGCACGAACGACAATCTCTTCGTTAAAACACCAAAGGTCTTCGATCGATCCTCCTCCACGTCCAACAATAAGAATATCGATATCAGATCGATTATTCACTGCTTCAATATTTGCGGCGATTTCTTCCGCAGCGCCAGCTCCTTGAACTTTTGTCGGATAGAGTAATATCTGACTCATCGGAAAGCGGCGATTTACGGTAGTAATAATGTCTCGAATAACAGCTCCAGAAGGACTAGTAATTACTGCAATTTTTTTGGAAAAAAGCGGCAACTCTTGCTTCCATTGTGGATTAAATAATCCCTCCGCTGTTAGCTTTTTCTTCAACTGTTCAAACTTAACTGCCAAAGCGCCGATACCATCAGGTACAATATTTTCAATATTAATAGAATAAGAACCTGATGGAGCATAAAGACTGATACGCCCTGTTACAAGCACCTTCATTCCATCTTCAAGTTTAAAATCGAGCTTTTTAAATTGACCTGCCCACATCGTTGCTTGTATGACAGACTTTTCGTCTTTAATTGCAAAATATTGATGATTAGGTCGTTGGCGAAAGTTAGAAATTTCTCCGGTCAAATAAACGCGTTCCAAATATGGATCGCGATCAAACTTTGCTTTTAAGTATTTTGTTAGAGTTGATACGGTTAAATACTCTGTCATGCCTTAATCTTTCTAAATCCACTGCTTATCTACATGTACTGACTTGTAAATAAATCTGGACGAAATTTTCTTTTTTATTTTACGGAGGCTTCTGCTGCACGTACAGTCTGTTCCATCAACATAGTGATTGTCATCGGACCCACGCCTCCAGGTACTGGCGTGATTAATCCAGCAATTTCTTTCACCTGTTCAAAGTCAACATCTCCATGAAGTTTTCCATTCTCATCACGGTTCATACCGACATCAATAACTGTTGCCCCTTCTTTTACATCTTCTGCTTTGATAAAACGGTCTTGGCCAATGGCTACGACTAAAATATCAGCAGAACGTGTAAGTTCAGAAAGATTTTCTGTACGTGAATGTGCAATAGTAACAGTAGCATTAGCCATCATCATCAGTTGTGCCATCGGTTTTCCAACGATATTAGAGCGTCCCACAACAACAGCTTTTTTTCCTGCAAGTTCAACATTATAAGCACGGAACATTTCCATGATTCCTGCTGGTGTTGAAGGAATCATTAATGGCGCTCCGCTCCACAATTTACCCATGTTTATTGGATGAAAGCCATCTACATCTTTTTCAGGAGAAATCGCGAGTAAGACTTTTTCTTCTGATATATGTGAAGGCAGCGGCAACTGCACAAGAATTCCGTGCCAAGAGTGATCCTCGTTAAAGCTTTCAATAAGCTCTAACAGCTCCGCTTCAGACGTTGTTTCAGGAAGCCGAATCACTTCTGACTTAAATCCAAGCTTTGCAGCTACACGCTCTTTATTTCGCACATAAACTTGACTGGCTGGATTTTCTCCAATCAAAATGACAGCGAGTCCTGGCTGAATGCCTTGTTCTTTCAGTTTGATAACTCTATTTTTGAGTTCTTCTTGCATCTTTTCAGCAAGGGCTTTTCCATCAATTATTTTCATACTATTTATTATATCAGACTCCATAAATATGTGCCAATAGGTGTTTCGTGATTCGAAAAAATTTTTCGGGAACGTTCGTTTTCAGCTAAAGTACCAGAATCTGGCTATTATTTTTTGATAATTTTGATATTAGGATGATTTTTGATAATCCTTTTTAAGTTATAATACTTAAACTTGGTCGGTTTATTGCTAAGCCATTCCAATATTTTTTGACGATTAGTTGAGGGTTTATCAGCAACAAAAATATGCTTGAACCTCAATTCTTTCAAGTTAGGATTTTGATTGTCCGAAGAATCAACAAGCGGCATGAAATCCTTTTTAGCTGATAGTGTAAAGCTAAATGTGGAAACAACATCGGCTAGAAAAATAAGCACTAGTATAAATACAAGTGTATCGCCTGTTACTGTTAGTAATCCCCTCAAAAAATCTTGGATGACTGGATTAATAAGCTTGATCAATACCAAACCACCTATACCCCAAAATATAGAAATAGGAAGAGCTACCCTTCCTTGAAAATTTAAGGGAAGATTTGAATAATCCCATAACTTCATGTTAAATAACTTTTCCAATATCCAGCTGCCGATATATTCAATAAGCGTAACAATTAAGACGATAAATAAATAGAGTAGA
>OBXO01000395.1_pt1 | contig 37708 bp, 28 predicted proteins | sample 1501431 | NCBI WGS metagenome assembly OBXO01 (sample SAMEA2580163, study PRJEB22360) | human gut metagenome | biome: human gut; feature: human-associated habitat; material: faeces | place: Denmark | collected 2008/2010 | reverse complement strand
CCCCGGGACGAAAGACTCATATACACACCCCACCACCCCGTCCGCTGGCCGTACCGGCGGCGTCCTCACCTGCTTAACTAAATCTCCATTTTAGAACCGCTCCCTGTCTGTACTGTTATGATGTTTTTGTTGAGGACGGAAAAATTTGCAGGAACTCTTTGCTTTCTCACCCGATACAGGTTATAATAGGAAAAGACTTTTCAAACATACGTACGGAGGAATCTATGTCCACAACAGACGGGGCAGTAACGCCCATTCTCAAATGGGTAGGCGGCAAGAGGCAGCTTCTCGATACAATCGTGCCGCTGATACCGGAATACACAACATACTATGAACCTTTTGTCGGCGGAGGCGCGGTTCTGTTTCATCTGCAGCCTGTGAAAGCGGTAATCAACGACTCCAATGCCGAACTGATTAACATATACAAAGTGATCAAGTCGCAGCCCGAGGAACTGATCGCCTGCCTGGAACGCCATAAAGAAAACAACTGCCAGGAATATTTTTATGAAATCCGTTCTCTTGACCGAGACAGGGAGCAATATTCCAGGATGACGCCGGTGGAACAGGCGGCCAGAATTATTTACCTGAACAAGACTTGCTACAACGGCCTGTTCCGGGTAAACCGCGCCGGAGAGTTCAATTCACCCTGGGGGCGGTATAAGAATCCAAATATTACGAATGAGACGACGATACGTTCGATGAGCGGTTATTTAAATAAGGCGAATGTGACGATTCGCTGCGGCGATTACAGGGATTCGCTGAAGGGGCTGAGGAAAGGCTCATTTGTCTATCTGGACCCGCCTTATATGCCGCTCAGCACCTCCTCTTCCTTTACAGGATATACGGCGGCCGGATTTGGGGAGCAGCAGCAGAGGGAGCTTAAGAAGCAGTGCGATATGCTGAGTAAGAAAGGAATCAATTTCCTGCTGTCCAATTCCTGCTGTGATTTCATAGAGGATTTATACAAAGATTACATTGTGGAGCGCGTTGCCGCGAAGAGGGCAATCAATGCGAAAGGCGATAAACGCGGGGCTATTGATGAAGTGCTGGTGAGAAATTATGAGCATAATAGATGATAAGTGGAAGCTGCTCTTTGACCGATATGATATAGAAAAAAAGGTGTCGGAGAGCGGCCCCTTTTATATTACGGCCGATCAGATTCGTGAGTATAAAGAGCCGAGGCTGATGACGAAGTTTGATACGAGGGAATCGCTTCCCTCCGTCTTCGGCAGCCGTCTGGGCATCCTGCCGGTGACAAGGGGAACCTATGTGATAGGGGATTTTGATCTCTATGCAGATTTTCCGGAGCAGGGAGGGCCGGGGAATTTGGTCCCGGGGACCCGTGTGCCCGGTGTAAAGAAGGCGGCAATCCCGGATTATTATGAGACGATTGATATCAATGATATCCGTTCGGAAGCCGGCGCAATCAACGTTATGGGGATTTCCGGTATTCTGGATGACTTTCTGGGCGGTGAGAACTTTAAGCAGACGGTATCCGGCCGGATGGCCTCCGGTAAATTTACGTTTCAGGTGAATCCCGTAAGGGCGGGCACTAAAGCGTCGGAAACATACGGGTTAAACGGTTATCAGATTGCGGTAAATAATTCGCAGGTCGAGATTGACGGAGGCTTTGAAGATCGGGATACCTTTGCCATGATAGAGGGAAAGAATGTGGTGCATAGCAATTTCCTGATTCGCCAGCTCTACTATCCCTACAGGCTCTGGAACGGGAAACTGGCCAAACCGGTCAGGCCCGTTTTTATGGTATATTCTAATAATATATTCCGTTTGCTGGAGTACGAATTTACCGACCCCTCATGCTATAATTCGATACGTCTGGTGAAAGAGGGACTTTACAGTCTGGAGGATACTGATATTTCCATGCAGGATCTCAGGGAGGCCTGGGAGCGTACGGCGGTAAAACCGGAACCTCCCGTAGTGTTTATCCAGGCGGACAGCTTTGAGAAGGTGATTTCTCTGGTGGAGCATCTCAATGACAGAGCCCTTACCCCGGCGGAGATCGCGGAGGTGTTCGGATTCCGGGAGCGCCAGTCGGATTATTATTTTAACGCCTGCCGTTTCCTCGGCCTGGCCGTAAAGGAGAAGGATGAGGAGCGGAACGTCAGGGTGACGATAACAACAAGGGGGCGCAGCCTGCTGAAGCTCAATTATAAGGCCAGACAGATACGGTACGTACAACTGATTCTGGAACACGGAATATTCCATGATTTATTCGGAATTGTTCTGAGGACAGGGGAGATACCGGATAAGAGGTATATTGAAAAGTGCATTGTAGAACAGGGCCTTTGCAGCAGCAGCGTAGCAGGAAGAAGGGCTTCGTCGGTGAGCGGCTGGCTGAGATGGATTGCGGGGCTGGTGAAGGGATAAAAACCGCTCCGCGGAGGAGCGCAACTCTAAAGAGCGCTTGTTCACTAAGCTCGTTACACCCGCTAAATGAGCCAATGTCTGCGGCGGCAGGGAATAATACCGCCGCAGCGACCCGCCGCAGGAGGAGAATTACGCAAGCAAGATTCTCACATGTAGAAGTTATTGAAGATGTTGACCTGTGCGCAGCGCTTACAGGCAATCACATTATGCATTTGGATAAATTAACCGTCTTTCGTCAATTCCTTCCAATACCTCTTTTAAATACTTGCCGGCCACATACCTTGCCATCGGAAGATTCATATCCAGGTAATTTCCGCAGTCCTTTGCGCAGGCTCCGGGGACCTCTCCTTCAAAACCGGAGATAAATGTAAACATTCCGGTTATAAGCGGAACAATATCCGCCGAGTTCCAGTCACCGGACAGAAGAAGGTAGAAACCCGTACGGCAGCCCATCGGGCCAAAGTAAATAACATGGTCTTTCATGGAGTCATGATTTCTCAGATAGGTGGCTCCGAGATGTTCAATCGTATGAATCTCCGCCGTATTCAAGACCGGTTCATAATTAGGGCGGGTCATTCTTATATCAAAGGTGGTAATGAGGCTGTCCCCCGCCCTATCCTTTCTTGAGACATAAATTCCTGGTAAAAGCTTTAGATGATCAATGGTAAAGCTTGCGATTTTGTCCATCGTTTTATCCATAGATGAAGTACTCCTTTCAAAGTTCAACAAAGTTAGTAAGAATTCTCCCATCCTCTAAGGTGGTGAGATGAATTGCCAAAAACAAACTTAACGGCAGTGGTGGGCGGAGAGTAATCGGTATCCCCCACTGCCATGAGGTCAACCACACATCTACGTAGGATGCAGTCGCACTTCGACAATATACCGAGCGTGGATTGAAACAATACATTTCCGTTGAAACAATTTTATCATAATATTCATATTAACGCAAGAAAGCAGCAGAATAAGGATTTTAGTTACAGTTCACACTCCGCCAGAAAGCGATGTGCTGTGAACTGTAACACGCTTCGCGATGCACAGATACTGCATAAAACGCGCCGTGTAACTCGGGATTTTCGCGCAGAAAACGCACGAAAACACCTCGCGGGACATAACCGTGTGAACAGTAACGGATTTTAACGTTTCCGATGGAAAAATCTGAAAGCCCGGCTTGCAAGAGGAAAGCTTCTGTATTATAATAAGAAGGTATTTTCAGAAAATTACGTCGAATGACAAAAAACATAATACAAAACATAATACCTGCGAGTGGTACAAAGCGGTTGGTCACATCATCGCACACATCTGGAATGAGCAGTTATTGCAAAACTGCGGCAGAACAGGAAGACTTACAAGGCGAATTGAATTTAGAAGGAGATAGATTATGTTAGACGGTAAAAAAACATTATTCAGCGGCATGCAGGCCACAGGGAACCTGACACTTGGCAATTATCTGGGAGCTTTAAAGAACTGGGTTACCATCAGCAATGAATACCAGACCTTTTTCAGCGTAGTGGATATGCATTCCATCACTGTGCGCCAGGATCCGGCTGAACTGAGGAAGAGGGCCAGAACGCTTCTGACACTTTATATTGCGGCAGGGCTTGACCCGGAAAAAAACTGTATTTATTATCAGTCCCATGTCAGTGGCCACGCAGAGCTTGCATGGATTTTGAACTGTTTCACCTATATGGGCGAGCTGAGCCGGATGACCCAGTTCAAGGATAAGTCGGCAAAGCATGCTGACAATATCAATGCCGGACTATTCACCTATCCGGTCCTGATGGCGGCGGATATCCTGCTGTATCAGGCGGATGTGGTTCCGGTAGGAATTGACCAGATGCAGCATCTGGAGCTGACAAGAGATATTGCGATTCGTTTTAATAATATTTACGGTGATGTATTTACTGTCCCGGAGGCATATATCGGAAAAGCGGGAGCGAAGGTAATGAGTCTGCAGGATCCGTCAAAGAAGATGTCGAAATCGGATGAAAATCCGAACGGAAGCATCTATCTGATGGATGATCCCGATACGATTATCAGGAAGTTTAAACGCGCGGTAACTGATTCGGAGGCTTGCGTCCGCTACAGTGAAGAGCAGCCCGGAATCAAGAATCTGATTGATATCTACTGTGCATGTACCGGAAAAACGGCACAGGAGACAGAGAGGGAATTTGACCAAAAAGGCTACGGCGACTTTAAGCTTGCGGTGGGCGAGGCGGTAGTCTCTGTGCTGAAGCCGCTTCAGGAGCGTTTTGCCGATCTCTCTAAAAATAAAGATTATATTGACGGCGTAATCAAGGGCAATGCCGAGAAGGCGCAGTATTTTTCCAATAAGACACTGAGAAAAGTTCAGAAAAAAGTGGGTTTTCCTGAGAAAATCAGATAAAAGAAGAACAGTTTCAAAGGCGAAGCTGCCGGCCTTTTCCATTTGCAGGATGGGGCGGCAGCTTTTTAGAAATGAAGAGCTTGATAATATGGAGGAAATGAAATGAGGGTGTTGACGTATCAGATAGATGACAGGGAGAGGCTTGGAATCCTGAGCGATGATGAGCAGTGGATTTATCCTGTAGAAGCCATTGGGATGGAATACCGGGATATGAAGGAGCTGATTCGTGAAATCAGCGATTCGGAGATCCAGCTTGCCGAGCATATAGCAGGCAAACAGCCCTACGAGGTGGAGATCAGAGGCGCTACCCCTCTGGAGGATGTGAGACTGTTGGCTCCAATACCGAATCCGGAGCAGGATATCATATGTCTGGGTGTTAACTATATGGATCACTTGAAGGAAAGCAGTGATTTCCTGAATGGAGCTTATAAAGAAGAACAGGAGTATGCCGTTTATTTTGGAAAGAGAGTCAACCGCGCATCGGGCGATAAAGAGACGATTCCTTCCTATCCGGGGCTGGTGGATGGCCTCGACTATGAGGCGGAGCTTGCGGTCATAATCGGAAAAGATGCGAAGGATGTGCCGGAGGAGAAGGCCGGCGAGTATATCTTCGGCTATACAATTCTTAATGATATCAGCGCAAGAAACATGCAGAATCGCCATGGACAATGGTACTTTGGTAAGAGTCTGGATGGATTTACCCCGATGGGACCATGGATCGTGACGGCGAATGAGATTGAATTTCCTCCCAGGCTTTCCATCAGCTCACGAGTTAACGGAGAGATTCGGCAGGACGCCAATACCGGCGATTTGATTTTCGGGATAGCCCATATTATCAGCGAGCTTTCGAAGGGAATGACGCTGAGGGCGGGAACCGTGATTTCGACAGGAACACCGGCAGGAGCAGGAGTTGGATTTAAGCCGCCGAAGTACCTTAAGGCAGGGGATAAGGTGGAATGCAGGATTGAGAAGATTGGCAGTTTAACCAGTTTAATTGGGTGAGATCCTTTATAGAAATAGTACAGAAAGAAGAGGAACCTGTGTTTTAAAGTAATCTGGTTCCTCTTCTTTCTTCATATTGTTGGCAGTGGCCTGTGCGCGGAGTCTGCAGGTTATCGTGAAGCAGCAGATTATCTTACATGGGCTTCAAATTCTTATTCAGCCGCTCGACCATCCAAGCCAGGCGTTTCTCCCGTCCGGCCTCTGTTTTTGCATCCAAATAAGCACGTGTATAAGTCTTTTTGACGGACGGGGGCATGGCCTGAAAATTAGTGAAGGCAGGTTCATGGGTTTCCAGCAGAGCAGCGACAGAGGCAATCTCTTCTTCCGTTATTGCCGGAGCTTTCGGCGCGTTCCATTGGCCGTTCTTTTTGGCTTCTTCTATTTTCTTTCTGCCGTAGTCGGTCATAATCCCCTGCTTTTCAAGCTGTTCCACCAGCTTTTTATTCTTTTCCGACCATTTACTGTTATCCCTTCGCAGTGAAAAATATTTCCGATAAGATGTTTCATTCATGCTCTTCATCTGGCCGTCAATCCATCCGAAGCAGAGGGCTTCTTCAAGAGCCTCATCAGCTTTCACTGTTTGCGGTCCGCCCGGCTTGCCGAACAGCAGCCAGACACCGGCGTCGGACAGGCAATTCTCGCGGAGCCAGTTTCTAAAATCATTTCTGCATGCAAATTCCAATACTTCACTCATAGTTCTCCCGTCCCTTCTTTTCTTTTTACAGACGCAGTCCTTTAATATCCTTAACACGCGACAAAATCACATTCGTACTGATGGTAACGACTCCGGGCAGCCGGTCTATCGTTCCGGAGATGAATCCATCCATCTCGTCCTGACCTGCCGCGACAGCATGTACATGCAGCCGGCAGTTTCCCGTTACCCGGTATATCTGCGTGACGACAGGGCAGGAATACAGCATCTGCGTAACCTCAGAGAAAGTCTCCGGTTTTGTCTCTATTTCAAAATAACAGGATATTGCCCCGCTGAGCTTGTGGGGATTAATAACCGCCGTATATTCCTCGATGATGCCCTGTTCCTCCAGCGCATTGATATGGGTTTTCACCGCAACACGTGAAACTCCTATTCTCTCCCCTATTTCCGAATAAGAATACCGGGCATTTTCAATAAGCAGCTGCAATATCTTCTGGTCCAGCTCGTCTAATCCGCTCAAGTACATCGCATCACCTCATAATAATCGTTGTTACAGTTCAGCCTTCGGCCAAACTGCAATAAATGATGCACAGAAACGGCAAAAAAACGCCGTTTCGCACCGCATAACTCGGGATTTTCGCAAAGAACAGCGAAAACACCTCGCGGAATACATCATGGCTGAACGGTTACTAATCGTTCTTTTAATCAGAATATCATAACATTTATATCGTGTCAAATTGAAAGAAAATAATTGCGTATTGTTATCTTATATGCTATTATACATGACATATAGAAATTATAAAATTAACAGGTGATGGTATGTATCGTGATTTAACGAAAGGAAATATAACAAAAACACTGCTCGTATTCTCCCTGCCGATGATAGCCGGGAATCTGCTGCAGCAGTTTTACAACATTGCGGATACATTGATTGTCGGAAAGTTTCTCGGCCGCGATGCACTGGCGGCGGTAGGATCGGCCTACACGCTTATGACATTTCTGACCTCGATCCTTTTAGGAATGTCAATGGGAGCGGGAGCCTTATTCGCCATCTATCAGGGACAGGGCAGCCGGGAACGGCTGCGGGCCGGCATTGTTCAGGCATTCGGCCTGATTTTTCTGCTGACGGTAATTTTGTACATAGCGGTCTATCTGTGGCTTGATCCGATAATGATTTTTCTGCGCGTTCCGGATGAGGTATATGCTCTGATGCGCGAATACCTGTGGATTATATTCATCGGGCTGGCCGCCGTATTCCTTTACAACTTTTTTGCATGCCTGCTCAGAGCCCTTGGCAACTCGGTTACGCCCCTGGTGTTTCTGGCCGTCTCAGCCCTGCTCAATATCGCGCTGGACCTGTTGTTTGTGCTGCAGTTTTCCTGGGGCGTCGGGGGCGCGGCAGCGGCTACGGTGATTGCCCAGTATGTATCCGGTGCCGGAATATTCCTGTATACGGTGTTCTGCTGTAAAGAGCTGAGGCCCGCAAGGCGGCATTTCTGCCGTAATCCGGAGATTCTCCGCGATATAGGGAAGCTGTCGGTGCTGACCTGCGTGCAGCAGTCCGTCATGAATTTCGGTATTCTGATGGTACAGGGTCTCGTCAACAGCTTTGGGCCTGTCATTATGGCGGCTTTTGCCGCGGCTGTCAAAATAGATTCCTTTGCTTATATGCCGGTGCAGGATTTCGGAAATGCGTTTTCAACCTTTGTGTCCCAGAACTACGGAGCCGGTAAACATGAACGCATCCGGGAAGGGATTAAAAAGGCGGCGGTTACCTCTGTGCTGTTCTGCGTACTGATTTCCGCACTGGTATTGTTGTCGGCAAAACAGCTTATGCTTATCTTTGTCCAGCCGCATGAAACGGATATACTGGCGGCCGGAGTGCGTTATCTCAGAATTGAGGGAGCATTCTATTGGGGAATCGGCTGTCTGTTCCTTCTGTATGGATTCTACCGCGCGGTAAAAGCGCCTGCTATGTCTGTAGTGCTTACCGTGATATCGCTTGGAACCCGCGTACTTTTAGCATATGCGCTGGCCGGACCGGTGGGTGTGGATGGTATCTGGGCGGCAATTCCAATCGGCTGGATTCTGGCCGATGCGGCCGGAGTTATCTATTACAGAAGACATCGGGAGAGCATTCTGCCTTCCCTGCCGGGCTCCTGTGAGGTACAACCGTAACAAGCCGGAGCGCGTGATCCGATACATCATCCGTCAGATTAAATAATATAAAAATTCTAAAATTTATTATTGACGCAGATTTCGGTCTATGCTATAATTCACCAGAAATGAACAAGGGCGTTCATGAGGTTTGGCCTCATGGACGTCTTTTTCATTTCATATAAAAAAGTACGTCCTATGAAATAAAAAACGCTCTGCGAAGATTGCATATGTATGAGAAAGCTGCTGCTGTACAAAATAGAAGTAAAGCTTCTGGAGGATAAAAGCACAGGTGAAAGGAATGGTGACAGGATGAAAAGAACGGTATATCTTCTTTTGGAAAACGGCAAATATTTTGAAGGAAAAGGATTTGGAGCCTCTTTAGACGAAGTGACCGGAGAGGTGGTGTTCACGACCGGAATGACAGGATACCTTGAGACAATCACGGATCCCAGCTATTATGGACAGATAGTCGTTCAGACGTTTCCAATGATTGGAAATTACGGAGTGATACCGCAGGATTTTGAAAACAAGGAAGTATACTTATCAGCATATATCGTAAAAGAATGGTGTCAGGACCCCTCCAACTTCAGGAGCAGCGGTAATCTTGACACTTTTTTTAAAGAAAGAAAGGTTCCCGCCATTTACGGAATAGATACCAGAAAGCTGGCAAAGACTATCCGTGAATACGGTTCCATGAACGGAAGGCTGACCGTGAAAAAGCCACCGTACGGGCCGGAGGAGCTGGAGCAAATACGGAGTTTCCGCATTACTTCTGCCGTTGAGAGCGTGACACCGGCCGGCTGCCATCTCATTAAGACAAAGGGGAAAGCGGATTACCGGGTAGTACTATGGGATTTCGGCGCAAAGGAAAATATCTTGAGAGAACTTACAAAGAGAGGCTGTGATGTCTATGATGCGACTGCATCGACTACGGCTGATGAAATTCTGGCCCTGGATCCGGATGGAATTATGCTGTCCAACGGTCCGGGCAATCCGGAGGACAACGCCCGTGTTATAGAAGAACTGAAAAAACTGGCAGGGGCCAAGAGGCCGGTATTCGGAATCTGCCTGGGGCACCAGCTTCTGGCCATTGCCAGAGGGGCAAAGACAGGCAAAATGAAATACGGGCACAGAGGGGCCAACCAGCCTGTCAAGGACCTGGAGACAGGTCGTATCTATATCAGCAGTCAGAATCATGGTTATGAAGTACTGAGGGAGTCACTTCCGGCTGGAGCAGAGGAGACTTTTATCAACGTCAACGATGGAACCTGCGAGGGCATTACCTATCGTGATATACCTGCCTTCACCGTTCAGTTTCATCCGGAAGCATGCGCGGGTCCGAAAGATACGGAAGAATTATTCGGCCGGTTTATCAATATGATGGAGAAATACAAGGAGGAAGCGTCATGCCGTTAAATAAAAACCTAAAAAAAGTTATGGTGATTGGTTCCGGGCCCATCGTGATCGGGCAGGCGGCGGAATTTGATTACGCAGGGACCCAGGCATGCCGTGCATTGAAGGAGGAAGGGCTTGAGGTGGTGCTGGTGAATTCGAACCCGGCCACGATTATGACAGACAGCGCCATTGCGGATCAGGTCTACATTGAACCTCTGACGCTTGAAGTGGTAAAGCGGATTATCGATAAAGAGGAGCCGGACAGTATTCTGTCCACTCTGGGCGGACAGACCGGCCTTACCCTCTCAATGGAGCTGGCAAAGGAAGGATTTCTCGAGAGCCGCGGCGTCACCCTGTTGGGAGCATCCCCGGAAACGATCGATAAAGCGGAGGACAGACAGTGCTTCAAAGATACGATGGAAGAAATCGGGGAACCGGTAATTCCGTCTGAAGTGGTAACGACAGTGGATGCGGCAGTGGCTTTTGCAGAAAAAATCGGATTTCCGGTTATCGTCAGGCCTGCCTTTACATTGGGCGGAACGGGCGGAGGCATCGCAAAGACAAAGAGAGAGCTTGATGATATTGCCACGGCAGGGATCCGCCTGTCGCCGATTCATCAGATACTGGTGGAAAAATGCATTGCCGGATGGAAGGAGATTGAGTTTGAGGTAATGCGCGACAGCGTCGGCAACGAGATTACCGTCTGCTCGATGGAGAATTTCGATCCGGTGGGAATCCACACCGGCGATTCCATCGTTATCGCTCCGGCAGTCACTCTGGCCGATAAGGAGTATCAGATGCTGCGATCGGCAGCCCTTAATATCATTCAGGCGATGGGGATAGAAGGCGGCTGCAACTGCCAGTTTGCATTAAATCCCGAGAGCTTTGAATATGCGGTAATAGAGGTGAACCCGCGCGTATCCCGTTCTTCCGCCCTGGCATCCAAGGCCACCGGTTACCCGATTGCCCGGGTGGCGACGAAAATAGCCGTCGGCTACCGTCTTGATGAGATTCCGAACGAGGTGACGGGGGAGACGATGGCATGCTTTGAGCCGGCCCTTGACTATGTGGCGGTCAAATTTCCAAAGTGGCCGTTTGATAAATTCGTTTATGGCAGAAGGAAGCTGGGGACACAGATGAAGGCAACCGGCGAGGTCATGGCGATCGGCAGGAATTTTGAGCAGGCTCTTTTAAAAGCAGTCAGGGGAGCGGAGATTTCCCAGGACAGCCTGAATATGAAAAAGATGGAGCCTCTCACCGGGGAAGAGCTGGAGCAGAAAATTCTTTCCCAGGATGATGAGCGTCTCTTCGCCGTATATGAGAGCATGAAGCGCGGTATGACGGTGGAACGGCTTCACGAACTGACCGGGATTGATGAGTGGTTTTTAAATAAACTGTTACACGTGCTGACGCTGGAGCGAAGAATGCAGGGAGAATTGTTCACAGAAGAGCTTCATATGGAAGCAAAGCAGTACGGTTTCCCGGACCGGGTCATTAAAGAGATGACCGGTCTGACAGAGCTGAAACATATTCCGGCCTGTTACCGTATGGTGGACACCTGCAGCGCAGAATTTGCCGCCAGCACACCATACTTTTACAGTTCCTACGGCGAGGAAGATGAAGCAGGGCCGTTCATCATGGAACATGCGGCGGGAAAACAGGTTGTTATGGTGTTCGGTTCCGGCCCAATCCGCATTGGCCAGGGAATTGAATTTGACTATGCGTCGGTACACTGCGTTTGGTCACTGAAGCGCGCAGGGTACGAGGTGGTCATTGTCAACAATAACCCGGAGACGGTGTCCACTGATTTCAACGTGGCCGACCGGCTCTATTTTGAACCGCTTACGCCGGAGGATGTGATGGATATTATCCGGGTGGAAAAACCGGCCGGCGCTGTTGTGGCCTTTGGAGGACAGACGGCTATCCGCCTGACGAAATGTCTGGTGGAGAACGGGGTCCCGGTACTGGGAACTCCGGCCGACAGTATCGATATGGCCGAGGACAGGGGCAGGTTTAATTCATTATTGAAAAAAATCAATATGAAACAGCCCTCTGGCGATACCGTTTATACGGAGGATGAGGCAATTGTGACGGCAAACCGGCTGGGATACCCCGTTCTGGTGCGTCCAAGCTATGTACTCGGCGGCCAGAACATGATCATAGCGTATCAGGATGCGGATATCCATGAATATATGAAGATTATCCTTGAACACAAAATAGAAAATGCCATCCTGATCGACAAATACCTGATGGGGACCGAGCTGGAGGTCGATGCAATCTGCGACGGGGAGGATGTCCTGATTCCCGGAATTATGGAACATATTGAGCGCGCCGGCGTCCATTCCGGTGACTCTATCGCCGTATATCCCGCCTTTATGCTGACGGAGAGCCAGAAGGACCGGATTGTGGATTATTCGATCCGCCTTGCCCTTTCCCTGGGGACAAAAGGGTTGATTAACATTCAATATGTTCTTCATGAGGATATGATTTATATTATAGAGGTAAACCCGCGTTCATCGAGAACCGTTCCTTATATCAGCAAGGTGACGGGGGTTCCGATGGTGGATCTGGCTACCAGGATTATGATGGGTGAAAAATTAAATGCGATGGGATATGAAACAGGTCTTTATCCCTCATCTCCGTATTATGCGGTCAAGGTACCCGTTTTCTCATTTGAGAAGCTGTCCGACGTCGATACCCAGCTCGGGCCGGAAATGAAATCCACAGGTGAGGTTCTGGGGATTGCGGGAACCATGGAGGAGGCTCTTTACAAAGGAATGATCGCCGCCGGTTACTATATGAAGAGAAACGGCGGAATCCTTATCAGTGTCCGCGATACCGATAAAAAAGACTTAAAAGAGCTTGCAAAGGCGTATGTCTCTATGGGATTTACCATCTATGCAACGGAAGGAACCGCCAGAAAGCTGAACAGCGCAGGCATTTCCTCTACCATCGTGAAAAAACCGAAGGAAGCGGACGAAGGGGAGGAGACTACTATTTCCGTAATGGAGAAGGGGCGGATCAGCTATGTGCTGTCAACATCGGTCACGGGCCGCCAGCCGGACCGAGACAGTGTAAGGCTTAGAAGAAAAGCGGTGGAGCTTGGGATTCCCTGCCTTACTTCCCTTGATACGGCGGCAGTTCTGGCGCTGAGCCTGGAAAGTAAATACGATGAAGATAATGTGGAACTGATCGATATCGCACATATTGTCCATGGGGCGGCAGATCAGGATGAAGCGCGGCAGATAAAAAATGCGGAGGATATCCATATTCCGGGATATGTGCTTCAGGGACATGCAGATTAAAGGTTACTGTTCGTGGAACCACGCTTTTTTGCGGGGCCGTGAATAGTAACGATTATAAGAGGAGGAAAGCAGATGGCAAAATTTATTTTCGTAACCGGCGGTGTCGTATCCGGCCTTGGCAAGGGAATTACGGCGGCTTCTCTGGGACGCCTTTTAAAAGCGAGGGGATTCAAGGTTGCCGCCCAGAAACTGGATCCTTATATTAATGTAGATCCCGGTACGATGAGTCCCTACCAGCACGGAGAGGTCTATGTGACGGAAGACGGTGCGGAGACAGACCTGGACCTGGGACATTATGAACGGTTTATTGACGAGGATTTGAACCGGTATTCCAACCTTACGACGGGTAAAGTCTACTGGAATGTATTAAATAAAGAGAGAAAAGGCGAATATCTGGGGGAGACGGTGCAGGTTATTCCCCATATTACCAATGAAATTAAGTCTTTTATCTATCATGTGCAGGAACAGACGGACGCCGACATCGTTATTACTGAGATCGGCGGTACGACTGGTGATATAGAATCCCAGCCGTTTCTTGAGGCGATCCGTCAGGTATCCCACGAGGCAGGCCGTGGAAACTGTCTCTTCATCCATGTGACTTTGATTCCCTACCTGGAGTCATCCGGGGAACATAAGTCAAAGCCGACCCAGCATTCCGTAAAACAGCTCCAGTCATTCGGAATTATGCCGGATGTTATCGTGGCACGGTGTGACCGGCCGGTGGAGCCGTCAATCCTGAAGAAAATCGCCCTGTTCTGCAACGTAAAGGAGGACTGTGTCATTGAAAATCTGACGCTGCCCGTTCTCTATGAGGCTCCGATAATGCTGGAGAATGCAGGACTGGCAGAGATTGCGATGCGTGAGCTGGGAATTTCGGACAGACAAAAAAAATGCGATCTGAGCGAGTGGAATGAGATGCTTGACCGTATCAAAAACAGTACCGGAGAAGTGACGGTTTCCCTGGTGGGAAAGTATGTTAAGCTTCATGATTCCTACCTTTCCATCGCCGAGGCACTCCGCCATGCAGGCTGGGAAAACGGCGTGCGGGTGAATATCAACTGGATTGACAGCGAGAGCCTGACACGGGTCACAGCCCCGAAACTTCTGGCCGGAACAGACGGTATCCTGGTACCCGGCGGTTTTGGGATCCGCGGTACGGAAGGGATGATAGCGGCGGCGGAATATGCAAGGACCAATAGGGTGCCGTATTTTGGAATTTGTCTTGGAATGCAGATTGCAGCTATTGAATTTGCAAGGAACGTACTGGGTTATGAGGATGCCAACTCCAGTGAATTTGACCCGGAGAGCAGCCATCCGGTTATAGCCCTGATGGAAGAGCAGATGGGACAGGAGCAGAAGGGCGGAACTATGCGGCTGGGAGCTTATCCATGCAGGATTACGCCTGGAACAAGAATGGAGCATGCCTATATGTCGGAAGAAATCAGCGAAAGACACCGCCACCGTTATGAGTTTAATAATAGCTACCGCAGCGAGTATACGGCAAAAGGAGCCGTGTTTTCAGGCCAGTCTCCGGACGGGAACCTGGTGGAGGCCATGGAGGTGCCGGGCCATCCGTTTTATGTGGGAGTACAGTACCATCCTGAATTTAAAAGCCGTCCCAACAGGGCGCACCCGCTGTTCCGTGAATTTATAAAAGCCTCATCGAAACCTAACTGATACAAAAGGAGGAAAGTTAATGAAAATTAATTCAAATTATAAAAATCTGCCGGAAAGCTATTTATTTTCAAAAATCGCAAAAAAGGTTGAAGAATATACTGCCTTACATCCGCAGGCTCAGATTATCCGTATGGGTATCGGGGATGTTACGCTTCCGATTTGTGAAAAAGCGGCGGCGGCTTTCGTAAAGGCGGCAGCAGAACAGGGGAAGGCGGAGACTTTCCACGGGTATGGCCCGGAGCAGGGATATGATTTTCTCAGGAACACAATCTGTGCCTACTATGAAAGTATCGGGGTGCACACTGCGGCGAGCGATATCTTTATCAGCGACGGCGCCAAAAGTGATTTAGGCAATATCCTGGATCTGTTTGATCAGGATAATACCGTACTTATCCCGGATCCCGTCTATCCTGTTTATCTGGATACGAATATCATGGCAGAGAGAAAGATAGTATTTCTGGATGCGAATGTGGATAACGGCTTTTTGCCGCTGCCGCCCCAGGGACAGAGGGCAGACATAATTTACCTTTGTTCCCCCAATAACCCCACAGGCGGCGTTTATAACAGGAAACAGCTGAAGGAATGGGTTGATTATGCCAATGAACAGGACGCAGTGATTTTATTTGACGCAGCCTATGAATCCTTTATACTCGATAACAGCCTGCCGAGAAGTATTTTCGAAATAGAAGGCGCAAAGACATGCGCCGTCGAGTTCTGTTCGCTGTCAAAACTGGCAAGCTTTACCGGAACGCGCTGCGGTTACACTGTGATTTCGGAGGAACTCATGAGAGGTGGAATGTCTGTCAGGAAAATGTGGCTCCGCCGTCAGACAACGAAATTCAACGGGGTTTCCTATCCGGTACAGAGAGCGGCAGAGGCCGCATTTTCACCGGAAGGGCTGAGAGAGTGCAGGAAACATCTGGATGTCTATCAGGAAAACGCCGGGATTATCACGGACACTCTGACATCCCTTGGAATCTGGCACGTGGGAGGGAAAAATTCCCCGTATGTCTGGATGCAGTGTCCGGATGGGATGAAATCCTGGGAGTTTTTTGACGATTTACTCGATAAAGCCCATGTGGTCGGAACACCGGGAAGCGGTTTCGGTAAAAACGGTGAAGGTTTTTTCCGTCTCACGGCTTTTGGAACTAAAGCGAATACGGCCGAGGCCATGGAACGGATCAGGAAGGTTTATGGCAGATAGTTTAAGAACTATTATGAGAAAATTCATAAAATATACAAAAGCTGTTGAAATCACGGCGCAATGCGGCCTGATTTCAGCAGCTTTTGTATATAAAAATCGCTGTGCGGTGAGCCGGATGCCTGCCGCGTTACTGTTCACACGGTTATGTTCCGCGAGGTGTTTTCGTGCGCATTCTGCACGAAAATCCCGAGTTTCACGGCGCGAAACGGCGTTTTTTGCCGTTTCTGTGCATCGCGAAGCGTGTTATTGTTCACAGCACGCCGCTTTTTGGCGGGGTGTGAACAGTAACCCTGCCGCCACTACCTTTTCTCGGTCCGCGCAGTTAATGCGCAGACCTGTCTGAGCCATTGCGTTAATTTAACTTACAATTAAATACAATTATATCTGAAAATAATTTATTTACGACAAACAATTTCAGTTGACAATGGAAAATAAATATGTATAATTAGATTATACAAGTGAAATACATGTGAGATACTTGAAGTCAGGGAGGGAATTATGCCGGTATTACTGAGTGAGGATTATACATATCCGCTACCAGAACTCTGCAAAGTACAGCAGATTTTTGACAGGACTTTGCTGGAAGATGTGGAGGGAACTCTGAAGAGAGAGCTGGCGAAGAAAGAGATTACGGGAAAGATTCATCCGGGCGACCGGGTGGCGGTCGCTGTGGGGAGCAGAGGAATTAAGAACCTTTTTCTTATTGTCAGCACCGTGATTGAAGATGTAAGAAAGAAGGGCGGGATTCCTTATATAGTCTCGGCTATGGGGAGCCATGGCAACGGGACGGAGGAAGGCCAGAGAGAAGTGCTTGCCAGTTACGGGATTACAGAAGAAAATCTTGGAGTGGAGATTGTCACCACGGTTGATGTGAATCATCTGGGCAGGACTCCTTCCGGCAAGGACGTGTATTTTGACAGGGCCGCGATGGAAGCGGATGCGGTTATTCCCATTAACCGCGTAAAGCTGCACACGGACTTTGTAGGCGATTTGCAGAGCGGTCTTTGCAAGATGCTGGTAATCGGTCTGGGGAACCAGATAGGATGTTCCTCCATCCATGAGGAGGATCCCGATGAATTTGCCGCAATTATAGAGGATGCCGCCAGTCTGATACTTAAGAAATGCAGAATTGCCTATGGCATCGCCGCCATTGAGAATGCCTATGACGAGACATTTATGATTGAGGCGGTTGCGGCAGAAAATATGATTAAACGGGAGAAAGAACTGGTGAAAATCGCCAGAACGAAGATGCCGGTTCTCATTCCGCCGAAAATAGACGTACTGATTGTAGAGGAAATTGGGAAGAATATTTCAGGGGCCGGTTACGACCCGAATATTCTGGGGAAAAGTTCCGTATTAAAAGAATTTTGCCTTCCGGTTCCCGAGATAAAAAGGATGGTTTTACTGGGAGTCACACCACAGTCCCATGGCAATGCCATCGGAATCGGACTCTTTGACGTAACGGTGAAAGAAGTCTTTGAACAGCTCGATTACGAAGCGATGTATGCCAACGCCATTGCATGCCGCTGTATTGAAGACTGCCGTGTGCCGCTGGTAGCGGCCGATGAGGATGAGGCGGTGCGTGTAGCCATCAAGTGCATCCGGAATGTAAAGAAAGAAGATTTACGCATCGTAAAGATTAAAAACACACTGGAACTGGAATATATCCAGGTATCGAAGACCGTACTGGAAGATATCAGGTCGGATGAGAGAATCAGGATATTGTAAAAAGCTGATAACGAAGTTGAACCATAACTATATATGATAATTTTAAGGAGGAGGTTTTTATGAAACTGACACAGGAACAGCAGGATATGCTGGATGGAAAGTATGGAAAGGGAACAGCATACGCGATGAAGATTCAGGTAGCCATCGGCGAATGCTTTGACGCAAAGCGGATGGTGCCCATCACCAGGGCCCATGTGGCGCTCTCCAATCAGGAGGCGGACTTATGGTTCTGCGAGAAACTGCTCAGCGAAGGCGCACACTGCCGTGTGGCTCCCACCGTTAACCCGGGCTTCTGCTATGATTTCTTCACAAAGAGAGATATGGTGGATCCGAAATTCGCCGATTTAATGCAGAGAACCCATAATGCATATAAGGGAATCGGAGCGCAGCTTACTTATAACTGTACCCCTTACATAGACACAAATGTTCCGATGTATAAAGAAGTAATTGCATTCTCAGAGTCCAGCGCAACACCGTATGTCAATTCCGTATGGGGAGCGAGAAGCAACCGTGAGGGTGCCAACAGCGCGCTCTGTGCAGCCGTGACAGGCTTTGTGCCGGAATACGGCCTTCTGCTGGATGAGAACAGAAAAGGCAATATCCTGGTGGAGGTACAGGCAGATATGAAGACCGCCTACGACTACCACATCCTGGGAATGCTGGGCAAGAAGATTGGGGAGGGAATCCCTGTATTTACCGGTCTTCCTGGCGAGACTATCACGAAGGAAGCGCTCAGGAACCTGGGAGCTGAGCTGAATACTTCCGGCGCTTACGGAATGTATCATATTCTCGGCGTAACACCGGAGGCGCCCGACATGGAAACGGCATTCGGAGGAAAAGAGCCGGAGCGGAAGGTAGTCATCACCAACGACGATATGGCGGAAATTCTTAAGGAGATTTCCCTGGAAGGCAACAGGCCCATCGATTTCGTCATGTTCGGATGTCCGCACTTTACACTTGATGAAGTAAAGCATATTGCAGAAAAAATTAAGGGAAAGAAACTGGAAAAAGAAATGTGGATACTGACCTCCAGCCTGGTAAAAGAGATGGCGGAGCGTATGGGATTAGACGAGATTATCACGGAAGCGGGCGGCTTCATCGTACCGGATTCCTGTCCGGACCAGCCGTGCTGGCGCCACCTGAACGGCAAAATCGGCGTCACGGAGTCACCAAAGTGCGCGTATTATCCGCAGAGAAGAGGAATCCATTTCGTTATCCGCGATCTGGATACCTGTATCGATGCAGCATTAACAGGGGAGGTAAAGTAAGATGAAAAAATACAGTTGTCATAAGATATCAGAGGGCTGCGCAGAGGCAGAAGCAATCGTGTCAAAGGACCATATCATGTTCTATCTGATGAATCCGGAGACAGGGGAAGTAATTGAGAAAGCGCATGATCTGGAAGGACGGAGCGTTGCAAAGAAAGTCCTGATCTTCCCGGGGGGAAAGGGAAGCTCAGTGGTACAGGCGGATGGTTTATACCAGCTTAAGATGAACCAGAACATGCCGGCGGCAATGATTGTCCAGTACCCGGAGACAGTGCTTGTATCGAGTGCCATCATCATGGAAGTGCCGATGGTGGATAAGGTTGACCCGGCTTTTTATGAGGATGTGAAAGACGGAGATAGAATCAGGGTTGACGCTGATAACGGAATTATTGAAATTTTATAGATAATTTATAACAGTTCAGCCATGATGTATTCCGCGAGGTGTTTTCGCTGTTTTTTGCGAAAATCCCGAGTTGTGCGGCGCGAAACGGCGTTTTTTTGCCGTTTCTGTGCATCATTTGTTACGGTTTAGCCGAAGGCTGAACTGTAACGATAATTCAAAAGAGGGTAGAAGAGTTCTGTGAAAGAAAAATTAAGGAGGATGTACGATGAAAAAAACAAAAAAGGTAATTGCCCTGGGACTGACAGCAGTGATGGCTTTGAGCCTTAGCGCATGCGGGGGAAGAAATGCAGGAAACCAGCCGGCAGCAACACAGGCTCCGGCAGCCGAAGGAGGAGAAGCGGCAGATAGCCAGGGAGGCCAGACCGCGGCGGCCGTGACAATTAAGATTGGGCACGTTGAGGCGGAAGACCGTTCCACACATAAGGCCCTGGTTGAATACTTCCAGAAACCGGTGGAGGAGAAATCAGGCGGCACAATCAAAGTAGAGATATATCCGAACAGCGCCCTCGGCGGCGATGCGGAGCTTACGGAATCAGTTGCAATGGGTTCCCTTACGGCAGCGCTTCCTTCCACGTCCGTATTAGTGGCATATTCTCCTGATTTCGGTGTAATGGATATGCCATGGCTGTTCAGCAACGCTCAGAATGCATTTGAAGCGATGGACGGAGACATGGGCGATTACTTTAACCAGAAACTGGAGGCCGTAGGAATCCACAGCCTTGGTTATTCCTACAACGGACTCAGAAGTATGACAAACAATGTACGTCCGATTACAAAACCGGAAGATTTGAAGGGACTTAAGATGAGGGTTATGGAGAATCAGGTGTTTATTGATTTCTTCAACACACTTGGCGCCAGTGCGACTCCGATGGGATTCAACGAGCTGTTCACGGGCCTTCAGCAGAATACCGTAGACGGACAGGAGAATCCTCCGTCCCTGATTTATGCAAGCAAGTTCCAGGAAGTACAGAAATACCTGAGCGTTACAGAGCATGTTAACAACTTCCTTGGTTTTATCATGAACAAGGACTTCTATGACGGCCTTTCACCGGAACAGCAGCAGATCGTGACGGATGCGGCGGCAGAATTCGTGAAGCAGCAGCGCCAGATGGAGCTGGATGACACAAACCTGTATGTTGACAAGCTGGAAAAGGAAGGGATGCAGGTTAACAGACTGACCGAAGAAGATAAAGCGGCGTTCAAAGAGGCGCTTGCACCGATGTATGAGAAATATAAAGGCGAGTTTGGGGAAGACGTATTCACCATGGCTGAGAAATACGAGCAGTAAGTACGAATGTTAAAGGAGCTTTAGTATGGAAAAGAAAAGTATACTGTCACGGATTGGCAATATTTATAACAATCTTGAAGAATACCTTCTGGTTGTCAGCCTTGTTATCAACGTGCTCCTGGTATTTTTGCAGGTTATAATGCGGACTGTATTTAAAAACTCACTTACCTGGTCGGAAGAGCTGTCACGGTATATCTTCATCTGGCAGATTTGGCTGGGAGCAAGTATTGCACTGAAATATAATGAGCATATCAGAGTTACCCTGATTTATTCTTTCCTTAAAAATAAGAAGGTGCAGGCGGCGATTGGACTTCTGGCTGATCTGATATGGTTTCTGTTTTGCGCCTATATGGTGGTAAACGGAAAAGACCTGCTGGTGTCGATGGCGGCAAGAAGAGCCGTTTCCTCGGGACTCAGGTTACCGCTTGTATACGTGTATTCCGTGTTCCCTCTGGCCTCATTTCTTGTGTGTGTCAGAATGCTGGGGGTATTGGGAAAAGACGTAAAGAAGTTGTTTGTAAAAGGTGAGGAAGGGGGAAATGCCGCATGAGTGCAGCCGTATTATTTGGAAGCTTTTTCGTACTACTGCTCCTGACAGTGCCGATTGGATATGCCATTGGTATTTCCAGCCTGATTGCAATCTATTATTTTTCAGATATTCCTCTGATTATTATTGCGCAGAAGTCAATCACAGGGGTTGATTCATTCCCGCTTCTGGCGATTCCGTTCTTTATGCTGGCAGGAAATCTGATGAGCAGCGGCGGCATTGCCAGGCGGCTTGTAAATTTCTTTGACGCGTTAATCGGCCATGTAACAGGCGGCCTTGGCATGGTTACGATTATCGTATGTATGTTCTTTGCGGCAATATCCGGATCGGCAGTTGCAACGGTATCCGCCGTAGGAGCATTTATGATTCCCGAGATGGTGGATCACGGCTATAATAAGCCCTTCAGTGCAGCGCTGACTGCGGCGGCGGGGACCATCGGCGTTATCATTCCGCCGTCTATCCCGTTCGTTATTTACGGTGTTGTATCGGGCACCTCGATTACCGATATGTTTACAGCGGGCTTTATGCCCGGCATCATGATGGGGGCGGCCCTCATGATTGTCTGTTACTTTGTATCGAAGAAGAACGGGTACAGGGGAAAAGAAAAGGCGTCCAGCGCGAAAGAGATATGGGTTGCCTTTAAGGATGCTTTCTGGGCAATACTTTCACCGGTTATCATTCTTGGAGGAATCTATTCCGGTTTCTTTACGCCTACGGAGGCTGCGGTTATATCCGTTGTGTACTCCTTCATAGTCGGTGTATTTGTATATAAAGAACTGGATGTCAGAGGGGCGTATAAATCATTCAAAGATGCCATAGTGGTTAATGGCGCCACGACATTTATGGTCGGTTTCTCCACTGTATTTGCAGCATTCCTGACAATGGCGCAGATACCGAATATGATTGCGCAGGCGATTCTGGGACTGACGGACAATGCGATCCTGATTCTTTTGATTATCAATATCTTCCTGTTGATTGTCGGGATGTTTATTGACAATATTCCTGCAACAATTATTCTCACTCCGATATTACTCCCTATCTGTACAGGAGTGGGGATGCACCCGGTTACCTTTGGTATTATGCTGACGATGAACCTTGCGATTGGATTCTGCAGTCCTCCGTATGGAATTAATCTGTTCGTCGCATCTTCGATATCCAAAGTTTCTATTGAGGATTTGACTAAGAAGATTATAAAGCCGCTGCTGGCATTGATTGCAGTACTGCTTTTAATTACTTACGTACCGATCTGTACCACAATCTTCCTCAAATAGTAAAAAAGCTGTAAAATACTGGGAAAAAGGCGCCTGCCATACTGGACAGGCGTCTTTATTAATAGTAAAATGGTTTCAAATATTATGTAGACAAGGAATTTTTATAAATGGGCGAACAGAACGTTTTATTAAAAAAAACACAGAAGCCGAGTTATGTGCAGAGGGCGTATGACGGAATCAGAAATTTAATCATAGAAGAAGAGATCAGTCCCGGAGAGCTTTTAAGCGAAAATCAGCTGGCAGCGTATCTCAATATGAGCCGGACACCTGTCAGAGAAGCGATACGCCGACTTCAGGCTGAAGGATTTCTGGAATCCAGAAAGGGTCTGGGAACCTTTTTGAAACCATTGACGACAAAGGACGTCAGGAACATTTACGAAGTCAGGAAGGCTATGGAATTAATAGCCTGTGAAACATCAATTTATCAGATAACGGATGAAGAGATTGAAGCGGTGAGGGCCAGTCTGATGTCGCTGCTTGCCCGGCATGAGGCTGGGGAAGCGATAGACAGGATGGAGTTCAGCAAGCTGGATGGGCAGTGTCATGATCTGATTGTACAGAAATCCAATAACGGATACATAAAAATACTGATGGATCAGATTTATTTCAATGTCGATCGCTACAGGATTATCTCTTTCCACGTGTCCCTCGATCTGGAAGAGAGCACAAGGCAGCATCTAGTCTTATTGGACTGCCTGAAGGAGAGAAATCTTGAGAAATTAAAAGCTGCACTCAGCGAGCACCTGGACTGGTCGCTGAATCTTCTCTTCAAACATTTGGAGCTGTAAGAAGCGGAAAGGGACAGAACTATGAAAATTGTAATATTGGATGGTTACATAAAGAATCCGGGGGATTTGAGCTGGAGCCGCTATGAAGAGCTTGGTGATTTGACGATTTATGACAGGACACCGGCGAATGATATGAAACTGATTATGGAACGGATAGGGGATGCAGATGCAGTACTGGTATCCAGTGTGCCTCTCGGCAGAGAGGTGATTGAAAACTGTCCGTCTATCCGCTATATCGGAGTATTGTCAACCGGATATGATGGAGTGGACATTCAGGCAGCCAGGGAACGGAATATCCCTGTCTGCAATATACCAACGTATGGGACCGATTCCGTGTCCCAGTTTACAATTGCCCTTCTGTTGGAAATCTGCAGCCGCGCCGGCTATCACAGTGATGCTGTGAAGGCGGGAAGATGGGGACAGCAGCCTGATTTCTGTTTTTGGGATTACCCTCTGATTGAACTTGCGGGAAAAACGATGGGGGTCATCGGATTTGGAAGGATTGGCCAGAGAACGGCCGCCATTGCCGCCGCATTGGGGATGAAGATACTATATAACGACGGTTTCAGAAGGGCGGAGCTTGAGACAGAGGACTGCAGGTTTGCTGAACGCGGGGAACTGTTTGAAAAGTCTGATGTCATAGTTCTCCACTGCCCGCTGTTTCCGGATACGCAGGGCCTGATCAACAGAGATACGATTGCGAAAATGAAGGATGGCGTGATTCTTCTGAACAGCTCCAGGGGAGCGCTCGTTGTGGATGAAGATCTGGCTGAGGCTCTGAACAGTGGAAAGGTTTATGCCGCCGGTCTGGATGTAGTCTCTCAGGAACCGATCTCCATGGATAATCCCCTTCTCTCGGCGCCGAACTGTATCATTACGCCTCATATAGCCTGGGCAGCAAAGGAAAGCCGTGCGAGGCTTTTAGAGATAGGGGCCGATAATCTGGCGGCGTTTGCGGCCGGAAGTCCGGTGAATCTCGTTAACTGAAGGAGACAGGGATAAGGACCGGCATCTTCCATCACGGGGGATACAGCCGGCCGAGGCTGATAGCCAGTGTAACGACCTACCTGTATGGTATTTTTGGAACGGTACTGAATGTTTCGGCCACTTATATTGTTTTGTTTATGATTTTTGGCGGTCTTCTGGAGTCCAGCGGTGCCTGGCGGAGTCGGGGCCGTCACATCCTGCATTCTGATGGAGCATGTGGTTGACGCGGCAGTCCGAAGTGTGCCGCCGCAGTAGCTGAATTTTTCCGTTACACAAGAAAGAATCTCGCGAGCGAGATTCTCCGCCTGCGGCAGGTCGCTGTGGCGACATTATTCACTACCGCCGCAGTGCGCTCCTCCGCGGAGCGGTATTTATTTAACAGGAGAAATTCCCTGTTAAATAAAAAACACCTGGGAGAGGCCGTTTTTCCGGCTCACCCAGGTGCTTTTTGTTGATTTTAAATGGTGGAGGAGTATTTCACTTATATATTGTTAGTAGTTGTATAGTAAATACGCTGTGGTTATTTCGTATTACTTACTAAAGTATCTTTCTAATAAGCCCTGGAATGCTTTTCCGTGACGAGCTTCATCTCTAGCCATTTCATGAACTGTGTCATGGATAGCGTCAAGGTTAGCAGCTTTAGCACGTTTAGCCAGGTCAAATTTACCTGCTGTAGCGCCGTTTTCAGCTTCTACACGCATCTCAAGGTTCTTCTTTGTGCTGTCTGTTACTACTTCGCCAAGTAATTCTGCAAATTTAGCAGCGTGCTCAGCCTCTTCGTAAGCAGCTTTCTCCCAGTATAAACCAATCTCAGGATAGCCTTCTCTATGTGCAACTCTTGCCATGGCAAGGTACATACCAACTTCTTTACATTCGCCTTCGTAGTTAGCTCTTAAGTCCATCATGATATCTTCGCTGGCGCCCTGTGCTACGCCTACAACATGCTCAGCAGCCCATGCCATCTCAGCATCCTGTTCTTTGAACTTATCAGCCGGAGCGTTACATACCGGACATTTCTCCGGGGCAGCTTCACCCTCATGAACATAACCACATACCATACATACAAATTTTTTCATTGCTATTCTCTCCTTTTCTTTACATATATAAATATTATTTTAATTAGTGTTGTGTATCTCAGTAATCGAAATCAATAACGATAACGATTACTGATATTAAGATATCACAACTTGTTTCATCTGTCAATACAGATTTAAAAAAATTTTAAAATTACCGGCCGGCAGCAGAAGAGCAGTCACCGCAGGTGCCATAGAAGAAAATCGTATGATCCTCAATCGTTCCATTGACATGCCTGCCTGCTTCTTCCTCCAGCCCCTTTGCCGCATTCATAGAGATATCCATGATCTTTCCGCATTCTTTACATACAAAATGGTAATGAGGGGAAGTGTCATAGTCAAAGTGATCGGTTCCATCCCCGCAGGAAAGCTTACGTATCTCGCCTAAATCCACCAGAAGGTTCAGATTCCGGTACACGGTACCGAGACTGATATTGGGAAACTGTTCCCGGATGCTGGTGTATAAGGCGTCAGCAGTAGGATGATCCTTACGCCCCATCAGGCAGGTTTTAATGGATTCCCTTTGGCGGCTGTACTTAAGTGTTTTCATAAGCAGCCTCTCTTTATATGATATTAATAATAGTTACTGTTTATATTATGACGTATAAAGTCATGTTTGTCAAATGTTTTTTGCGGTATTCATTTCCAATTGAAAAAAGGACGTAACAGTTCATGCTGTCTGAACTGTTACAAAAGGACACGCAAAGGTGTCCTTTTTCACACACAGCTGGACGGACAGGCAGGTATCAGTTGCCGGGATGCGGCATATACTGGTACATGCACATGGCAGTTTTAGATACCGGCATGGTCTGAAGGATGATATGTCCTGGTCCGGTGATAATTGTATTAAAGAAGCCTTCACCGCCGAACAACATATTTTTTGCGCCTTTTACGGCCTGGATATCAATGGAGCAGGTCTCACTCATAGCTGCCAGGTACCCGGTATCTACAATCATTTTCTGTCCGGGAGCCAGGTCATATTCAACCGCTGCGCCGTCAATTTCAAGGAAAGCCGTACCGCGGCCGGACAGCTTCTGCATAATAAACCCCTCACCGCCGAAGAAACCGGCGCCCGCCTTTTTCTGGAAAAAGGCGGAAAGCTCCACACCGGCTTCAGCGGCCAGAAAACCGGACTTCTGGACAACCAGACCGTCTCCCGGGCGTATCTCGACCGGCCTGATAGAACCCGGAAATGAGGAAGCAAAGGCAATCATTCCGCTGTCATTGCGTGCAGTATAGATATTCTGGAACAGATTTTCTCCGGAAAACATACGTCCGAACATTTTTCCGATGCCTCCGCCGGAAGTGGTCATCTCCATATTAGGGCTCATCCAGCACATGGCCCCGCTTTCATTAAATACCGACTCCCCATTATCAAGAGAGCAGATCACAACCGGAAGATTGCCGCCTTTAATCTCATATTGCATAATAACCTCCTTGTTAGTTCAGATAACTATAGTAAAAAAATAAATATTTTTTAATTATATCAGAAAAATGGCAGAGAATGAATAAGAAATGGAGATTTAGTTAAGTAGGTGAGGACGCCGCCGCAGGCCAGCGGACGGGGTGGTGGGGTGTGTATATGAGTCTTTCGTCCCGGGGGAGCGGCATCGCTGGCTGGAGAAGGAGATACTGTGGTTTTGTTTTCGCAGGGCGGAGCCGGAGAGAATGATATCCGGCTGGACTGCTTCTTCGAGGGATAGCTCTAAGACAGAGGAAGGCAAAGCCCCCGGGGTTACGGACAAATTCGCTCCGAACTCCGAATGAGTTCGAAGCTCAAGTTGTCCCGGATTTTGCCCTTGTAGGGCTAAAATCCGCCCGGCGAGCTTTGCCTTCCCCAGCCTAAGAGCTATCGTCTCTCGGGCGAACGTCCTTCCGGATATCATTCTCTCCTTCTCCGCCGGAAGATATCGGCAGTATCTCCTTCTCCCGGAAGGTTTTCGCCGGGACGAAAGACTCCGCCGGGTGTATCAGCCCCGTCCGCTGGCCTGCCGCCGCTGAATGTCTCACGCGTTAAGTGCGGGGGCGGACCTTGTCGCGGCCACTCAGTGCTTCCGTGTGCGGGAAATACGATATGCCTGCAATGCGCCTTTATAAAAGAATTGCGCTGGATTTGATATCTGCCTGCGGAAACACGTAGTGGCCGCGACAGGGCCCTCCCCATTTAAGGTTAGAGACAATCAGCGCCCGGAACGGACCATGTCCGGTGCCACGAAAACCTCCGCCTGAGTCTTCCGTCCCCGGCGAAACCCTGACCGGGGGAAGGAGGCGGAATCAATTCTGGAGGGGATATGGAAGCCCATCCGTGCTTAATGAGGTTTCTCACGAATTTAGCACGGCTATGCGCTTCGAAAAGTGCAAACGGTCCCCGTAAGAATTCATTCCGGCCGGATTCCCCTCTCACGACACCCTCCAACCGGGGACGGAAGACTCAGACAGAATCCCTCACCACACCGGACACGGTCCGTTCCGGACGCGTCCTCCTAACCTCCGTTAAATCTCCAATTCCGCTGGATTGAAGAAAGACGAGGTGGTATAATGTAGAATAAGCAAAAAACAGTGCCCCATAGCGGAACTGAGCTGCTGATATATGTCATCCCAAATTCCAATCAAGGAGGAACCGGAATGAGTAAAAAACAAATCCGCCAGATCATCACCGATCTCACCGAAAAGCTGTGCCGCAAAGATTTTCTTGAGAAATCCGGCTTAAGCAAGAAAAACATTCTTATGTTAATGAATAAAGAACACTGGGAAGAGCAGTTAATCCGTCTTATTCCTATTAAAAAGCGGGTATCCTGCCGCCTTGTCTTTGAAATCTGTGAAGAACCGCTGGCCCTGCTCGGCAGGGAGCCGGAAGAGGGCTGGATGAAATTCACATACCAGTATGCCTGCCATATTCTGTATCCGGACGCAGAATTTTCTAAAGAAACGGACAGATTTTCAGCAGGAGCTTTGTTCTATCTCGAAATTCTCCAGTACTTTTTCAATATGGAGCGCGAGATACTGCCCTATGATCCGCTTTACGATTTCGGCTTTCTGATTGATGAGGAGGCCGGTAAATTTGAGACCTATGAGGAATACAAACGGTTAAAAGAAACTTTCATTAAAGAATATATCTATGAGATGATGCGTCTGAATGCCGATGTCACTCCCTTTAGGACGCTGGAGCATATCGCCGGAGTCCATTATGTGGCTATGACCGTGGGACGCGGCCTGTGGGAGGCCGGAGTTCCCATCGATCTGGCGCTGACATCCGGGGCCGCCGCGGGCCATGATCTGGGTAAATTCGGCTGCAAGCCGAATGAGCGCGTTCCCTATCTCCACTATTACTATACAAACCAGTGGTTTAACAATCACTCCATGGAATATACAGGCCATATAGCGGCCAATCATTCTACCTGGGATTTGGAACCGGAGAACCTGTCGGTGGAATCGCTGGTATTGATTTACTCGGATTTCCGGGTAAAACAGAGCCGGGGAGAGGATGGCAGGGAGATTACTTATATTTCCAGTCTCGATGAGGCGTTTAATGTCATCTTGTCCAAACTGGACAATGTGGACGAGACAAAGCTGAACCGCTACCGCTTCGTATATTCCAAGCTGCATGACTTTGAGGATTACATGCGTTCCCTGGGAGTGGATGTGGGGCTGGACGGCCATCCGGTAAAACGGGCGCCCCTTCCCGACATTTCACTCAGAAATACGGAGCAGACCATAGAGTCTCTCGTTTTTATGGGAATAGAACATAATATTGAAATCATGCACCGCATGGCGGCGGAACGCCAGTTTGGAAATCTTCTGGAGGCGGCCAGAAGCGAGAAGAGCTGGAAGAATGTCCGCGCCTACCTGAATATTTTTGAAGAATATTTCACCTATACAAACGATAAGCAGAAAGAACAGACGCTTGGGTTTCTTTATGAGCTTCTCATGCACAGGGAAGGTGATATCAGGGCGCAGGCGGGCAAGCTCCTGGGGCACGTGATTGCCCGGTTTAACGCGGGGTACCGGAAAGAACGTCCGGCCGATATGCCGGACATCGCCGAGGCACGGGTGATGGAGCTTTGGAATGAATATCTTGAGATGATTATCCGTCCGGATCACAAGCTCACAGTCCAGCAGAAACGCCGTATCCGTTACAACCTGAAGGTGGTTCTGGATTCTGTGGTGGAGTATGCGGGAGCCGCGGATTTCCATCACTTCCTCCATGCATTTTTAAAATGGTATGAGAGGGGTGAAGAGCTGGAGCCGGGGGAGGCATTCGTACTGTTGGATACCGTGCATTTCATGCCGTTTGAACTTTTCAGTGAAGAGGAACTGGGCAGGGTCGGAAGATTCGCCATTTATGAGGCGGATTCCAAAGAGGCGGAAGTGAGAATTGCCGCATGGCGCGCATTCAAACTCATCACGGCATATCAGCCGTCCCATCCCTGCTGTAAGGACATCGCTGAATGCGTGATGGAGACAACGGTGGAAGGTGATATTACGATGACCTTCCTTCAGTACCGTGTGTTAAATAATCTTGGATACGATACGGAGCTTCAGCAGAAAGCGCTTTACGACCGCGATGTGGTTTCCGACATTTTCCTCGATAACCTGAAGACATCCACGCCCTGGATTATCAAGGCGGTCAACATAAAACTTCTGGTGGATCAGATTGATCATGGAAAATATGAGCATATACTGCACATTGCCGCCCATTTTTCAAATCTGATCAAAGTGAGTGAGCATGTGGTTGTCCGCCATGACGCCGGCCATGCCTTGCTTCGGATTATTGAGCTGCTGACCCCGGATCAGAGAAATGAGATCTCGGTCGAGCTGGTGAAGGGCCTGGAAGTTGGAGAATATGAATTTTCCAAATATATTCCCCGCTATCTGGGAGAAGTGGCACTGTGGCTGCCGACCGAACAGCTGGACGAAATACTTGTTTATTTAAGCAGCCTGATGGCCAGCCCGAATGACAGAATCGTATCGGTGGCGCTCGATACGGTGGGCATACTTTTGGAGTGCTATCCCTGTTACCGGGAGCGGTTCAGGGATGAGAAGGACGGCTGGGAGTGCCGGAGACGCAGATTCCTGGGAATGCTTCTGAACGGTCTCGCCAATTACAGGGAGACAGTAAGCCAGGAGGCTCTTCTTGTAATCGGCCAGACGGTGTTTGGTTCAAAGCGGCTGACCTGCAGTGAAAAGAATGAAATATTCTCACTCTGCTTCAGAAAACTGCTGTTTTTATTAAATGAAAATAAAGGAAATGAGCTGACCGCTTTCTACCGTGCGGCCGCTCTGTCCAATATCTGCCGTTTCATCACGGAATACCGTTTGACGGAAGGGGATTTTACAATAGGCGAATGGAATGCGGTGGCATTCTTCCCGGGGACGTTTGACCCGTTTACTCTGTCGCATAAGGAAATCGTACGCGAAATTCGGAATATGGGATATGAGGTTTATCTGGCGGTGGACGAGTTTTCATGGTCCAAGAAGGCGCAACCCCATCTGATCCGGCGCCAGATTGTCAATATGTCGGTGGCCGATGAATTTCATGTAAACCTGTTCCCGGATGATATTCCCGTTAATATTGCAAATCCGGCGGATTTAAAGCGGCTGAAGGAAGTATTTGCCGGCAGGGAAGTATATATTGTGGCCGGAAGCGACGTGATAGCCAACGCTTCTTCCTATAAGAAGGAACCATGTGAGAATTCCATCCATTCGATGAACCATATAGCTTTCCGCCGTGTCGGAGATGTCAGGTCGGATAACCGGTTTAACAGAAAAATGATGGAGTCCATTACAGGAAAAGTATATGAACTGGAGCTTCCGGAACACCTGGAGGATATCAGCTCCACAAAAATCAGAGAAAATATTGATATGAACCGCGACATTTCCAACCTGATTGATCCGTCTGTCCAGGAATATATTTATTACAACGGCCTGTATCTGAGAGAGCCGGAATACAAGCCGATTATCCGGGCCAGGGCAATTGTATTTGAGGAACCGGGGGAGCCGGATGAGGCGCTTCTTTCCGAGATTTCAGAGTCGGTATTGCGGGATGAGGAACACAGAGCCCAGATAATGGAATCAATCCGCGCTGCGGGTGACAACCTGCTTCTGCTGAGAAATACGGTGGAGGACAACCGCCTGGTGGGAGTTGCCAGGTTCCGCTATCTGGCTCCGGATGAGCTGTTTGCAGTATTAAAAAAGGTAGATTTGGCAGATCTGGTCCGCCGCCACACTTCAGGGGAAATTCTTCTGATATCGGGAATCCATGTGGAAAAGGAACCGGCGATTTATGATGCGGAGCAGCTTCTTCTGGCGGAGGTGATCGCCCGCTCCTTTGCCTGGAAATGCGGCTATGCCATATTTTTCCCATATGAGGGAGTCTGCCCGCAGCGCGTAAGCTCAGCCATCGAACGGCAGGGCTTCGTTAAGGCGCCGGAATTCCAGGAGGATGCGCCTTTGTTCCTGGTGGATATGCATGCGCCGCTTCTGCTGATGCAGAATCTGGAGACAACGCTGAAGGAACCGTTTTCCAGCAATCCCAGGGTACTGAAAGCCATTTACAAAGCGCATCATGATTTGCAGAGAACGATGACGGGTCTGTATCCGGGGCAATTGGTTCTGTCACTTTCCGCAAGCCTGATATATCACCGGCTTGTAGATAAAATAACTACTCTGAACGGGGTGCCGAGAGAACCGGTGGAGCCGAGAATACTGGGTGAGTATATGTGTGTTCCCTTCGGCAAGATTCTGAGAGGAAAGGTAATACCTAATACGGTGACAAAAACACTCCATACCGATAAGGTATTTGACCCGGAACTGAAGGAAGATGCCATTGAAGCATTCCCTTACTATTCCCCTCTGAGCAGCCAGATAAAAGGAATCAAATCCTTTGACCGGCCTGTAATCCTGGTGGATGATTTACTGCACCGGGGAGGCCGTTTTGAGGCTCTGGAACCGATGTTCAAGGAAGCAGGGGTGGAGATCAAGAAAGTGCTTCTTGGACTGATTTCCGGGTATGGACGCGATACGATGGCGACAAAGGGAGTGGAGGCAGACAGCGTTTACTTTGTGCCGAACCTTAAATTCTGGTTCGTGGAGTCCACGCTTTATCCCTTTGTCGGGGGAGATACGGTCCGCCGTGAAACGGTACAGGTGGCCGGCCTGACTCCATCCATTAATATGATACTGCCCTATGCGGTGCCGCCGCTGAAAGACTGCAGCAGCGATTCACTGTTTGAATTTTCGGCCTGCTGTATCAGAAATGCCAGGGATATTATGCTGGTCCTCGAGGCCGAATACCGCGATCTGTTTGCAAGAAACCTGACTCTCAGCCGATTATCAGAGGCGGTCATTCTTCCCCTCTGCCCGGATAAAGGGGACTGCGTAAGCTATGATCCGAACCTGGCTGCGTCGGTATATCTGGAAAATGATCTCCAGATGCTCTACCGGACAAAAAAGGCGGCGGGGCATGAGCATGACAGGTAGAGAAGCATTTTAAAGAAGGAGGAGAAAAATGTACTATTACAAAATAGAGGGACAGCTCTGCTGTTCACTGGACGGCAGCCTGCCGTATGAAAAAACAGAAGCCCCGAAGGAGGTGACCTCTCTTGTATATCTTTTTGACAGGGAGCCGGGAAGCTGCCGCGCATCGTTTAAGGTCAATGATTCCTCCATGCTGTTTGCTGAAAAAGAGGATTCTTCATGGCTTTGCAGCGTGAAGCTGGAAGAGGCGGCCGGGGGAGAAAAGGCTGACGAGTGGACGGAAAGCGTAATCAGGGCAGGAAAAATGCGCGCCGTGAACCTGCGTCATCCTAAATTTATCGAGATACTCAGGGAAAGACAGGAGGGCGGCAAAAAGCGCGTGAATGTGCTGGCAATCGGGGATGTGGGGAGTACGCTTCTCACCGGCCTTCACCTGTTGGGCGGCGATGTGATAAGCTCCATCGGAATCTGTGATATTTCCGATAAAGTGACGGCCAGATGGGAATTTGAGGAGAACCAGATTGCGTACCCGTGGGATTACGACGCCCTTCCGGAAATAGATATCGTGAGTGCGGAGGATCTCTTCAAATGCGACGTTTTTGTTTTTGTGGCCTCCAAAGGGATTCCGCCGGTTGGTTCAGGAGTCAAGGACGTGAGAATGTATCAGTTTGAAAACAATTCCAAAATCGTGGCCCAGTATGCCAGACAGGCAAGAAAAGAAAATTTTAAAGGTCTTTTTGCCGTCGTGTCTGATCCGGTCGATCCGCTGGCAAAAACGGCCTGGCTGGAGAGCAATAAGGATGACAGCGGTGTTCTGGATTATCAGGGACTCCGCCCTGAGCAGGTTCATGGATTCGGGCTGGGCGTCATGAATGCCCGGGCCGCATATTTTGCAAAACGTGACGAACGCTTTAAACGGTTTCTGACAGAAGGCCGCTCCTTTGGCCCTCACGGTCAGGATCTGGTGGTAGCGGATTCCATCGCGGATTATAATGATGAACTGTCGAAAGAGCTTACGGAATTAACCGTGACGGCAAATCTTCATATGAGGGCTATCGGCTTCAAACCGTTTATCGCCCCTGCTTATTCCTCGGGAGCCATTTCCCTGGTTCTGATGATGCGCGGAGAATGGCACTGCGGCTCCGTCTTCCTTGGAGGAATCTATATGGGTGTAAAGAACCGGTATACCGCATTCGGCCTTGAGACAGAGGTTCTGCCTCTGCCGGAACAGCTCTACCGTAGAATTGCCGCAGCAGAGGATAATTTAAGGAAAATTGTATAACCTGATGTTCAGAGAGAGCCCGGCGTTTTTGGCAGACGAAAGCGCCGCGGACTTCGCATAGAAAGCGAGTCGTGCCGTAAGAAAGGAAGCGTTGGTGTGAACAGTTCGGATATCATTGTGGTTAAGCTGACGGACATTGAGAGCGCACAGTCGGGACGTCTGGAGGGCGTGCTGGATATAGCGCTTAAAGGGCGTTCTGTCTATGAGATTCGCAGAGCGGAGGAAATGGCGTATTTTTTAAAAGACACAGCAGGCGGTGCAAAGCGGCTGCTGTTTGCCGTTTCCCTCGGAAAAACCGGAATTAATCTGGAATATTACAGAGTAATTCAATTTCTCAGGGAACATCCGGGGCTGCTGGAGGGCTGGACAGGCGGAATTATCGTAGATGCCGACAGTGAACTCTTTACCAAATCCGCAGCCAGGGAACTTACCTTTACGGCTAACTTCGCCGGCTGTACCTTTGTGGGCCGTCCTCTGGTGGAAGGTACAAGTTCCCTGGCCAATTTTGCCATCGTAGCTCAGAATATGGATACGGATTTAATGACTGCTTACCAAAAGAGCGCCGGGCTTCTGGTCCAGGAGATTCTGGATTTTAAAAATCCCGTGTATGAATGTCCGGATCTGCTCGTCCTGCACGCATCCAGCCATCAGACATCCAATACATTTGCCGTATGGAATGCGGTGAGGGAAAAGTTGGAAGGATTTCGTATTACGGAAATTGGGCTGAGAAACGGAACTCTGTCCGACTGCTCCGGCTGCCCCTACAGAATGTGTCTCCACTTCGGCGAGCAGGGAAGCTGCTTTTACGGCGGAGTTATTGCGGAAGATGTCTATCCGGCTGTGAAACGGGCCAATGCCGTTGTGATGCTGTGTCCCAATTATAACGATGCCCTCTCGGCAAATATGACGGCATTTATCAACCGGCTGACCGCATTGTTCAGAACTACGAGATTTTACGACAAAGCGCTGTTCGGCATTATAGTTTCCGGTTATTCAGGCAGTGATATAGTTGCCGAACAGTTGATTGCCGCTCTCAACATGAACAAGACATTTTATCTTCCGGGAAATTTTGCGATGATGGAGACGGCCAATAAAGCGGGAACGGCGATGAAGCTGCCCGGGATTGAAGCGCGGATTGAAAAGTTTGCCGCCAATATTACTAAAACGCTGAAAAAAGAGGAAATGGAATGAAACATAAAAACAAAAAGCGCCTCTGGCTCCTGCCTGTCCTGATTCTGCTGTATCTGGCTGTGGGGGCCGTTTTTCCCTTCCTTAATTATAAAGAAATAAAGGAAGGAACCGGTCTGCTGCCGGAGCTTGCATCAATGGTGGACGGAAAGCCGGATTCTTTTGTTGACCGTGCAATGATTCTTGAGACAAATCTAAGCGCCTGGGAGGAACGTCTCCGTCTGATAAACCAAGCGGAGGAGCGGATTATTCTGTCTACCTTTGATATGAGGGATGGGGAAAGCACGAAAGATCTTCTTGCCCTGATCCTGGAGAAGGCGGATCAGGGAGTAAAGGTGCAGATAATGGTGGACGGTTTTTCCGGGCTGGTCAGAATGACGGGAAGGAGCCTGTTTCATGCCGTGTCGTCCCATCCTAATATCGAGATACGCCATTACAACCCGATTAATTTACTTAAACCCTGGAAAACCCAGGGGAGGATGCACGACAAGTATGTGATTGTAGATGATATCGGTTATATTCTCGGCGGGCGCAACTCCTTTGATTACTTTATAGGCAATTATGACACGGAACACGGGAGTCTGGATCGGGAGGTTCTTGTATATAATTCGGCGCATGGTACTAACGACGGACTGAGCAGCTCCCTCTATCAGGTTGAAAATTATTTTCAGGGCGTCTGGAACCTTGAAGTGACAAAGCCGTTTGCCGACAGTGAAAAACTGGAGGACAGGAAAAGCGTTGCCGAAAAGCGGGAGATGCTGAGAAACAGGATGAACTCCCTCAGAAAAGACAATCCGGAGCTGTTTGCCAGACCGGATTATGAGAAACAGACCTATGAGACGGAAGGCATCTGCCTGGTAACTAATCCTACCGGGATATACGCAAAAGAGCCGGAGGTATTTTATCAGCTGACACAGCTTATGAAAGCGGCCGGAAAAGAGACAGAGATCCATACCCCCTATCTCGTATGCAATACATATATGAGAAACCGCTTAAAAGAGGTGAAGGAAGCCGTACCGGATATGAAAATAGTCCTCAATTCGGTAGAAAACGGAGACAATTTCTTTGCATCCAGCGACTATTTGCGCAGAAAAAAAGACCTGACGGCTCTGGAAATCCCTCTTTACGAATATGACGGAGGGATTTCGGCCCATGGAAAGTCCTTTACACTCGGGGACGACATCGCGGCAGTTGGTTCCTATAATTTTGACTTGAGAAGCACTTATCTCGATACGGAGCTGATGCTGGTAATCAAAAGCGAGGGGCTGACCAGAGAACTCAAGGGGCATTTCGATGCCATCAGGGAGGATTGCCGCAGAGTAGTGAATGCGTCTGAGTATGAAACGCCTTCTCATATTAAGGTGGCTGAAATCCCGGGATGGAAGAAGCTGGCCATGAAAATAACGGGGATTGTGATGGCGCCGTTCCGGTTTCTTGTGTAGTTAATTAAGCAGGTGAGGACGCCGCCGGTACGGCCGGCGGACGGGGTGGTGGGATGGATCTATGAGTCTTTCGTCCCGGGGAAGTGGCATTGCTGGCTGGAGAAGGAGATACTGCGGTTTTTGCTTTCGCAGGGCGGAGCCGGAGAGAATGATATCCGGCTGGACTGCCCCTTTGAGGGATAGCTCTAAGACAGAGGGAGGCAAAGCACACCGGGGTACCGGACAAATTCACTCCGAACTCCGAATGAGTTCGGAGCTTACGTTGTCCCGGATTTTGCCCTTGTAGGGCTAAAATCCGCCCGGCGTGCTTTGCCTCCCTCTGCCTAAGAGCTATCGTCTCTCGGGTGAACGTCCTTCCGGATATCATTCTCTCCTTCTCCGCTGGAAGATGTCGGCAGTATCTCCTTCTCCAGGAAGGTTGTCGCCGGGACGAAAGACTCCGCCGGGGGTATCGGCCCCGTCCGCTGGCCTGCGGCCGCTGAGTGTCTCACGCGTTAAGTGCGGGGGGCGGACCTTGTCGCGGCCACTCAGTGCTACCATGTACGGGAAATACGATATGCCATCAATGGGCTTTTTAAAAAATTGCGGAAGATTTTGATATCGGCCTGCCGGAAACACGTAGTGGCCGCGACAAGGCCCTCCCCATTTAAGGTTAGAGACAATCAGCGCCCGGAACGGACCATGTCCGGTGCCGCGAAAACCTCCGCCTGAGTCTTCCGTCCCCGGCGATAACCTGACCCGGGGAAGTAGGCGGAATCAATTGCGGAGGGGACATGGGAGTCCGCCGGTGCTTAGCGAGGT
>OBXO01000373.1_pt1 | contig 39401 bp, 20 predicted proteins | sample 1501431 | NCBI WGS metagenome assembly OBXO01 (sample SAMEA2580163, study PRJEB22360) | human gut metagenome | biome: human gut; feature: human-associated habitat; material: faeces | place: Denmark | collected 2008/2010 | reverse complement strand
ACACATCCTGCGCTATTTGCCAGTCGCCGAGCCCGGATGTGGAGTCTCGGCGGGAGCCGAACCAGCCGTCATCCACCACGAACCGTTCGACGCCGGAATCCCCGGCCTTATCGGCCAGAGCCTTCAACGTGTCGTAGTCATGGTCGAAATACACGGCCTCCCACGTGTTGAGAATCACCGGACGCGGCTTGACGGCGAGATCCGGGTGACAGGAGCGCACGTAATCATGGAATCTCGCAGCCACCTCGTTGAGCCCGTCACCGTACGACCCGTACAGCCACGGGGTGGTGTACGTTTCGCCGCGGGCGAGCGTGGCCTCGCCGCCGAGCAGCACCTCGCCGCCGCCAATCAGACCGGTCGTATACGGCTGACGCTCTGCCGACAGCACGGAATTGCCGCTCCAGCCCACATGCACCGAATAGACCTCGCCATGCTCGAACCCGAAGCCGGGCTCGCCCGCGGAAAGCAACAGAGAGGCGTCAAAACCTGGGCGCCCCGCCATCGAGACCTTCTCGAAGCGTCCTTCGGTCAGCGGCTGCCGCTGCGGGCTGCGTTCGCGCAGATGATGGCCGGTAGTGGTGAGTATCTCCGTGGCAAGTGCCGGGAGCGGGAAGCCGAGTTCGACTTTACCGACTTCCAAGTCACCGGTCGGAAGATTACCGGCTGGAAGATTACGCAGCGTGGTGCGCTGTCTGATCAGTCCGCCGGGCAACAGTTCGACCGTCCATGACAGTTCCACGCCCTGCTCGGTATCCGACGCGGTCACGGTGACGACCGGCACCTGTTGCGTGACGGTATGCGCGGCACCGTCCACGCCGTCGGACACGTCAACGCCTTGGCGTTCGTCCTGACGGATTGCGATACCGGTCACCGTGAATGCACAGAACGGCGTTACGCCGGCGCGCCGGATATCCAGTCGCGGTGCCCCTATCCACGACTCGCTTTGCGTGGGCATGATGCTTGGCCAGGTGGTCTCGTCCAGCGCGCCGGACACGCGCTGCGGCCGCAGGGCGTCGTATGCGGCGAGTACGGTTCCCGGCGCCGCGAGCGGGCGGCCCCAGTGCACGAAGCGCGGAAGACCGTGACCGGCGAAGATCAGCGCGAACGCCACATCAGCAGCCGGCTGCTCAGCATAAATAGCGGTGAGTTCCGTTCCATCGGCGGCGGCGCCATGGAATTGTTCGATGAGTGACATTGCGAATCCCTTCGGAACGTGCCATTGATATATGGTTCGCCTCCGATGCTACGACATCGTTCCGTCATGTCACCGCATATTCAGCGATTCCGGGGTATGAGAAGGGCTCCCGTTTTCCGATGTGGAGAGCGGGAGCCCTGACTGCCGGTGGAGGCTTATGGCATTGTTATGCCATGATGCCGCGCTTGCGGTCGATGGCGCGCATGATCGCCTTGTAGATTTCCGAGGCGATCAGCACGACCGCGGCGAGGCAGATGCACTCGACCCATGCCCACGGTCCGAGCGGCGTGGTGCCGAACGCGGAGTTGAGGAACGGCACGTAGATCACCACGAGCTGCAGCACGACAGACAGGCCGATCGCCCCCCACAGCCACTTGTTGGAGAACAGGCCGACGAACGCGGACTGACGTGCGGAACGCGATGCGATCGCGTTGAACAGCTGCGCGAACACGAGAATCGTGAAGCCCATCGTACGGGCCTCGATCATCTGGAATTCGTGGGTGCCGCCGATGGAGCGGTCGGTGAACAGGCCACCTTCAAGGTGCATGTCCATGCCGATCAAGGTGACGGCCGCCATGATGATGCCGATGAACGCGATATCGATCCACATGTCCCTGTCGATCACGCGGTCGGTGAGCTTGCGCGGGCTGCGTGCCATCACGTCATCGGTCTGCGGGTCGACACCCATCGCGAGCGCCGGGGCGGCGTCGGTCAGCAGGTTGATCCACAGCAGCTGCGTGGCGAGCAGCGGCACGGCGACACCGGTGGTTCCCGGCTGCGTGATGCCAAGCACGCCGGCGAGCATGACGCCGCCGAACACGGTGAACACCTCGCCCACGTTGGAGCTCAGCAGGTAGCGCAGGAACTTGCGGATGTTGTCGAAGATCACACGGCCTTCGCGCACGGCGGCGACGATGGTGGAGAAGTTGTCGTCCGCGAGAATCATCTTCGCGGATTCCTTGGTCACCTCGGTGCCGGTGATGCCCATCGCCACGCCGATGTCGGCGGACTTGACGGCCGGGGCGTCGTTGACGCCGTCGCCGGTCATGGCGGCGATGTTGCCCTGGCGCTGCAGCGACTCCACGATCTTGAGCTTGTGCTCGGGGGCCACGCGGGCGTACACGGAGACCTCAGAAGTCGCCTTGTCGAACGCCGCCTCGTCGGGCATCGCGTCGAGCTGATCGCCGGTGAGGGCCTTGCCGCCCTTTTCGATGATGCCCAGATCGGAAGCGATGCGGGCCGCGGTGAGCGGGTGGTCGCCGGTGATCATCACCGTGCGGATGCCGGCGCGATGCGCTTCGGCCACGGAATCACGCACTTCGGTGCGCGGCGGGTCGATGATGCCGACCATGCCGGCCCAGATCAGGTCACGCTCGATGACGTCGCTCTGCTCGGAGATGTCGGTCACCTGGCCGGCTGCATTGGTCTTGATGCCGGGGATATCGGCCAGGGATGTGGTGCCGAGCGGGCGGTACGCCTCACCCAGCGTGCGGTATGCCTCGCCGGACAGACGCTCGACGGTCGCGAGAATCTCCTGGCGGTCGCCTTCGGTCATCGGGCGGACGGCGTCGCCAACCGCGATGCGCGTGCAGTAGCCGAGCAGCACATCGGGCGCGCCCTTTGCATAGACGCTCAGGTTGCCGTTGTCGCTGCTGTCCTTGCCGATCACGGCCATACGCTTGCGCTCGGACGTGAACGGAACCTCGGCCACACGGTCGAGCTTGCCGAGGGCGCGTTCGGCCTTGATCTTGCGGGAGGCGACGACGAGCGACACCTCGGTCGGGTCGCCGACGATCTCCCACTGGCCGGCATCGTTCTGACGCAAGTCACCGTCGTTGGCAAACGCTCCGACGGCGATGGTGCGCAGGGCTTCGGCGTTGACCGGAGCGCTCTCCTCGATGGCGGCGCCACCCATGCCCAGCATCTTGCCCTTGGGCTCGTAACCGGTGCCGGTGAGCTGCACTTCACCGCTCGGGGTGACGATGCGCTCGACGGTCATCTCGTTACGCGTGAGCGTACCGGTCTTGTCGGAGCAGATCACTGAAGCGGATCCCAGCGTCTCCACGGAGCTCAGCTTCTTGACGATGGCGTTGTGCTTGGCCATGCGCTGCACGCCGAGCGCGAGAACAACCGTCAGAATCGTCGCAAGACCTTCCGGCACTGCGGCGACGGCCAGCGAAACGGCCAGCAGCAGCGAGTCGATGAGATCGTCGGGCATCTTGTGGAAGCCCTGCGTGATGAACAGCGCGACGAGCACGACGGCCGCGATGATGCACACGGCAATGCCCAGGATCTTGGAGACGTGGGTCATCTCCTTCTGCAGCGGGGTATCCTCGTCATCGGTCTGCGACAGCATGTCGGCGATCTTGCCGACCTGCGTGTTCATGCCGGTCCCGGTCACGATCGCGCGGCCGGTGCCCTGAGTGACGGACGTGCCGTTGAAAATCATATTGGTGCGGTCGCCCAGCGCCTTGGCGGAGTCGAGCGTGTCGGGCTTCTTGCCCACCGGCACGGATTCGCCGGTCAGGCTCGCCTCGGCGATGCGCAGCGACGCGGCGGCGAACAGACGCCCGTCGGCGGAGACGGTATCGCCTTCGCCAAGCACCACGATATCGCCGGGAACCACGTCGGCGGTGTTGATGTGCACGATTTTGCCGTCACGCAGCACGGAGGTCTGCGGTGCCGTCATTTGGGCGAGCGCCTCCACCGCCTGCTCGGCACGGGCCTCCTGAATATAGCCCAGCACCGCGTTGACGATCAGGATCAGGATGATGACGATGGCGTCGAACGGCAGCACTTCGCCGGCCGTTCCGTGCGAGCGCTCGATGAACCATGCGATCAGTGAGATGACAGTGGCGGCAAGCAGCAGGTACACCAGCGGATCCTGGAACTGCGCCAGGAACTTCTTCCACTTGGGTACGGGCGGCGCGCTGGCCAACTGGTTCGGGCCGAATTTCTCCAACCGGCGCTGCGCCTCGGCGGAACTCAGGCCGATATTGGTATCCACATCCAGCGCCTTGGCGACTTCGTTCGCCTCGGTCAAGCTGGGATCGACGTCGTGAAGCAGGCCTTCCTGCGACTGCACGCCTGTGGATTGATCATTTGTGTGATCAACCATAATGGTCTCCTTGATATAGCCGCGGAGTAGTCAGCCCTCACGATCACCGGGATCGTCCCCTCCCCCGGTCATCTCGATAAAGCTGCGCGGTTATGGGCACCGGCGCAACTGCTGCCGATGCATACTGTTGCCATTATTCCACAAACCCGTCATCGCTTGGCGAAACAGCCCTTTACGTGTTGTCCAAATATCCGCATTCCGCGAACGATTTCAGGCGACACGCTCACACAGTGCGAGCAGCCAGCGGAGCGTCGTCATGGTGTAATCGAACAGTTCGTCGTCCATGCCGAAATACCGCTCGCGGCACTCCCTGCTCACATCGACCATCGCAAGACCTTCTGGCTCTCCGGGTGTGAATGACGCCGCCCGATCCTGCATTCATCATACGTGCCAAGGCAAGGAACTCCGGCGGCTTCGGAACCGGACGAGCTGCGTTCCGTTCCTAAGTGCGCGCCGAAACGACAACTCTGCGCACTTAGGAACGCAAACTATGCGATCTGCGTTCCTATGTTCGCGCACTCGGCGTTCCGGCGCGCACTTAGGAACGCAAACCGAGTCTCTCAGGGGATTGGGGCGATTCGCGCGCCGCGAATGGCTGTTTGGCGTGGGGGTCTGGGACAATGGCACGTATGGCAATCAAGAAAGGTCCGACCAAGGGGTCGGGAGGAAAACACCGCAATGCGCTACGCGGCAAGGGGCCGACGCCCAAAGCCGAGGATCGCGTGTATCACAAGGCATACAAGGCCAAGCAGGCGACGAACCGTCGCAAGATGGCAGATCCACGACTGGCAGCCCGCCGTCGCGCCGCGAAGTTCACGTCCGATTCGGACGATCTGGTCATCGGCCGCAATGCCGTGCTGGAGGCGCTGCGCGTCGGCGTCCCCAGCATGCAGCTGTATATCGCGACACGTATCGAGCATGATGACCGTACACGCGAGATCATCAAGCTCGCCGGCGCACAAAGCCTGCACCTGCTGGAGGCCGACCGTCTGGAAATGGATCGCATCGCCCGGTCGTCGAACCATCAGGGCGTCGTGCTCAAAGTGCAACCGTACCAGTATTCGTCTCTCGCCGAGCTGGCGGATATCGCCGAGCGCAAGGCCAAGGCCATGGACGTGGTGAATTCGCCGAGTGCGCGCATCAACGCACGCCCGCTGTTCATCGCGCTCGACGGCGTGACCGACCCGCAGAACCTGGGTGCGGTGATTCGTTCGGCCGCCGCCTTCGGTGCCAACGGCGTGATTCTGCCGGAGCGTCGTTCCGCTTCGGTCACCGCTGCCGCGTGGAAGGTATCGGCCGGTGCCGCGGCGCATATCCCGGTGGCTCGCGTGGTGAACCTCACCAAGGCCATCGAAAGCATGCGCGAACGTGGATATTACACGGTCGGCCTAGACGGCGGCGGCGATAAGCTGGTCGGCGAAACCGGTTTCGAGACCGATCCGCTGATCGTCGTGCTCGGTTCGGAAGGCAAGGGACTGAGCCGACTTGTGCGCGAGTCGTGCGACGCGATCGCCGGCATTCCGATCACGTCCATGGTGGAGTCTCTGAACGCCTCGGTCGCAGCCGGTATCAGCCTGTACGCGGTCGCCCGCGCCCGTCGCGAAGCAGCGGCAGCCGCCACGAAGTAATACCCATATCTCCCCCTGCTGCCGGCGGGGTCATCGAGCGGAACGAAAATCGGGGTGGCCGCCGCAATCGGCGCACCACCCCGTCCGGTTTCGCTCAGCAGCTCCACATATCAGTGGCTCCACACCGCGGCATCAGGATCGTCGTCGGGATTGTAATCATCATCGTCGATGGGCTTTTCGTAATTCGCCTCATCGTCGACCACGCCGGAATCCGCTTCAGCGTTGAGCTCGTTCACGGCTTTGTCATCCAGCTTGTAGTTCGGTAGCACGGATTGGATGTAGCTTTCCACAGCCTCGCCCATCGGCACGTCGTGGCCGGCCTTCTCGGCAAGGAACCAGCGGTGATCCAGCACCTCATGGAAGAACTGTGCCGGCTCGATCTGCGAACGATATTCACGTGGAATCATACGCACGGTCGGCTCATACACCTCACGCATCCAATCGGTGGCGACGATCTCCAACTCCTCGCCTTCACGCCACGTGGAGGCACGGTACGCATCCAGATCGTTGAGCAGGCGCCGCGCCTGATTCTCCTGCACATCTAAACCGGTCAGTCGCAGAAGCTTGCGCGACGCATAGCCGGCATCGACCACGCGCGGGCGGACCAGCACACGTTTGCCGTCCTCCGCGGTCTTCATCTCCAGCTCGTCCACGTCGAAGCCCAGGTCGTTGAGCTTGTTGACGCGCTGCTCGATCTTCCACATCTCATCCGGGCCGAACTTGTCGGTGTCGGTCAGCGTGCTCCACAACGAGTGGTAGCGGTCGACCAGACGGTTGCCCACCTCGATCTCGTCCACGTCGCTCGGCAGCAGACGGCCAGAAGCCAAATCCATCAATTCACCGATGATGTTGGTGCGAGCCAAGTCGATATCGTATTCACGCTGGCCATCGGTAAGCTGCACCTGCAAATCACCGGTTTCGGCGTCCACCAGGAAGGCGGAAAACGCGTCGGCATCACGCAGGAACAGGACGTTCGACAGCGACACATCGCCCCAGTAGAAGCCGGCCAAGTGCAGGCGAACCAGCAGCACGGCAAGGGCGTCGATCAAACGCTCGGCAGTATCCGGCTGGAGATTGCGGGCGAACAGTGCGCGGTACGGCAGTGAGAACTTCAGGTGACGGGTGACCAGAATCGCTTCCAGCGGTTCGCCGTTGCGGTCATGACGACCGGTGACCACGGCAATCGGGATGACGGTCGGCAACTCGAGCTTCTGCAGTCGGCGCAGAATCTCATACTCGCGCTCGGCCACCTGACGGGTGATCTCTTTCATGGCGTAGACCTCGTCGCCCACGTGCACAAAACGCACCACGTGGCGGGAGATGCCTCGCGGCAGGTTGGCCAGCAGGTCCTCGGGCCAGGTGGCCAGGGGCTTATGCCAGGGCAGCGTGAACATCTTCGGGTTCGAGCTGGCGGCGGTGATCTTCAATGCTTGCGGCTCAGCTGAACTGGCATGTTCGTCTTCGGCTTTGACGGACGTGGCCTTCAGCGCGCGCGGATCCATCTGAGGCAAATCGTTCAACTCCATGTGTTCGATTCTACGTGGTGCTTGGGAAGTGCAGCGAGTAACGGCGACTTCGGCGCGTTATTCTCGCATACGAATAAATCATCTGTATGGGATTTGCCGGCCGAATTGACGTCCCGTATGCGGCGCCTCATGCGCAATCTGAACAAAATGAACGCAACAAGTAACATGAGCCCCGCTGCCGCGGCAATGCTGCCTACGGCGGCACCCGTACGACCGATAAGGCCAGGATTGCCCGGCTCCTCGCTCGGGTTATTTTCGGGCGGGACAACAGGAGTTCCAGTGCTAAATTTCGGCTCTACTGTGATGTTGAGATCAGCGGATGTGCCTCCACTGCCAGGAATCGAGATGAGGAACGGATCACAGTCGTATGCTTTGTTGGCTTTCGCCGAGCTCGTGCGGGAGACCAGATATAGGCCGAGCGGCAGATTCTGGAAAGTGAGCTGACCAGCTACGTTAGTGGTGCCGGAATGCTGGTACAGCTTGTTTTTCGCCGCGTGCGTAGCGAGCTTCTTGGCCGCATCGTGATATTCACTTGATGTCAGGCGTTCCCAATCGGCAGTGAGGCCGGAAAAATCGCCGACGGTTTTATATGAGGAGACGCTACCATCATTGTTCGTTGTGACGGTGGCGACGCGCACGATGGAATAGGTATCGCCGGCAAGCAATTTGGGCGAAGCCGTGTCTCGGCCCCATACGGCATTGATGGTGAGAGCGCCGAAAGAATCAGCTTGCGCATACGGCACCATAGAGCCGAGGGCTGCAAGAACAGTGAGGACGATAGTAACGGCGGCGGCAATCATGGCAGCAATGCGCGCCGCACCATACTCGCTTCCACTATGCAGGTCTAACATGTCTGCCCGGTCCTTTCCGCCGTGATGAATGTGATTGGTTATTTGTACTGTCTGGCTGAGGAGGCAAGTCACCGTCCGGCTCGATATCCGCAGAGTCAGAATCACCAGATGCGACCTTGGCGCTCCCACTCTGCCGGCGTCGCCGCTCATGACGCTGCCATAAATGCCATGCGATGAGCAAGGCAATCAGTGCAAGAGACGGCAACAAGTACTGCAGCGGAATGTCCACGTGGAACGTGGATTTGGCGTCATCCTGCTGCTGCGGCGTGTATGGGATGCGATGGCCACGCACCAGCAGCCGATGCGTATTGACCGCATACGGCGTACAAGTGATGAGCGTGACCAAATCCTTGCCGGGCTCAATTGCCAGTTGTTTGGTATCGGTCGGCAGAACGGTAGTGATCTTATCGACCTGATACGCATACGTGTCTTTAAGTATTGTGATGTAGAACTTGTCGCCTTTTTTCATAAGGTTCAAGTCCGTGAACAGTTTTGCCGTGGGCAAGCCCCGGTGGCCAGACAGCGCCGCATGAGTGGACGCGCCACCAACTGGCAGTGAGGTCTGTTCGAGATGTCCGATGCCGGATTGCAACACTTTCTCGGAAGTGCCGTGATAAATCGGCAAGGTCTCCTCGAGCTTAGGCACAGTGATGTATCCCATCATGCCGTCACCGTCAATATTGAGCAGACTGTTGTATTCCTCGTCCGTGGATGCGGAATTGACGGCACTGGCAAGAGCGTCGGTCTCTCCCGCATCGTTCTGGGCGAGCTTTTCGTTATAGGCGTGCGCAGCATCCAGCACCTTCTGGTACTGTTCCTGGCTCAATGCTTCAACGCTGGCGTCGTAGTTATTTACGGCGCGGCTGGCGTTGCGCATAATGAGGAAGTTGCTGATCGTCGGATAGAACAGAATGAGCATTCCACCGAGAATGACCAGTAAGGGCAGGATGTTGCGCAGTCGTTTCATCGAGCGTTCTTTTCGCGAGGAAACCGTGTTGTGGGCGTAGCGGGTGTGTGCCCTTCACGCCCAAAACACGGCCATGCTCGTCAGGCGTTCTTGCGCTTGAGAGTCCAGGCAACGCCGAGCGCGATGACCAGCACACCAATCACCGTGAAGGCGATGGTACCCATGCCACCAGTGCCAGGCAGGGTAACACCGGACTTGTTCCGGACCGGGATGACACCGTTCGATGCGGACTGGTTGTAGTTGCTGCTGCCATTGTCGTTGTCGTAGGTGATGGTGACGGTGGCATTCGTGGTGTCAGTGCCGTTGTTCTTGCCATCAACCTTCACGCCGATGGCGCTGGCGAGCTTGTTGTAGCCGGCCGGCGCTTCGGTCTCGGTGAGCGTGTACTCGCCGTTCTTCAGTCCCTGGAAGTCAACCTTACCGTTTTCAGGAGTGGTGATAGTCGTAGTACCTGTCTCACCAGCCTTAGCTACACGGTATACAGCGTTCGCGGTCGCACTACCGGCATTGACTTGCACGAAGCTCATAGGGTCGCCGTTCTTAGGTGCGAGTGTGAACTTAGCACCAGCAAGTCGAGTAGCGGCATCAGTATATTGGTCACCAGTGTACTTATCGACGGTGAAGCCATAAGTGAAGACGCGAACCTTGCTGGGTTCGGACTCACCGGTGCCATTGGTGCTCGGGTTGTTGGAGTACTGAATCGTTGCGGAGTTGACGTTACCAGCACCGCCCACAACAGCATCCTTGTTCAGCGTGGCCGTGTAGGTGACGGTGATCTTCTTGCCGGCATTGGCCTGCTGCTTGGTCTTGAAGTCCTTCATGGCGACAGTAAGAAGCGTTTTGCCGTTGTCCGCAGGAGCAGTGGTGACGGTGTAGTCAGTGTCCTTGGTCAGTGTCGTATCTCCGACCTTAACGGAAGTGACTTGTCCAAAGGTGAGACCCTTAGACAACGTATCCTTGAAGTTGAAGGTGTAGGTGTTATAGGCGGACATGTCCGGAATGGTGGAAGTCAGGGTGAAGGTCAGGGTATCACCGATCTTCGCGTCGGTGGCGTCCTTACCAGTGCCGTTTACCTGTACCTTCTTGTCGACGGTAGGCAGGGCGCCCTTAATCTCGGCATCCACACTGGTGCTATGAACGCGAACTAGCGCGGCGTATTGACTGTTGGTGTCGGCCACGGTAGCACCCGGCACAGCGACCACGTAGTAGCCGTAGTCGAGATTAGTGAACGTCGCAGTGTACTTACCGTCCGTGGCAGCATTCTTAGATACCGTAGCGGTCGCGTCAGCCGTGATGTTGTTGGTCTGCGCCCAGTTCGATGCCTTGGCAGCGAAAGCACTCAAGTCTTTTTCTTTTCCAGTCAGACCGGATACGTACTCGTTTGCTTTATCGTTGACGTTCGCGTCGGTAACACCAGTTAGTCCGTCGAGAGTAGAGCTCATGAAGAACGGCTTCCACCCGTCAGTCAACGTGTAGGAGACAGCCCCGCCGTCACTGCTCACGGTGGCGGAGAACATCTTGTAGGCGTTCACGGTCTTACCGGCGAACTTCGCGTCTTTAGTGCTGACCGTCAGCGTGGCATTACCACCCGCTGCGTTGGCCGTGGCGACTGTCGTCGCAGCCAATCCAAATACGGTGGCAATCGCCGCGGCGGCAGCGAAAACCTTTTTCATCAGTGATTTCATTACTGTTCCTTTCTCTAGATGGAAATCTTTTCTGTTTGGCAGGTACGGTTTGTCTATGTGGTCGTCACGAGGCATGGGCACCTCGCTTTCGTATACGGCTGGAGCCCGAGCGGACTGTGCCGGATTGAACGCGTTGATTACGCACGTACCAGACCACGCCAGCTCCCATAAGCAGCAAGCCGAACATCAGGAACCACATCGTGCCCGCGCCTCCCGTATCCGGAAGCAACGCCGCATTGGTAACAATGGCCACGCGTTCCTTGGTGTTGTAGGAGACCGATACTTGGTATCCGGCCTCCGCGGGCTTGATGGTCTTGGTGGTATCGCCGTCCTTATAGGTCACGGCGGTTTCTTCCACGGTGTACGTGTAGTAACGCACGATGTCCTTGCCGTTGGCATCCTGTCCATCCACGAATGCGACCGGCAGTCCTTGAATCACCTTGCGCCAGGTGTTGCTCCAGGAAGAGGCATCGGAGGAGTCCAACGTCACCGTCCATGGATTCTTCTGCGTCACGGTTGTGCAATCCGCGCCGAAGCATTGAATCGTCTGCGGCGTCACCGTATTGCCACTGCCATCGGTATAGTGCGCGGCGATCTTCAGTTCGACCGACTGCGGCCGTTCGAGGTTGCCGTCCTTCCATACCTTCTGGACGGTCAGGTCAATGGTTCGGCAACCGTCCTTGCCGCACGGGTCCTGGCCGTCGTCCGGTTCGGGGGTGAGTCCGCCGTTGTTGTCGGTCACGGTCGCGTCGAGCATGAGCACGGCCTTGGCCGGGGACTGGTAGGCATCGAGCTTCGTCTTGGTGCTGCCGTCCGTGGAGTTGACCACGGCGTCCTTAATGCCGACCCAAGTGGTGCCGGCGTCGCCGGATGCGGAGCTGTGCACAGCGCTGCTGTCGTATGTGTTGACCACGTCGAACAGCTTCACTTCCCAACGATCGAGTCCGGTGTTCAGCGCATCGTCTGCCGTGTTCTTCTGCGAGAAGATCTTGTTGCCGTCCTGTGCGGAGGTGCGGGCCTCACTAGCGTTCGCGGCCGCCTTGCGGTAAATGCGATAGGTGTTGTATGCCTTGTCGCCGTTGCCGTCATCGACCGGTCCAAGGATGTCGCTCATGGTGTTGAAGTCCCATACGGACTTGAGTTTGGTGTTCGAGAACGGGTCGACCAGTCCGCTGGCACCGCGGATCGTGTCGGCGTAGACCATGTGGTCGTCTGCCAGCACGCCCTCGTCGTTCAGTCCGGCGAAGCCGCCCGTGTAGCCTGTGGAAAAATCCTTCACACCGTCGGTATCCTGAGTTGCCCCTCCGCCGAACACGTCATAGCCACTGGCGATGCCCGTTACGGTGGACTGTTCCACGCGAGTACGGTTGCCCTTGATGAGCTGGACGGTCAGGTTGCTGCCCGACCCATCCATATCAATGCCGTCTTTGCTGCAGGGCAGTTTGATGACACTATCGCCGATGGTGACAATCGCCACGTCGGTCTGCTGCTGGTTTTCATCATCAGCCTTGGACAGAGCAACGCTCACCTTCAGTCCGAACAGGTTCACGTACAGCACGTTGCCTTCCGAAAGCACCTTGAGATCGAATACCTTGCCGAAGATGGCCGGGAACCACTTGCCTAAATCGATGACGCCGACCTGTTCCGCCTTGTCGAGGTATAGGAGCTTGACCAGCGCGTTCACTACTTTCAGCAGCAGTTCCACAAGTACGGAGTTGACCTCCGCGTCAACCAAATAGGCACGGCTGGTTTCACCGACGAATCCGCCGGCAATCTCACCGCTAGTGACCTTCTTGAGATTGTCAGACGCGCAGCCCTTCACCCTGGCCAAATCCACGTATCCAACAAAACCGCCTGCGACCTCGCGTCCGGTAGCCTTGTCGGTGGCTTTGCCGTAGTTGTCGCCATGGTGTGTGGCGGTGACGGTATAACCGTCCGGGATGCCGGTGACGCGCGAATCGCCAACGTGCGAGCCCCAGATGTCAAGTACGCCGGCCGTGGCACCAAGCAGATTGAGCGCATCCGTGCCGAGCTGTGCATTGTCGGCGGCGACCGTGCCGGATTTGCCAAGATGCCCGATGAAGCCGCCCACGTAGTTCACGCCGGTCACACTGTTGAGGTTGGTGACCGCAGACTGCTTCACAGAGCCATTGATCAGTCCACCGCCGAAGCCACCGGCCGCACCGGTGTAACGCTTCGAGTCGAGCATGCCCTTCGTGGTGGAATCATGGGCGACGACTTGGATGCCGTCGTTCACGCCGTTGACCTGACCGTCGTAGATGAAGGTGCGGAACGCTTCGAGCACGCCCACGTTGCCGACCTTGAGCAGTTTGAGCAGCAGGTTGGTGTCCTGCTTATCGCCGGCCTCGCCGCCGCCGACGGAAGCGACGCTGGACACATCGGCAAGGCCGAAGAAGCCGCCCGCGTATTGCCCGCCTTCAACGGCGCGCAGCCCATTAACAGTAAGAGAAGCCGGGTCATTGTTCGGATCCGCTTCACTGCCGGTGCCTTTGGCGGAATCCTTGTCACCGAGGATCGAGGCCTGCAGCGAGCCGGCGAAACCGCCGGCGTTCAGGGCATACTTGGTTGTGGTGTTACCCTTATCGTCCTTGGTCTCATATGCGCCGTCGACCGTGTATCCCCATGCCGGGTCATCCGAGCTCACATGCGCACCGCGAATCGTCGTAACCGTGGCCTGCAATACGCTGACCAGACTTGCCGGGGTCGAGACCAGCGAGTCGAGGATTCCTTGCAGGAATCCCTCGGATGCGTTGGTGTCCACATCCGCGACCGCGCCGGCAGTGGCCACGCCGATGAATCCGCCGACGTTGTTGCGGCCTTCCACCTTGCGCAGGTTGGAGACGTTGGCACCGGCAGCGGTGACACCCTTGACAAGCTTCTGGCCGTCCTGGTCGAGATCGCCCCAGATCTGGCCACCGACCGCGAGACCGGCATAGCCTCCGGCATTACCGGTACCGTGCGTGATGTCTTCACCGGTGGCCACGACCTTCATACCCTTGCGGTAGCCGGCCACGCTCGAAGATTTGACGACGGGCACAAATACCTGTGCCACGTCGAGCATCTGTCCCAAATCAAGTTTGATGCCTTTGTCGCCGAATAGTTGGATAGAGCCGAACGAGGATGCCGAGCCGGATTCCATCGTGCCCGCATAACCGCCTGCCGCACGCATGGCAGAGACGGTCTTGACATCCATCGACTGGCCATCGGTGATCGTGCCGGTGCGCATCAGGCCGACGTGTCCGCCGGCGATGCCGGAATCATGCAGGTTCGCGCCGGTCCGATACTCCGCACGTCCTGCGACGACGTTGAATCCGAAGATGTAGGATTCGAGGAACTTGTCCAGGGAATCCTGATCGGTAACAGAGCCCGCACCATCGCCCGTAGCCACCTCGGTAAATTCCTTGCCATACGCACCGTACTTGCCGATGTTGTCGACCCACGTCTTCCATTGGTCGTAGCTCATATTGCGCAGCGGACCGGTGACCTTCGTGTGCTCCTCGGTCGGGTAGACCACAGACAGCACGCCAGCGAGATTGCCGGCCTTGATGAGACCGCCGAGCAAGGAGAGCGAACCGCCTTCAGCGGTATCGGCCGCTTCCATGAAGCCGGTGTAACCGCCGGCGATTTCGGCACCGTATACACTGCGGATGCGCGCGGCGTAGGCTACGCGCTGCGGCCCGTTGTATTTGCCGCCGGTATTCTCCTGCTTCCACGCTGCTGTGTTGTTGCCCCAGATATGACCGCCACGATTACGACCTGCATAGCCGCCGGCCATGCCGCGGCGTGTGGTCGTATCCGATGCCGCCTGGGCACGCACCGCGCCGCCGCACACTGCGGCATCGGTCGAGCTGTTGCGAATCGTCGGTGTGAAGTCCTGCACGAGCGAGAGCAGGTTGTCGAGGTTGGCAAGCTTCTTGAGCACGCTGCCGTCACCAAGCACGTTCGCCACGGCTCCCGGCTGCATGGTACCCACGTAACCGCCGGCCGAAACCTGGCCGATGATGTATACGAACTCATGCGAGCTCGAGTCCTGAATGTGGCCGCCTTCGATGTCTCCGGCGAAACCACCAGCCATACCCAGTGGATCGGGCTCATTGTTGGCATTCCTATGATCTGCGGTGCTGGCCAGAACGGAGTATCCGCCGATGCCGCCAGTCACATCGGAGTGTTCAATCGTCGAGACGACGACATCCAGCACACTGAGTACATCGTTGAGATTGACGTTCTGGCCGAGCAGTCTCAGGCCACCGCCCACAGCTGCCGCCGAGCCGATGTCCATTTTGCCGATGTAGCCGCCGGCATACCGAGCGGCGGTGACTGCATATGTGCTGTCTTTGCTCAGATAGGTGTCATTGATTGATCCGGCGGTTTCCAGATTCTTCGGTGCCTTGACATCAGTACGGCGCAGTTGGGTCACACTGGAATGGGACACCTGCACACCGGAACCGTATCCGATGTAGCCGCCGGCGGAACCGGATTGCGTATCGGACTGATCAAATCGGGTGGCGGAAACGGTGAAGCCGGGATCATCCGGGTCGGAAATCTTGTTACCGCTAGTTGTCTCCACGGTGGTGGCATCGGAATGCACACCCGCGTAGGAGATGAATGGCACATAGCCCTGCACTACCTGCAACAGGTTGGCGAGATCCACCGTACCGAATTTGCCGAGCAAACTCAGGCCGCCGTTGCCAGCCGAAGCGAGCGCACCGGAGACAACCTTGCCGCCGAAACCACCTGCGTATGCGCCGCCGGTCACATGGTCAAGGTTGACAACGGCCACGGGGGTGGTTTGCACGCGGGACTGTACACCGGCCAGCGTTGAGTCGTTCTTGAGATCGGTTTCGGAGAACTGGTTGACCTTGCCGCTTTGGAAGTTTCCCGCATAGCCGCCCGCGATATCGCCTTCGACATAACCGCCGTTGACGTACGTCACGGTGGTATCCGTATAACTTGGAATCAGATACGGTACGGCACCGAGCAGGTCGTTCACGGACAGCAGGCCGCCTTTGATCAGGCCATCCAATACGCTGGAATCTTTTGCGTTGCTGAGCGCGTCGGCGAGGCCGCCGGTGGTGGAGAAGCCCACGAAACCGCCTGCCACACCATCGGACGTGCTGGTATCGGCTGTGACCGATTTGAGGTTTGTCACATGGCTTTCCCGGGTCTTGGTGCTGTTGGCCTGACCATAGAAACCGCCTGCAGCGTAATCGGTTGTTTCGTTGTTCTCGTTCTTGCCGGTTGCCGCAACCGTGAATCCGCCAGAGATGCCGTTCACGTTCGATGCAGTGACTGCAACCGAAGAATATTGGGCAACCGATAGCAGACCGGAAAGCTTGATAAGCCCAAGCACATTGAGACCGCCAGCGCCGATGGCGTCGCCTGGTCCAGAGAAGCCAATAAAACCGCCGGCTTCTCCCCTGGCCGAGACCGTGGCCAGATTGGTAAGGTTCGTGTTGGTCACGTCGCCGCCGGTGGCGCATCCGATGGCACCGCCTGCATAATATGAACCAGCCGTCACTGTCAGGCCGGATGCCGGAGCGGTGACAGACATGTTCTCCACGGTGAACGCGGCAAACTGGTCGAACTTCTTGAGCATGGCAATATCGCCAATTTTCACCACACTGTTGAGCAACCCAGCTACCGTTGTCGGTTGCAGATTGCCGGCGATGCCACCCGCGTAGGAGCCCGCGGCCGTGACCGATTCAAGGCCTTCTATGGTGGTGGAACGCTGCTGTGGGAAGTCACGACGATTGTTGTACTTCCAGAATGTGAGTTTTTGAAGGCGGTTCTGCGAGGAATCACCGATCACCGTACCCGAACCTTCACCCACGAGACCGCCCGCGTAATCGCCACCAGCCTTAACGGTGAGGGAGCCCTTCATCTGCGTGCCGAGAATCACGGAGGGATTCACACCGACGATGGACAGCAGTTCTCCTGCACCGTTATTGCTGCCGCTCAGCAATTTAGTCACAGCCTTGGTGAGCTGTTTCAACAGCGATGCCTTCGTGGTATCGTCCGTACCGAGTTCCAGGCCCCATCCCACGGAGGCGAATCCGGTGAATCCTCCGGCGTGGGATCTGTCGGCAGTCACGGCGACCGAAGCCGTAATCGAATCATTGACAGCATAGGCATTGGCCATGGCACCGTTGAAGCCGCCGGCGTAGTCTTCGGCCTGCACGGTGATCTTATCGTCACCGTTTACCGTCAGGCCACTGTTTTCGATGAGGCTCTGCGGACGCAGCGCAGACAGCAAGTCGACGCCAAGCGAGTTAATCAGACCGCCCACGTTGCCGTTGCGACTTACTCCGGCAAAACCACCGGCATATTGCGTTGCCCGCACGGTGAAACCATTCGTGCTCGTCACCGAAGAGTTCTCAATGATTGCACCAATCTGCGCACCGACAAAGCCGCCGGCCTGCGGGTTGTCCTTGTTGCCGATCACCACGTTATTTTTGAACCCGTTCACCGAACTATTCGAGATAACCGGGTTGTAGTAGCCAACCGGAATCAAGGCATTCAGCCCGAGCGTGCCGGACAGCAACCAGTCCACCAAATCGCCCAGCCCGAGGAACGGGATGACGTTCAGAATCTTCGAGAGTAACTTGGTGAGCGCTCCTACGATGCCGGAGACTGCATCGTATCGGGTTGCGCCCTCAACATATCCCACGAAACCACCGGTCATACGGCTTACGCTAGATACCGAAACATCTGCTACCTCGCAGTCCGTAACCTTGGTGTCCCCGTAGATACGGCCGGCAAATGCACCCGTGGCGAGGTTGGAAGGATTTTTTTCGTGCAGGGTGAGCAGACCTTGAAGATTGAGGTCAAGATCTACTTGTCCGAATGTCAATAGTTTTAACGCCTTCAACAGTGTGTCGAGCAGTAATCCCACTGCCGAAGTGAGCATACCGAGCAAGGTCGGCGGAATATACGATTCACTCGTATGATTCGTCACCGACACATCCTGCAGCTTGAGGTTCGACACTACGGCCGTACCGGCGCTGCCCAGACTGTTGCTGTTCATCACGGTCTTGTTCGTGATCGAGGCGAAGAAGCCGATGCCCTGCTGCTTGCTGACATCCAGCTGGTCGCCTTTGACATTAGAGACCATATCTTTCTGATTGACGACCACATGGCTGATGACCGGCCGAGCTGCGGTAGCGTGAACCACGCTTGCGCCATCGGCACCAACAGCCTTCCACAGGCTGGCTGCGGTGTCGCCGTCATTGGAGACCGCACCGAGCATAGTGCCGGAGAACATGAGCGGAGTCCACTCGGTGTTGTTGGTATCTGCCGCGTTCTTGGACAGGTCGATGTCACGGAAGATCAGGTAGTTGGCGTCTGCGGAATAGGTCAGGCCGGTGTTGGCAGCGGAGTAGTCCGTTTGCGTGCCATCAGCACCCACGCCGTAATACTTGGTGCGGGTCTTTCCGACGTCTAACCGCGTGCTGCACAGCAGTGGACTGTCGTGGTCGGAGGCATCAGCATCGCGCAAAGTATCTGAATTGGAGAGATCGGCGTCACCGGCGTATTCGGAAGACGGCGTGCCGTCCACCCACTGATAATTGAGGGGTCCTTGTCGCGTACAAGTCTGCTTGACCTTGTTGATGCGGCCAATAACCTTCTTGCCAGAACCAATCGCACGCAGCTGCTGCTCGTTACCAATCAGGATGTAGGTCTTGCCGCTGATCTCCTTGGTGACCTGACCCTCAAAATCACGGCCGCCAAGCGCCGTCGCGGCGACCTGCACATTGGCCTTCGCCGGCGATTGATCCGTCGCATTTGAGGAATCGTTCTTGGCATCTTGAGAAGAAGCATCGTTTGGAGCCTGAGTTTGGGCTCCATCATTAGCGGAATTGCCAGCGGTAGCTTCTGCTGAGTCGTCCGCCTTATTGTCTGTCGCACCATTTGAGGATTCGGAAGGTGTTGGCGCACCGTTTGATGTATTGGCCTCTTCTGACGTCTTATCGTCAACGTTGACATTGCGAGCAGAAGGAGCAGCTACGACAGTATTATCCCCCCCCCCCAGAAATTACGGCGTTAGGAGAGCTACTCACATCGTCTATATTCTGAGCATATGCTGCAGGCACCATGCACACGATGGACAAGGAAACAGCAATAACCGAAGCAAGGCAACGCTTCAAGGCATGGCGCTGCCTTCCAGATTCCTGTTCTGTTCCTCCGTTAAACCCGCAACGGACGAACTTCGATTTCGAGCCCATTGTTTCCCCTCATAGATTCGCAATCCCTTTTTCGGGAGGTCACTGCATACAATTATACAAGAAGTTGGCCCGTTGTCTAATTGAAAGTGCAACACCCGTTATTGGAGATTGTCCAGATAACCAGTCCGAAGGGATGTTGCACCTATGGGGAAAGTAAATTCGCACCTGTCGGAAGAGGAACGCCAGGTCATCCAGATCGAGGTCGGCAACGGCACGAGCGTCAGGAAGATAGCCCGTTTGCTGGGACGCGGCCCGTCCGGCATCAGCAGGGAGATCAGGCGCAACACGTGGTTCCCGTCCAACGAGAGCGAGTCCTACCGGCCGTACCGGCCGAAGCGTCTGAAGACGGGCCCGTGGACGGGCCGCTACTACATCGCCGGCCCCGCGCAGCGCAAGGCCGACCGGCGCAGGGCGAAGCCGCGCAAGCCATACCGCCTGTCATTCGGCCGCCTGTGGGCGCGGGTGGACGAATGGCCGGGTAGAGGCTGGTCGCCGCCGCCGGTCAGCGGCATCATCCGCCGTTGCCTGCCCAAACGCACGATCATCGAACCCGGTATGGCAAGAGGGCTCCAGGAGATCGTCGACGAGACCGACAACCGGCCCATGCGCATGCTCGGCCACCTCACGCCCGCCGAGGCATTCGCCGACGAGCTGCTAAACTTGCAAGACAAACAAGGATGTCGCACTTCTAAATAGACAACGGGGACAAAAGAACAAAAAACGCTCATTTGCGGGGGCCGGTTAGCGTATGTCTTTCTGGGCAAAAAGAAAAGCCCCGCAACTACGCGGGGCTTTTCCAACGAGGCCATAAGAGAGGAAGAGAATCGCCTCGTTTAATGGTTGGCATGACCGGAGTCATACCAAGTATCTGCTAGTTCCTCTACTAGTTCAGACGCAGCTCGGTCGACGGAGCGAACAGGTGCATCTTGGAGGGGTCGATCTTGATCTTGACGGTCTGGCCGATCTTCGGCAGCGCACGCGGGTTCACACGAATCGTGGTGAGCTTGTTCTGGTCGGACATCATCGTGGACGCCTCGGCAGCGGAGCCATCGGTGATGATGGTGCCGTAGATGTAGCCGTCGGAGCCCAGATCCTCGATGTTCTGAACCTTCAGCGAGAAGGCGTTCGGATCGTCCGGGGTGGCCAGCGTGGCATCCTCGGGACGGAAGCCGACGACAATCTTGCCGCCATCCTCAGCGGTCAGCTTGTTGACGGCCTCGGCGGGCAGGTCGACGGTGTCCTCACCGATCTTCGCCTTGCCGTTGACGACCGGGTGAGTGTTGATGTTCATCGACGGGGAGCCGATGAAGCCAGCGACGAAGACGTTGGCCGGGCGATCGTACAGCTCGGTCGGAGCGCCGACCTGCTGCAGGACGCCGAGCTTGATGACGGCGATGCGGTCGCCCATCGTCAGAGCCTCGGTCTGATCGTGGGTCACGTACAGGGTGGTGACGCCGAGCTGACGCTGCAGGGCAGCGATCTGCGTACGGGTCTGCACACGGAGCTTGGCGTCGAGGTTCGACAGCGGCTCATCCATGAGGAAGACCTTCGGCTCACGAACGATTGCACGGCCCATGGCCACGCGCTGACGCTGACCACCGGACAGAGCCTTCGGCTTGCGGTCGAGGTACTCGGTCAGATCCAGGATCTCAGCGGCCTTCTCGACGCGCTTGCGAATCTCTTCCTTCGGGGTGCCAGCGATCTTCAGGGCAAAGCCCATGTTGTCGGCGACGGTCATGTGCGGGTACAGAGCGTAGTTCTGGAAGACCATTGCGATGTCGCGGTCCTTCGGCTGCATCGTGGTGACATCATTGCCACCGATGAGGATGCGGCCCTTGTTGACCTCTTCCAGGCCGGCCAGCATGCGCAGAGTCGTGGACTTACCGCAGCCAGACGGGCCGACCAGCACCAGGAACTCGCCGTCCTTAATGTCAAGATTCAAATCATCCACAGAGGGCTTATCGTTGCCCGGGTAGATACGAGTGACGTGGTCGAATACGACTTCTGCCATGATATTCATCCTTTCAGAGGCAGGTACGTGCCTCACGATCCGTTGTAAAGGGATTACTGTGCCTTGATCATCAGTCCCTACACTGGCAACGTCAAACCGCAGCGTTCTTTTTTCCTTCGGTTCATTGAAGACTCTCTTCGTTGAGCCACGTACTACTATACACGTCCGCTGGAACACGTCAACACGCGCGTCTGAAACGCGGACGTAACATCGACGGGCCTTCAACCGGCATCCCGCAGCCGGCATTATCCTTACTCCGGCCTCATCTCAGTCCCCCCCCTCCTCCCATCCATCTCCCGCCTCTCCCCTCCCCAAGTCCTCTCCTCTTTTTGCGTTCCTAAGTGCGCGCCGAAACGACGACCGTGCGCACATAGGTACGCAAACAGGGCCATTTGCGTCCGTATGTTCGCGCACTTGTCGTTCCGGCGCGAACTTAGGAACGCAACGGCGCTTCGGCTCAATCGGCATGCTCGAATATCGGGTGCGCCCCGGCACGCGGCACACCGGCCTGCATCAGCTTCATGACGAACGGCGCGCGCTGGACCACTTCGATGTAATTCGTCCGTATCACAACGCTCACTCCGGCCTCTTTCAGATCCTGTTCGCGCTGCCTTTCGTCACGGACCACCTGCCGAACATCCCGGTTCGACGTCATCTCTGGATCGATGTATTTCTGCATACCGTCAAACTCCAGCACGATGATGCGGCCATCTTCCGTATGCCAGATGAAATCGACCCGGCCCGCCTCCTTGCCGGTCACGCGGCTGTAAAACGTATGCTGCAATTGCGGAGGAACAAACCCTTCTTCGATGGATACAGCCCGGCAGAACGACTCTCCTCCGTTCTCGCTGCGAGCATCCGCATAATGCAGCAGACGAAATACCGGCCCACAATCCACTCGCAGACCATCACAGACGGCGACGATCTCCTCGCGGGTCACGAGCCCCCGGCGCAACGCGGAATCGAACATCGACAGCACGTGCTCGAACGGATACAAGAGCGCGCAGTCCACCAAGGTTCTTGCCGGACTGGTCACACGTACCTCGCCGATACATACATTGTCACGCAATGCCCGTTCGTGGGCGATCCGGTCAGCCAACTTGCTCACCTGACTCCAGGTATTCGACCCGTCCTGCGCTGCTCCATCACCGCGAGGCCGGTACAAACGGACCACACGGCAGTCCTCCCGTATATCGGATCTACGCACCGAGATGCGCCGCAGCCGGTGGTACGACCGACGTGACTTGGTGAATCCGTCAGTCGCGATGTACACGTATGGCTCGTCATGCAGCGTCCATGAGTGCTCGAACCCGTAGATGACCGCCGCGCTCAGTCCGGCGAATACGCGCTCGGGATGCCGTCTCGCCATTTCGCGAATGACATGTGACGCTTGCTCAATGGGATTCAGACCATCCCAGTATTCACGACGCGCGTACACGCTGCGAAATGGCCGCACGACATCGCCGCAACGAGTTCGCCGCAGCATCGCCTGTCGTTCCGCCGGGCTGGACGCGGAACAACATCGCCCGTCCATTTCCGCCCGGTTCATCAGATCGTCTAGATGCTTGTGCTGTCTCATATGTTGATGATGACAATATGGACCGCCGCTGCGCAAGCGAATCCGGGGTATGTGGTCGAAGGCTAGGCGATTGTGGATAACTCGGCGCGTCGCGGCGGCATCAACGGCTGTGACGACACATTTGCGTTCTTAAGTGCGCGCCGAAACGACAAGTGCGCGAACTTAAGAACGCAAACCGGCCCATTTGCGTTTCTAAGTGCGCACAGTCGACGTTCCGGCGCGCACTTAGAAACGCAAACGATATCAGGGGTAGAGAGAACGGGCACAGGGCGGTGAGTAGGATAGGAGGGTATGAGCGATGCGTTGAATTTGGAGCCCGGAGCGTTGGTCGGCGGCTACACGCTGATGTCGCGGCTGGGATCCGGAGCCATGGGATCGGTCTGGCGCGTGCATGATGACGGTGGCGAGGAATACGCGATGAAGATATTGCGCGATTCGCTCGCCGATGACCGTTCGACGGCGTCCGCGCGCGATCAGATCACGGCACGTGAGCGGTTGCGCCGAGAGGCGATGGCGTTGAAGAAAGTCAATCATCCCGGCGTGTGCGGCATCGTGGACATGGAGTTGGATGATTCGCTGGCGTTCATCGTCACCGAGCTGATCGAGGGCAAAAACCTGCGCGACGACGTCGCCGCGAATGGGCCATACGTCGCCGATGACCTGGAACGACTGGCATCCAAGCTGATGGACGCAGTTAGGGCGGTTCATGCGGCGGGCATCGTGCATCGAGACATCAAGCCGACCAATGTGATGGTTTCGGCGACCGGCCCGGTTCTGGTGGATTTCGGCATCGCCATGGGCGAAGGCGAAAGCCATGTGACGCGCACCGGCCTGGTGATGGGAACGCCGGGGTTCATCGCGCCGGAGATTATCGAGGGAACCGAATCCGATGAGATCACGGACTGGTGGTCCGTGTCGTCGGTGCTGGCATTCGCGGCAACCGGAAAGCCCGTTTTCGGCACCAAGCCGATGATGGCGGTGCTGGAACGCGAGGCGTCCGGCAACGCGAACCTCACAGGTCTTCCCGCCACCACCATGACGGCGTTCCGTGCGGCGCTGAACCCGGATCGCAGCAAGCGCTGCACTCCGGAGCAACTGCTGCAGGCGATCACCGTGGACGCGTTCAACCCCGGCGCCTGGCAGCAGTACGACGATGACGCCGCGCAATCCGGTCAGACGGATGTGATGCGCCCTTTTGACCATACCGGTCTGCGCAACCCGCGTCTGTTATGGCGCCCGCATGAGCCGGCCGGATCAGGTGAAAAGCCGACTGCAGCCGTCACCAAGGCAGGAATGCCAAGGCAAACCGCGATGTCCGGCGTTCGGCCCGCTTTGCAGCGGATCATCGGACAATCGGCGCCCTCACCGTATGCGACGGTTCCGCCGATTCCGAGGCTCCCAAACGCCAGCCAAGCCGCTGACGCTGCATCCGCCAGTCTTCGACGGCTACCATCAATCGGGACAGGAGCAGATGCCGGAACCTCGGACGGAACCGTACCGCTCCGGGAAGCACCGCTACCGGGAAATATCGCGTCTTCTCAGGCACCCGGCAACGACCGGACGGCGCCGATGCCCCGCCTCACCCCACCTATGCCGCCGACCATGCCGGTCGGCACCGAAGCGACCGAATCGTTGCGCCCACAGCCGACATCGGTTCTGCCTGCCTCCACCATGCCATTCGATTCCACGGTCAGCGTCGGACGAACCATGCCCATGCAACCGCAGCCGACGACGGCCCTACCCACGGACGATGCGGACATGACCGGAGCAACGGCCGTAATCGAGCCGTCATCATCCGCCGACACCGCGGCAACCCTGGCGATGGATGATCCAGTGTGGTCGGGGCGCCAGCAGATCCCCACCATGACCATGCCGCCGCTGAGCCCCCAGCAGATCTTCGCCGACCCTGATGAAGCCGCAACGCCGACGACCGCAATGCAACCCAGCCAGCCCGCACAGCTCCAGCCAGCCGCGCAATTCCAGCCGTCCATGCAAGCCATGCCGACAGCGCAGGCCATGCCGCCGATGGCCATGAACCCGGCAGACATCAAGCGCCAGACCTATCTGCGTCAAGGCACGCCGCTGCTTGCCGCATGGGCAGCGCCCATAGCCGCAATGGCCGCGAGCATGCCGTTGGCGGCAATGGTCGCAGCCACGTTGCTGTGCTGGCTGCTGCTGACGATAGGCTATTCGACAGACGCCCAGCTGCAACGCGAATACAGACGCGGCGGCACACACAGCGCCGGCGACACCGCGATGCGCATCATCACGCTGCCATGGCACGCCCTCAGGGGGTTGCCTGCGGCAATAGGGCGCGGGCTGCTCGCCGTCGCGACGCTGGCGCTGGGATCCACCCTCGCGACGCTGATCTTCAGTCTGCCGGTCGTAAACACGCGGTTCGCCATAGGCGGCATCACCATTGTGGTACCCATCATCGCCGCCTCCCCCGTGTCCCCGTCGGGTCTGGCTCTGGCCATCTGCGCGGCGATCAGCTGGATCATCGGTATGCTGGCGCCCGCACCGACCATGCTGCGACTTGGCACCGGCACCCTGCTCGGTCTCAACCGGCCCACGGGCTCCAGCGGCGCAGGCATGCTCCCCGAATCGTCCGACAACGAAACCGCTCCCGCGATATCCGCCCAACATTCCGGGCGTAAATTCGCCGTATGGATCGCATGGGCGGTGATTACACTCTCAGCGTGCACGCTGCTCGGTCTCGGACAGGGCATCAACTGGTGGCCGCTGCCCTCCAACGTCGCATAACATCCCCATCCCAGCTGCATGCCGAGCGACGGCAATGCCCGGTTTGTAGCCATTGTCACGTTCCATCATGCGGCAAACGGCGCAACCCGCCGCCGGAAAAGCGAACCCTTCTACTACTATGGGCAACAAACCGGCAGGAAAGGGATAACTGTGGCACAAAAGAATCAGAACGCGAAGCGCAACACCAGGGCAAGCCGTCGCGCCGCCGAAGAGAAGGCGGCGCAGGAGAAGGCGGAGCAAGCGGCCAAGGAGCGCAAGCAGCAAACCATCATCGGCGCGGTGGTCGTCGCCATCATCGTCGTGCTGGTGGCAATCGCCGGCTTCGCCATCTATGGAGCCATTCACAAGAACGACGTGGCGAAGAGCACCACCGAGGAGCAGGCATACCAGCAGCTGCAAAAGGTCGAGACCAAGCCATCGGCGGCCGACGACAAGGGCGGCATCCTCATCTCCAGCGAAGGCTATGGCAAGAAGGTGTCCGGCGCCCCCACCGTCGCCGTGTACATGGATCCGCTGTGCCCCGGCTGCGGCGAGTTCAACCGCCAGACCGATCCCACGCTGATCTCGCTGGTGGACGCGGGCCAGATCAACCTGGAGATCCACCCGATGTCGTTCATGGACGAATACTCGACCGACGAATATTCCAGCCGCGCCACCGGCGCCATCCTGTACATCGCCAGCAATGACGACAACCCCGATCACCTGCTCAAGTTCATCTCGAACATCTACGCCGAGGACTTCCAGCCCGGTGAGGCCAGCGAATACAAGTCGGTCAAGAACAAGGCGCTCAAGCAGCAGGCGATTGACGCCGGCGTACCGCAGTCCGTGGCCGACAAGGCGTTCAACGGCGAATACAAGAAATGGATGGATGCCATCAACCTGTACACCCCGAAGCGCCCCGAACTGTGGCAGGTGTCCGGTTCGAACAAGGGTGTCATGAGCACGCCGACCATCACCATCAACGGCAATTACTGGGATCGCAACCAGCTGTCACTCGCCGGCATGAACAACAAGACCGGCATCATCGCGTCGCTGGGCCTGAAGGAAGACGAAGTCGGCCAGAAGGGCACGATGCCGTCGATCGGCGAATCGGGCAAGCCGATCTCGCTGACGACCGGCGAATGACGAATGACCCGTCATGCCCCGCAAATGAACGATGACACCCACGTAGACCCGTGTCGCGCTGTGATCTTCGACCCCGGCCGGAGGGAACCGCAACACGGGTTTGCGACATTCTGAATTGACCAGCGCGGTGAAACTGGTAAGCTGGTCAATCGTTCGATGACACCTGTCCGCATTGTGCGAATGGGGTCCGCCTCCTTAGCTCAGATGGCCAGAGCGGCCGCCTTGTAAGCGGCAGGTCGTCGGTTCGATCCCGACAGGAGGCTCGCGGCACAGCATACCGCGTGTCATGTGCGATGCACGGTCGACATGTAGTAAGCTGTGTTTACATATAGTCTTACCTTGTGTAAGTGCCAGAAGCCTTCCCCCAACTTATGGCTTCTGGAAGGCAGAGCGTCCCCCAATTAGCTCTGCCCACAGGGGGGCGGGACAATCCCCTTCTCTCCCGCCCCCTTCTTCTTTATTTTGATATATATGGCCACCCCAGTAGCTCCGCGGCAGTCCTTCGGGCAGGGCAAAAAGTACCAAATGTGGGAGTATGGGTGACGGTCGTGCGATGCCCAGCGAAGCATCATCGTGATTGGTTACAATGCTAGCCGTAGCTCATGGAAGGATGACATATGGCCAGGCGGTGGACACCACGACGTTTTGTTCGATTGCGTCGCATTCGGGTGGCGATCTGCGCCGTCGCCGTGGCTCTTGCCTCAACGGTCGCATTCGGCGTCGCCGCACGCAAGACCATCGCACTCAGCATCAACGGCGACACCCAGACCGTCACCACGTATGCCATGAGCGTGACGCGCCTGCTTAAAGAGCGGGGCGTCGACGTCAAATCCCATGATCTGGTGCAATCCACCAGCGGCGACATCCTCAGCAATCATGACGTGGTCACGGTCCGCAGCGCATATCAGACGACCATCAGCATCGACGGACAGCGCGTGCCGTTCTGGACCGTGGCGACCAGCGCCTCCCAGCTGCTCGGGTTTTTCCAGCAGAACGAGAACGAGGCCGCGAAAGTCACCGTGGACATCGACAACATCTACAGCCAGCTCACCGGCGGCCTCGTCATCAACGAGTCCGGCCCGGTGACGGTCATCGCCGACGGCAAAACGTCGGTCGCGCCGAATGGCAAGCTTCCCGCCGCGTCGATTCTCGATTCCAAAGGCATCAGCCTCAACAAGGAAGACCGCGTCAGTGTCGAGAAGGACGGAGACAAGACCGTGCTGCGCGTTCAGCGCGTCACCCACGGGCAGGAGACGACGACCGTCGCCATTCCCCATGGTTCGCAGACGATTGTTGATAAGTCGTTGAAGCCAGGAACATCCGTGGTCCGCCAACAGGGGGAAGACGGCGAGAAGAAGCAGGTCTATAACGTCACGTATGTCGATGGCATCGCAGAGACGCGAACGCTGATTTCGGAGACGACCACCAAAATCTCCCTCGACACCATCGTCGCCGTAGGCCCGGAGAAGGCCGCCGAACCTTCCGACACCAGCAAGGGGCAAGCCGATAAAGGCAGTAACAACGCCGGCAAGTCAGGCAACAAGTCGAATACCGGCAAGTCGGATGGCAACTCCTCGAATGGCAGCACGTCCGGCGCAAACAAGTCGGATGATACGTCGAACAATGACAAAAACAACGACAAGAACAACGGGAATTCGGGCAACAACGGCAATTCCGGGAACTCAGGGAACTCAGGCAATAGCGGCAACTCGGGAAACTCCGGCAACTCGGGAAACTCGGGAAACTCCGGCAACTCCGGCAACAACGGCAACAACGGCAACTCCGGCAGCAGCTCGCAGGGACGCCTATGGCACCCGACCGCCGCGCAGGCCAAAGCCTACGCATCCGGCGCGGCCGCACAGCGCGGCTGGACCAGCTACGACTGGACATGCCTCGACAAGCTGTGGACCCGCGAATCCAGATGGCTGTGGTACGCCGAGAACGCGAAGACCGGCGCCTACGGAATCCCGCAGTCGCTGCCTGCGAGCAAAATGGCCGAGTTCGGCGCAAATTACCGTGACGACGGCGCTGTGCAGATCGACTGGGGGCTGGCGTATATCGCCCGACGGTATGGCAGCCCGTCCAAGGCATGGGAACGCTCCGAACAAATCGGCTGGTACTGATAGCGAGCGTTATGACTGACATGAATCCATCCCCTGCACCTTCCGGAGCATCCGCAGCCGCCGAGAAACCCGCAGCCGCCGGGCGACTGCTCGGCGCGGCCGACATCCGTCACATAGCAGCCGAAGCCGGCATCAGCCCGACCAAGAAATTCGGCCAGAACTTCGTCATCGATCCCGGAACAGTGCGCCGCATCGTGCGCGAGGCCGCGGTCACCGCCGATACGCGGGTGCTGGAAGTCGGCCCTGGATTGGGGTCGCTGACACTGGCCATCCTGGAAACCGGCGCCACAATGACCGCGGTCGAGATCGACCCGCCGGTCGCGCAACGGCTGCCGCATACCATCGACACATACATGCCGGATGCGAGGAACCGCCTCACGGTCATCAACAAGGACGCACTGGCCCTCACGTCGGCGGACCTCCCCGAGTTCAGCGGCGACGAACCGTTCACCCTGGTGGCGAACCTTCCGTACAATGTGGCCACGCCGATCATCCTGACGCTGCTGGAACGCTTCGACATGCTGACGTCCTTCGTGGTGATGGTGCAGAAAGAAGTCGCGGACCGTCTGACCGCCACTCCCGGCTCGAAGATTTACGGCGCGCCCAGCGTGAAGCTGGCGTGGTACGGCTCGGCAGAACGCGTGGGCAACATCGGGCGTCACGTATTCTGGCCAGCTCCGAACGTGGATTCGGCCCTGGCCGGGTTCACCCGTGTCCAGTCGCATGCGGGCCCGCGCGACCCCCAGTTGCGCCAGCTGACGTTCCAGTTGGTCGACGCGGCCTTCAGCCAGCGTCGCAAAACGCTGCATGCCGCACTCAAGCGCATGGTGCCCGATGAAGTGTTCCACACGGCGGGCATCGACCCGACACGCCGCGGCGAAACGCTGACCATCGACGAATTCGCCGCTCTGGCGACGGCGCTGAGGCAATCGCAGCATGAACAGGGGCAGGCATCATCATGAGCGCCACAGCAATGGACAATGTACGGTCAGCGACACCGGGTCAGGCGCGGCGTTCGCCAAGCGTCCCCGCGCATTGGCCCATCCGCCGTCATGTCGCAGCCGCGGAAACGACACCGGCCGGGCCGCTGCACTCGGTGGAGGTCACGGTTCCCGCGAAGACCAATCTGACGTTGCACGTAGGGCCCGCCCATGAGGAATGGGGCGGCCGGCACGCGCTGGACACGATATATTGCGCCATCGGCGTCAACGACGTGGTGACGGCGACCGCCAAGACCCCCGGCAGCGGGTTCTCGCTCGAACTGAGCGGCGAGCATCTGGGTGATCTGGCATCGAGCGGCAGCGACATGCGCCGCAACCATGCGGTGCTTGCGTTGTTCGCGATCGCCAGGGCCGCGGGGCGGGAGCCGGACGTGGCGCTGCATGTGGACAAGCACATTCCCGTCGGCGCCGGATTGGGCGGCGGATCCGCCGACGCGGCGGCGACATTGCTCGCCGTGAACACCCTGTGGGGACTGCACTGGCCGATTGAGCGGCTGCGTGACATCGCCGCCACGCTCGGCGCCGATATGCCCTTCTGCCTGGAGGGCGGATATGCGCATGGCACCGGTTTCGGCGAGCGGATCATCCCGCTGGAGGATGATTCATCGTGCGTTCAGACGCTGCGAGACCGCGGATTCGCCGGCCAATTGCTGGTGGGAGCGTACCGTGCGCAACTGAGCACGCCGAATGTCTACTCGACCTTCGACAAGATGGGCGCGGGAGACGGCGACGACAACCATCTGCAGCGCGCCGCGGTCGCCTTGCACCCCCGCAGCGGCGAAGCCATCGAAGCCGCCCTCGCCGCCGGGGCATCCCGGTCATTCGTTTCCGGCTCCGGCCCATCGGTCATCGCGTTCGTAACGGACGATGCCGTCGCCCGCCGCGTTCGCACCGCATGGGAGCAATCCGCCACGGTGGATCGCATCATCGCTGCACAGGCGCCGGCGAGACCGGTCATAACCGTCCTGCCATCCCTGTCTTATCGCGTCAGACAGTGACGCTAATCTGTGTACCAGTCTCGTAAGAAAAGGACGGACCCATGACTCAGCCTTATGACGAACGCGCGGAACGCAAGCGTTACATTCGCCGCCGCCAGCAGATCGTATTCTCCTGTGCCGGCGCGGTGCTTGCCGTCGCCCTGGTCGTGTCGGCGCTGTTCTATTTCCATGTCGGGGGTCTGGGCATAACGGCCACGTCCGCAGTCAAGCCGAATTACGGCGTGCGCGTGCCCTGCTCGACCAAGGACGCCAACGGCAAGAACCAGACATATTCCAACTATGCGAACGTCAAGGTGCGCGTGCTGAACGGCACCAAATTCGTCGGCTTCGCGAAGGCCGTCAGCACCGCGCTGTCGAACCGCCAGTTCAAGGTCACCGGCTGGGACAATTACAAGGGCAAGAAGGTCGAGCGCACCACAATCTATTTCGGCAAGAACGCCATCAACGAGGCGTACACGCTGAACACGAACTTCACGGACGCGGTGATGGTGATGGACGACCGCGACGACAAGCTGATTGACGTGGTGCTCGGCGCCTCGTTCAACGATCTGGCCAACAAGGACAGCCTGCCGAGCGGCGACACCGCCATCGAAAACTTCGAGGGATGCGTGCCCGTCCAGTCAATGGGCACCTTGCCCAAGGCCCTCGATCATGAAAAGGTGGAATGACGGCCAGCATCGTCATGACGGCCTGAAACCCCCGATATTCGGCGGCTGCCTGCCTTACGCGGACAGCCGCCGAACCGTTTCTTGGGCACGTTTACAGCGACGCGTGCCACCGCTTGAGCTCGGCCACCGCGGTGTCATGGTCGACCGGACCGTTATCGAGCCGGTATTCCAGCATGTGCTTGTATGCGCGGCCGACCTCCGGGCCGGGAGCGATGCCGAGGATGGTCATGATCTCATTGCCGTCGATATCCGGCCGGATGGCATCGAAGTCCTCTTTCTCCTTGAGATCGCGCACGCGCTGCTCCATCTCGTCCATGGCGGACGAGAACACCATCGCCTTACGACGGTTCTGAGTGGTCGCGTCGGCGCGGGTCAGCCGGTTCAGCCGCTCATACAGCGGACCGGCGTCCTTGACGTAGCGTCGCACGGCGGAATCGGTCCATGGTTCTTCGACATACCCGTGGAACCGCAGATGCAGGTTCACTAACTCGCTGACATCCTCGACGAGATGATGGTCGAACCGCAGCGCCTTGAGCCGTTTGCGCGTCATTTTCGCGCCGACCGCATCGTGATGATGGAAGCTGACCTTGCCGCCGGGCTCGAACCGGCGTGTTTTCGGCTTGCCGATGTCATGGGTCAGCGCGGCCAGGCGAAGCGTCAGGTCGGGAGCGGGCACGGGGCCTTCCGGCCCGGTCTCCAGCGCTATGGCGCGATCGAGCACAATCATCGTGTGCTCGAACACGTCCTTGTGGCGGTGGTGCTCGTCGATTTCCAGCTGCAGGGCGGGAATCTCCGGGAATACGATATCGGCGAGACCTGATTCGACCAGCGCTTCGACACCCGCCCTCGGACGATCGGACAGCAGCAGCTTCGTGAGCTCGTCACGCACCCGTTCAGCGGATACGATGTCGATGCGATCGGTCATGTCGCTGATGGCGGCAGCCGTGTCGGGGGCGATGCTGAACCCGAGCTGTGCGACGAAACGCACGGCACGCATCATGCGCAGCGGGTCGTCGTCGAAGGACTGATACGGATCCACCGGCGTGCGCAATACGCCTTTAGCCAAATCACTGGCGCCGCCGAACGGGTCCACGAACTCCAGCTGCGGCACGCGCAGCGCCATGGCGTTCACGGTGAAATCACGGCGGGACAGATCGCCTTCGAGCGAATCGCCGTAGCTGACTTCGGGCTTGCGGGATCCGGGATCGTACGTGTCGGACCGGTACGTAGTGATCTCCACCTTGACTTCGGTGCCGTCCTCGCGCCGGCGCATCGCACCCAAAGTGCCGAATTTGCGGCCCATATCCCAGAAACCGTCACGTCCCCAATGACGCAGGATCGGCTCGAACTCGTCGGGATGGGCCGACGTGCAGAAATCGAGGTCGTGGGAACGCCGGTGCAGCAACAGGTCACGCACGGGGCCGCCCACCAACGCCAGCTCGTACCCGCGAGCCGCGAACAGGTGTCCAAGTTCAATGGCTTCCGGCCAAACTTCGAAATTCACACGAGGCCTTTCCATAAAGTATTACCGCTTTTATGCGTATTCAAGCATACCGTTACCCCACCTGCACACGGTATTGAGTAAGGTGGAAGTCATGATTACGCCCGCAGACCTCGCGCGCATGCTTGCGCATGCTGCGGGCGACCATACCCAAAATCCGCTCGAACCCGATACGTTGCTCTATACGTCCGAGGCTCCGCGCACGCCGAAAACCGTTGTCAGGCCACCGGAACCACGCTTTCCCACGCCTGCGATGATGCCGCAGCGACGGGCGGGCGACGGGCCGACCACATTCGCGTCGCTGGACGCTCAGGAGCTCCCGGTGGTGCGCGAATACTCGGCCGGCGGCCTGGTGTTCGACGAGCGCGGCCGTGTGGCCATCATCGCGCGACACTCCCGCAACGGCCATCTCGAATGGTGCCTTCCCAAGGGCCATATCGAAAAGGGCGAGACGCCGCAGCAGACCGCCGTGCGCGAGGTGCACGAGGAGACCGGCATTCTGGGTGAGGTGGTCGAGTCCATTGCCACCATCGACTATTGGTTCACCGGTACCAGCCAGCGCGTGCATAAGCTCGTGCATCATTTCGCGCTGCGCCAGATCGGCGGCGACCTGACGGTGGAGGGCGATCCGGATCATGAAGCCGAAGACGCCATCTGGGTGGATTTCGATGATTTGGATGACGTTCTCAGCTATCCTAATGAACGCAAGATCGCTTGGCTCTACGCAAGGAAAATGAAGCAGGGATGATCGCGAACAGCCCCGAGCACGGTCAGGCCGTGCCATCGTTATCTCACCGAACGACACGCCTATGGCGCTTCTTTACCATCATGTTGCTGACATGCGCGATGCTGTTCGCAGGCCGCATGGTACCGGCCGGCCCGGCACATATGGCGATGGCGGATGACGAGACGGACACGGCCACGCAGACGACCGCCTTGTCGATCACCGAATCGACGCCCGTGGTCACCGACACATCTGGCTACCACATCACCATCAGCATCTCCAATCCCACGTATGCCGCGACGTCACCGGGCCTGGTGACCGTGGCCTACAACCCGTCATATACGTTCGTATCGCGCACTGACATCCAGCATTGGGCGACCGGGGACGTATCGATTCCGGTGCGCACCGTTCTCGGCACGGCCACGGTGCCGTCCATCGCGGCGAACAAGAAGGTTTCCGTGAAGATCGACGCGGCGGCCGACAGCGATGCGTTGAAGGCGTTGCAGATGTGGGGGCCGAAACCGCTGCTGGTCACCTATCAGGCGACCCAAGCGACCGATTCTCAATCCACGGGCTCTTCTGACGGGTCATCCGGGTCGGACCGTACCGTCGATCCGAACGCCAAGCCGATTCGCCTGCACAGCTTCCTGACCAGATCATCCCAGGGATTGCGCAACGCACAGACCCCGCCGATGGCCATCACCATGGTCATGCCTTTGATGAACGCCGGCCAGCAGGCCGACAAGAACGCCATCGACCAGCTCGTGGTGCATGACAACGGTGATGGATCCGACACAAAATCTACACAATCAGGTGGCGGCGGCACGGATGGCAGCACAGACGACGGCTCCGGCAACAATACCGACGACTCCGAAAACACCGCGGCGACGCAATCATCAGTGCTCACCCCGCGCGACAATGATGCACTCGCCGCCAAACTCTCCCTCATCGGCAAGCACAGCGATTTGCAGACCATAGCCGATCCGACGGCATTGGCTTCCGACACCGGGCAACGCATCGATGCCGTCATGCAGCCGGCCGGATTCGACATCACCGCCTATGCCGCGATCAACAACGTCCGGTCGTACGAACAGGCCGGCGTCGGCACCGGCGCATGGAACGCACGATCCGCACTGGCCGCGGCACCGGCATCATCCAATTCCCTGCCCATCGCCTGGCAAGGCAAGGGCGATTGGACACGGCAGGCGCTCTCCACGGCCAGGAAGCAGGGATACCAGTACGTCATCGCCGGTCACGACTTCGACTCCAGCACCACGGCCACCGTGCACACAGGCACATACACAATCCCCACCTCGGCCGGCGACATCACGGTGCTGAGCGAGCAGAAGGAACTCGGCGACCTCGCCAAAGGCAAGCCCACCAGCAGTGATGCGGACGGCGAGACCAGTAACGCGGGACGCATCGCGCGGTTCGTCGCGCAGAGCGCCTTCTATCAGATGGAGCAGCCGTATGCGGCGATGAACCGCAACCTGCTGGTCTGCTTCGGCACTAATATGTCGGCGGCGTTCATCGACACGCTGATGACCGCGGTCGAACAGTCCTCATGGCTGCAACTCACCGACCTGAATGATCTCATTGACGCAGACGCCTATCGGACCGGCGACAAGGCGCTGCAAATCGTCCCCCAAGACAGTCATTTAAGCGAGCGGAACACCCGATCGGTCACGTCCGCGCTGGAATCGCTGGCCGAAAGCCACAACGACATCAACCGCTTCGCCACGTCGGTCCTCATCGACCATAAGGCATCCGCGTCCTGGATCCGCAAGATCAAGGCCGCACAGAGCACGCTGGCACTGCATGCGCTCTCGTCCGCGCCGCGCAACATCGACAGTCTGGTCGACGGCGCCAAACGGCTCGGCGGAGGCATGTTCGGCGGCGTATCCATCACGCCGACCGACTCCATCACCGTCGTCAGCGAAACGGCCAAAATGCCCGTCACCGTCAGGAACAACCATCCGTATCCGGTACGGGTGAAGGTCTCATCCCTCACCGACTCCATGGAAATCGTCACATCGCGGTTCACTGAGGTCACCATACCGGCGAACAGCGAGGCGCAGGTCACGTTCGCCATCCGCGTCGCCACTTCCGGCCACGCCACAGCCCACATCACATTGCTGGACCGCAACGGCGACACGTTCGGTTCCGCACAGAACACCGACATCACCAGCGTGCTGCGCATCAGCGACATGACCGGATTCATCATCATCGGCTTCTCGCTGCTGCTCGGCCTGGTCGGCCTCTGGCGCCAATTCCATCGAAAGAAGGACCCCGACGAATGAGCACCACGGTAGGACGCAATTCGCTGATCATGGCGTGCGGCACGGCCGCGTCACGTGTGACCGGCCAGATCCGCACCATCTTCCTCGTCGGCGCGCTCGGTACCACCGGTATCGCAGCCAACGCGTATCAGGCCGGCGCGCAGATACCGCAGGTGATCTTCAACCTGCTGTCCACCGGCGTGTTCAACGCGGTGCTCGTGCCGCAGATCGTGCGCACGCTCAAGCAGAAGGACGCGGATGAGCGACTCAGCAAGCTCATCACCTTGTCCATCGCGCTGCTGCTGGCCATCACACTGCTGATGGCGTCCGGCACGCCGCTGCTGACGATGCTGTACCTCGACTCCAGCTGGACGCCCGCGCAAAGGGCGCTGGCGAACGCCTTCACGCTGTGGTGTATGCCCCAGATCCTGTTTTACGGCCTGTATACCGTATTGGGGCAGATCCTCGCCGCAAAGGGGCGTTTCGCGACGTATGCGTGGAGCTCCGTGGGCGCCAACGTCATCAGCTGCATCGGTTTCGGCGCGTTCATCATGCTGTTCGGCAACGCGGGACGGCAGCCGATGTCGTTCTGGACATCCGGCAAGATAGCCCTGACCGCGGGCGCCTGGACGGCCGGCGTGGCGTTCCAGGCCCTGGTGCTGTTCATTCCTTTGCTGCGTTGCGGCATCCACTACCGGCCTCGCTGGGGACTGCATGGGCTGGGGTTGCGTTCCATGGGCCAGGTGGCGGTGTGGAGCATCGCCATGGTGCTGCTCAACCAGCTGATGGGCATCGTCAATTCGCGTGTTAATACCGGCGCCCCGACCGCCGGCGGCGATTTGTACGGCATCGCGGGCAACGCGAGCTATCAGTACGCGTACACGATATACGTTCTTCCCTATTCGATCATCGCCGTGTCCATCACGACCGCGGTGTTCCCGCGCATGTCCCGCGCGATCAGCGAGCATCGTATCGGAGATGCCCGCGCCGACCTCAGCTCATCCCTGCGATCCACCGGTCTTGCGATGTTCTTCTTCACCGCGGTCATGATTGCCATGCCGGTGCCGCTGGTGAAGGCGCTGATTCCGTCCACGAATGTGCATGGGGCGATTCTGATATCCGGGCCTCTGATCGGCCTGCTGGTGGGATTGGTGCCCACCAGTGCGTTCCTGCTGGTGCAGCGCGCCTTCTACGCGTATGAGGACGGCCGCAGCCCGTTCCTGTTCGCGGCGGCCGACAACGCCGTGCAGTTGCTGCTTCTGCTGACCTCGCTGCGTTTCGCACCGCCGAAATATTGGACGCTCATGGTGGCTCTGTCGCTGAGCCTGTCATATATCATCACGTTCCCATGGGTGTTCTGGCTGTTACGCAGACGATTCGGTGGGCGGATCGACGGCAAGCGCATCATCATCATGCATGTCAAGGCCCTGATTGCCGGTGCGGCGGCATGCGCGTGCGGACTATTCCTCAACCCGCTGGCCACGCGTTTGGTCGGAGCGAAGGTTTCCAGCGTCAACGGACATATGAGCTGGTGGCAATCCATCGTCATATGCGCGATTCTGACGATTGTGGTGACGGCCGTGTATGCCGGGCTGCTATGGCTGATGCGCGTGGAGGAGTTCTCCAGCCTGATCGTCACCATGAAGGCACGGCTGTTGCGTAGGACTTCCACTGCGACATCGGTATCGACACCGGCTGAGTCGGAAACCGAGGAAGCTCAGGCACAAAACGCGGAGGTCGAAGAGGGTACCACGACAATTGCGGAGAATGATAATCATTACGATGATTATTCGCTGGGTGACGATGGAACCTCGGAGAATGACGGTTCCGCGGAACAGGCCGCTGAAACTGTGACCGATCTCGAACGGCCGGTTCAGGACCAACCCAGGGGGATTCCGTCCGACAACCTTCCGCCCAGCTTCGCGCCGACGGTCAACCGTAAGGGCCAACGCCCGTCCATCAAGTCTGTCGTACTGCCGAACGTCGCGGCAAACGCAGCCGGTGCAGCGGCAGGGATCGCGGCCGGCAACAACGCCCAGCCGCGAATTCCCACCATACTGCCAACGCCGCATCATTCCACTCGTCAAGCCGCGTCCGTCGCGGCTGCACAGCCGACCATCCCCACGGCTAGAATGTCAGCATCACCACTATCTCAGCGCATGACAGCAGAGCACGGAGAAACAACTACTATGAAGCCTCAATTGGGAGATACCGTCATCGGTCGCTACACTCTCGTTTCTTCGCTGCGCGAAAGTGACGGATTGAGCGCATGGATAGCCAATGACCGCATGCTGGCGCAGTCCTGCCAGCTGTTCATCATCACCGACACATCCGTTCTGCCGCAGATCAACGAGGCGGCTTCCACGCTCGCGCTGGCCAACAGCCGGTACTGCACGCCGGTGCTGCAGCTGCAGCACGTCGGCGATGCCGCGGTGGTGATCACCGAGCCGGACTCCGGTCTGGCGCTGGCGGAATACATGCAGCGTTCGTCTTCCTCGTTCCTCAGCTACGACGCGATTCGATCGATCGTGGGACAATGCACCCAGGCGGTTCAGGAGCTGTTGGACACGGGGCTGACCCATACCGCGCTGAGCACCGATACCATTCGCGTGAGCGTCAATGGCGTGCAGTTCGCCGACACTCCCGTCGCCGCCGCATTGGCCGATATCTGCAGCGGCATCGACGGCGATGTGATGTCGTATGAGCAGATGGCGACGCGACAGCTGGCCGCACTGCTGTACGCGCTGCTGACCAAGACGCCTTCAGGCACGAACACGACGTTCGACCTGAATATGCTGCCCGCCGACGTTCCCACGGAATTCCGCGTGATCTGCAAGCGTGGACTGGCTCTGCACACCGAAGATGGGGAAGTCATCGTGCCGATGGCAACGCTGGCCGAGCTGAGCGCGCTGCTGGGCGCGTGGGAGCCATTCAGCAACTTGTCGGATCGTGACATCATATTGCCGTCGGTCAGTGGCAGCGCCTCGATCAGCATGGTGGCGTTGCGTGACACGAGCGATGACAAGATCGTGGAACTGCCGGATGGGCTGGTTACCTCGACGAAGCTGCCGGAATTGTCGATTTCCGAGGCGGGACTGGCAGCCGGCGCCGAGGCCAGGTTCGTCAACGAGCAGCGTCTCGCGCAGCAGGCGTTCCTGGCTCAGCTGCCCGGAGATCCGCCCTCGGCCGATCAGCCGGTCATCCCCGAAGCGGAATTGTTCGAACCGGATACCGCCGAGCCGTCGAAGACCCTGGCCTCCCTGCAATCGAAGGTCGGTCAGCTTATGGGCTCCTTGCGCAAGGACGGGGAGCCGGAGTCGCCGGTGACGACATCCACTGCGGAAGAGACCGCGATTGAGCAGCCGATGCCGGTGTATGCACCGCTGCCGGCATCGTTCCCGCCCGCCGCCAAGCCG
>OBXO01000368.1_pt1 | contig 40204 bp, 33 predicted proteins | sample 1501431 | NCBI WGS metagenome assembly OBXO01 (sample SAMEA2580163, study PRJEB22360) | human gut metagenome | biome: human gut; feature: human-associated habitat; material: faeces | place: Denmark | collected 2008/2010 | reverse complement strand
GATTCATTTCGGCGGTGTAATAATCGGCATACCGGCTGCCGCCTGTCCGCTACCCGATGTAAGGAATACGTTGATAACCGTATTGGCAATCAGCATTGCCGGGGCCTGGAGAACCGCCGGAACCATGTTCAGTCCGCCGGCCAGCGCATGAACAACCGTATCAATAATATTGCCTGATTTCATGATGCTGGAAATTGCGCTTGCCATACCGATAATAAAGGCTGCGCCCAGCATTTTTTTACATCCGGTCAGGAAATCCTTGGAGATTTTGGATGGGCCGAAGCCTGCAATCGCACCTTCCACCACGGCCAGACCTAAAAAGATAGCGGCCGTCTCTTCCATATCCCAGTCCATCTTGATACCGCCGTACACAATGGCGACAAGGGCTGCAAAGAAGGCGAACATAATCAATACTTTTCTGAAATCCATGGTGCCGAAGGTTTCAAGGTCGGCATTTTCTTTAAATTCACTGGTCTGATCCAGATCATACATCGGGCTGTATTCCGGATTTTTATGTACCTTCATCGCATAACGGATCAGGTAGATATTGGTCACTACATAGAATACCGCAAAACAGACGAAACGGTATGCGACACCGGAATAAAGCGGAAGCTCCGCAATCTTCTGGGCCACAATCGTCGTGTTGATATTTAACGGGCCTGTGGAAAAACCTACGGCTCCGCCCAGAAGGATGATAGCCGCACCGGTAATGGAATCAAGCCCCATGGCCATTGCCAGCATTACCATAATCGGCGCAAAGGCTATGAACAGGTTCACACCCTGTGTCGTACAGATAAGGGCAAATACAAGAGTCAGGATCGGTATGAAAATATATAACTTCCCGGAAAATCTCTTCGCAAGCTTTGCAACTATTGCGTGAAGAGCGCCTGTCTCTGTTACCATATGGAACGCTCCGCCGGCAAAAAGGATAACCAGCATCAGATCAATCTTTCCAATAAACGCTTTGACGATAAAAAGCGGAATCAGGAACGGATTCACCGGTGTCCTGTCTACATAGCTAAACTGCGTTGGATCAATTACCTTGATCCCTTCCGCATTTTCAAATCTCACATACTCTCCTGCCGGGATAATCCATGTCAGGACTACTGCCGCAAGAATAATGATACCGATAATGACAAAGGTATGCGGCATTTTAAATGGTTTTTTTGTTTTTTCACTCACGTTTGTATCCCCCTATTTCATCCTCATCTCATCAGCCATCCTGTCGGCAAATTCCTGTTTCACCGTCTTCAGCAGTTCCGGCTGCATCACAAGATCCAGGGCCGCTCCGGCCAGAATCTTCGCACCGTAAGAAATCGCGTCATGTGCTTCTTTGCTCTTCCCGGCATCCACGTAATCCTGCGAATGGGAGGCTGCATCTTCTTTTACAAAGGCCACCCTGATACAGGAACCCGGTACACGGTGCATGATATTGCCAAAATCAGTGGAGCCTGTCTTCTCTCTGGCGGGACGGATTCTGGGCGCCTCCACCTGCGAGGCATTATCCATCAGAATATCATTCAGCGCCAGGCACGGAATTTTGCTGTCAATTCCCTTTTCCTCAATTATCTCCACTTCCGTCTCCGTCATCATCGCAGCGCCTTTAAGCACCTTCTTGAACCGTTCAATCACTGTATCGAGATAATTGCGGCTGTAGGAACGGACATAGAAGCTGGCCTCCGCGACAGCCGGAACAATATTTGCCGGTGTGCCGCCACAGTTCACAATGGTATAGTGCATCTTTACATCGTCCGCAACATGTTCCCGTAAAAATTCCACTCCCTGACACGCCATAATCAGTCCGTCCAGGGCGCTTCTTCCCTTCTCCGGTTTTACCGCCGCATGGGCGCTTACACCGTGGAAGACAACCTTAAACCTGGAAAGGGCCAGGCTCTTCACATCCACCTGGGTTGCACCGCTGCCGTGCATCATCAGAGCCACATCCAGCTCTTCAAATGTACATCCGTTTTTCAGCATCATGATTTTGCCGCTGACACTCTCTTCCGCCGGAGTGCCGTATACCGTCACTGTATAATTCCCGTCTGCCTCCAAATTTTTGAGCGCCGCTGCCGCTGCCAGAATGGACGGCCCCTGAAGCTGGTGCCCGCAGGCATGGCCGATTTCAGGAAGCGCGTCATATTCGCAGAGCAGGCCGATGTTTGGGCCGCCGTTCCCATGATGATAGATTGCCCGGAATGCCGTTTCCACCCCCGCTACACCGCGCTCCACTGTAAAACCCTCCTGTTCCAGCCAGTCTGTCAGCAGTGCGAACGCATGGTACTCATTCAGCCCCAGCTCAGGATGGTCGAAAATATCATCAGACATAGCTGCCATCTGTGGGGCAACCGCATCTATGTACCGGAACATTTTCTCTTTTTCCTTCAGCATAAAAATACCTCCTTAATCTGATACATTCAGTATATCGGACTTTGGAGGTATTTGTATAATTTATAGTTTTTATTATTTATATTAGGAAAATATATATTCCTTCCCCTGCTCACTGATAAGTTCTATAAAACGCTGCATGTACTCCGGCACAAACATCCCCTGCCGGTAACCGGCCACAAACGCCGTTTTCCTTGGAGATTCACCCATTGTATAGTAATTTACTTTTTTCCGGTACTTCATATTTCCCGCATAGCTTTCCCTGTTAAAGCTGATTCCCAGCCCTTCCGCCGTCATCTGAATGGCCGTCTCAATATTCCGGATCACCTGGATTTTCCCGGGATGTACGCCTGCATCCTTCAGGGCCGCATCGACATCGGCGCGGATGCTCTGGTTGAGATTCTGAAGAATCAGGTTTTCTCCCTCCAGCCAGTTAAGATCCAGGTTTCTGTAGCGGGAACCCTCCACATATACGGCCTTCTCATTAAGCGGATGGATCTGGGGAACGGCAATTAATAGCTCCTCCTCAAACAGAACCTGGTACTCCATATCTTTTCTGACAGAAGCCGAATTCATCAGCACCAGGTCCAGTTCATACCGCTCCAGCATCTGGCTGATCTCCCACATATTGCCCTCCCGGATTACCACCTCAATGCCGGGATATTCGGAGGCAAATTTAAAGAGAACCGGGGGAAGGAGCCATGTTTCACGGCGCAGCTGCACTCCGACCCGTATTTTCCCCCTCTTGTTATCCCGTATTTCAGCCATGGCCTCGTCGAATTCCTTTTTAAGCTCCAGCATCTTTCTGGCTTTTTCCACGTAAAGCTCCCCGGCCGGCGTCAGGACAAACCGTTTGCCCGCCCTCTCAAAAAGCTTCGTGCCAAGCGACTTTTCCAGATTATTGATATAGATACTGAGGGCCGGCTGTGAAATATACAGCCTGTCCGCTGCCTTCGTGATATTGCCGCATTCGGCCAGTACGCATACATAGGTTTGTTCTTTCAGATTCATGCCGCATCTTCCTTTCCCGTCCCGCTTAAACCGGATTTTTCGTGGAATTAAATCATAAATCATAACAGTTCAGACAGCATTACTGTTACCATAAATCCCATTATAGCACAGAAGATGTTTTTATAAAACTTATATATTTTTTATTATTATTTTATTTTTTATATAGATATGCCATTCAGTTAAGCAGGTGAGGACGCCGTTCCCTCCACTTTGAGAATGGAGACAATCAGCGTCCGCCCTTCTCAATTACTGCCCCCGCCAGGTTTATATCGGTGACCAGCACATTGATTAACCCGGCACGTACCGCCCCCAGGACGGCCGGCGCTTTATGCCTTCCCAGAGCCGCGCCGATCGAGAATTCCGTTCTGCGGACAGCCGCAAGAGAGGCGCCTGTTACTTTCCGGTTCAGAGGAAAGCAATCCGTATTGCCGTCAGCGTCAAATAAATATCCGCAGCAGCTGCCCGCTGCCTCCCGTTCCCTATCCTCAGGCTCCTGGTATTCCTTCCATATCTTACTGTTCTTCAGAAGACTGGAGGTCGCACTGACTCCGCTCAGCAGAACCTTCATCTGTTCCGTCCGCTTTACTGCCTCCCTTATGACCGGCTGTCTCATAAATACTTCGCGGTCTTCCTCGCCGGCAGCGTAGACCGGCATATGAAAAAGGCTGACATCCGCTTGATACAGGCCGGCCACCTTCCAGGCGAGTCTCTGGGTATCAAGCTCCGGATTCATCAAACCGGCGCTTCCCGTCAGCGAGACGATATGAACCGGCAGCATTCTGTCTGCTTCCATTCTGCCGGCTATCGTGGCTATCGTTTTCCCCCAGGCTATCCCCAGCGTCACGCCCGGCTCCAGCAATGATTTTACCAGCCCGGCCCCCGCTTTACCCAGTCTTATCGCCATGTTACCATATTCTTAAAAGAATGGCAAGTAGGCAGAACGGGATCCCGCACTGCTGCTGCCGGATAACATGGAAAAGGACTATATTTTCAAATTGACGGAGAGCTATACGCGCTGCGCCCTTGCCGCAAAAGAGGCGGGGCTTGACGGAGTGGAACTGCACGGCGCTCATGCCCATGAAATCGCTCAATTCCTTTCTCCCTATTATAATCACCGGACGGATGAATACGGGGTGGATTATCTGGGACGCAGCAAGCTCTACCGCGATATTGTCTCGTCCATAAAACAAGCCTGCGGCAGGGAATTTCCGGTAATCTGCCGCATCAGCTCCAGTGAACGGATTCCAGGCGGGCAGGGGCGCGGCATTGAGGAAACAGTGAAGATCGCTCCCCTTCTGGAAGCCGCCGGAGCCGATGCCATCCATGTTTCCATCGGAATGCCGCTCTCAGAGCAATATATCTCCGCCCCGATGGATGTACCGGATGCCTTTAACCGCGGGGAAATTGCATGTGTCAAGCGCGCCGTCCGGATCCCGGTCATCGCAGTTGGCCGTATCAATTCACCGGAGCTGGCCGAAGAACTCCTGAGGGATGGGACGGCCGATTTTACCGCAGTCGGACGGGGAATGCTGGCAGATCCCGATTTTGTAAATAAGATAACTGCCAAAGAACCCATCTGCCGCTGTCTCGGCTGCAACCAGGGCTGCCGTAAATCCATCACCAAGAAGGCCATCTTCTGTGTACAGAACCCATTTACGGGCAGGGAAGCGTCTCTCCATCCCACATACGAGGAAGGGCTTGAAAACAGACGGATTCTGATAATCGGAGCCGGACTGCCGGGCTTGAAGCCGCCAGGATTTTCGCCATGCGCGGCGCCCGTCCGGTTATCTGGGAAATGGAACACATTCCGGGCGGCCTGATCAACCTCGCCAAGCAGCCTCCTCATAAAGATGCAATGGAACGAATCATTTCCTTCCGCCTGGAAATGCTGCAAAAGGCAGGTATTCCTATTCTTCTGAATCAGGAGGCAGCCCCGGAAAATATATCGGAGTTTCTTCCTGACCTCATTATTCTGGCCTGCGGCAGTTCTCCTTCCGTTTCGCAGATTCCCGGACTCTGCCTTCCGGACGGACAGCCAAAAGAGAACATTTATCCTGCCGACCGTCTCTTCCGGGACCCGGCGCTCCGGGTGAAACTCCAAACAGACGGACTTCCCGTTGCCGTTCTCGGCGGAGGCCTGATCGGCACGGAAGCTGCCGAGACTCTCTCTTTGCTTGGCCTTCCTGTCACCGTTTTTGAGCTTGGCTCTGAAATCGCAAAGAATTTGAATAAAAATCGGCGCTATTTTGTCATGGAACGTCTGAGGATGGGAGGGGTCAGCCTGTTAACCGGTGTACGGGTTACAAATGTCTGCCTGCCCCGCGTCATCTGCCGGAAAGACGGGAAGGAGCTGGACTTCGACGGTTTTGGTACGATACTTTATGCACTGGGAAGACAAAATTTAAGCTCCCGCCGTTTAGAGGAAAACTTAAAAAAAGCCGTCCCGGATGTCCCAATACTCTCCATAGGAGATGCAAGACAGCCGGGAATGGCTATGGACGCAATTGCAGACGCCGCCTTGACGGCCGCAAACTTTCATTTATAAATTTAATTTCACAAAAAGTGCAGAAAACGCCCGCGGCCGTATGGCCGGGGCGTTTCTGGCGTATCGGTTCAGACAGCAGGAACAGCTGCTTTCTGGTTACTATTCACGGCCCATATTCCGCGAGGTGTTTTCGTGCGTATTTTGCACGAAAATCCAAGTCACACGGCGCGAAACGGCATTTTTTGCCGTTTCTGTGCATCGCGGAGCGTGTTACTGTTCGCGGAGCTGCGCTTTTTCAGCAGGGCCGTGAATAGTAACGCTTTCTGTCAGCTTATCGCTTCGGAACCAATATTATAACTCCACTTTCCATCTGAATACACTGCCGTTATATCAGACAGGTAATAGGCTCCCGTACCGCTTCTGTACTTTTTGGCATTACATTTAACCGTATCGCCCTCAGAAGAAATCTCCTCTATCGTAACCAGGAGCCCGTTTTCAATTCCTTTCTCCCGATCCAGAATCCCGGCTTCTGCCAGTTCCTCTGCCGTCGCCTGTGAGCCGAAAACACCGAAACTGTTTCCGCCCATATAGGCAAGCCCCTCTTTCTCTGCCGCAGTCAGGGAAGAAACGCCGGTAAAATCAAAATAGCATTCCCCGATTCCGTCGTTTAAACCGGAATCCTTCTTGGCCAGCTCTTTGATAATCTGCTGGTAAAGGAGCAGTTCCCTGCTGCCGGTCCGGCCCGTCAGCCTCAATCTGTCATAAGAAAACTGCGCCGGATAGCTCTCCTGTACAATCCCGTTCCATTCCAGCTCCACGATCATGCCCGGTTCCAAATCCGACACCTGAATCGCATTCCCTTCTTCATCCTCCAGTACCGGGCCATGGCCTGCAGTATAAAGTCCGTATGCCGTATCGACGGCGCTTACCAGAAGGTATTTCTCCTTCACCTCGAGAATTTCAAACTGACTGCCGTTCTGGGAATATGACGGCCCGTCCGCATCCCCGTTCTCCGGCGCAGTATCTCCATCCCTGCTTACCGTCTGCGTTTCATTCTGTACTCCGTCCGCCGTACCGGCCGTTTCATTCACCGTACCTCCGGCCGTCCCGCTGCTGCCGCAGCCGTACAGAAATACCATACATCCTATCAGGACGCAGCCCAGGCTTTTTCTCACTGCCGAACTTATCATAATTATCCTCCTCACATCGTTATCTAAGTACCCACATTATACCAGAGGCAGCACGGGGATGTATTACCTTTTATTTAATGTTTTATTACAACCTGTGAACCAATGTCATGATGTTGGGGTCAAAAGGTCTTCCGTCCCTGGTTGGAGGTTGTCGTGAGGGGTGGAATCCGGCCGGAATGAATTCTTACGGGGACCGTTTGCACTTTTCGGAGCGCATAGCCTGTGAACAGTAACGTTCCGTGAACAGTTATCCGGTGGATCAGTAACTGTCCGTACATGCCGGGTATATCCCAGCCTGCACGGACAGTATATTTCCTGTGAATGCGAAGACCTGTCTGAACGGTTACTTATCTGCTCTCTTCCACAAATCTTCTGATATTGGAAGCATTGACATATTTCTTCACTTCTCCGTCTCGTCCCACCTGGACCAGAGTCGGCGCCTGCATTATGCCAAAGCGTTCGGAAAGCTCCGGATTCTCCTCCGCATCCACTACCTCATACTCCCTGTCCTTTAAAAATTCCTTTGCCATGCGGCAATTGGGACAGGTTTTTGTGGTAAAGAGGTAAATTCCCTCTTTGGCGCCACTCTCAGCCCGGTCTGCGCTTTTCTCCGGCTCCAGGACAAACGTTGTTCCGTTTTTGAGAACGGAGCGTGTGATATCGTAGGACTTTCTGTCTTTATATTCCTGTGTCTTGCCTTCGTTCCAGTTCTGTACCGGACGGTAGTAACCGGTAATACGGCTGTATACCTCCGCCTTTCTGCCGCAGACAGGGCAGGTAAAATGCTCCCCTATCAGATAGCCGTGATCCTGGCAGATAGAGTAGGTCGGCGACAATGTATAGTACGGCAGTTTGTAATTCTCGGCTATCGTCCTCACCAGCTTGGATGCCGATTTCCAGTCGGGCAGCTTTTCTCCCAGGAATGCATGGAATACCGTTCCGGAGGTATAGAGAGTCTGGATTTCATCCTGCACGTCGAGCGCATCGAAAATATCTGTCGTATATCCCACCGGAAGATGGGAGCTGTTGGTATAATACGGCGTTTCTCCCGGTTCACCTGCCGTAATAATGTCCGGGTAACGCTTTCTGTCATGCTTCGCCAGACGGTAGGAGGTTGACTCAGCCGGTGTTGCCTCCAGATTGTAAAGATCTCCGTAAAGCTCCTGGTAATCGGCCAGGCGCTCCCTCATATGGTTCAGCACATCCTTCGTGAAAGTCTGTGTCTCCTCATGGGTCATATCCTTCCGCAGCCATCTCGCATTGAGTCCGGCTTCGTTCATGCCCAATAAGCCGATAGTGGAAAAATGGTTGGCAAAGGTGCCCAGGTACTGTTTGGTATATGGATAAAGCCCGTTATCAAGCAGCTTGGTGATAACTTCCCTTTTGATTCTCAGGGAGCGGGCCGCAATGTCCATCATATGGTCGAGGCGTCTGTAGAAGTCCTCCTCATTTCCCGCCAGATAGGCAATTCTCGGCATATTGATTGTGACCACGCCGACGGAACCGGTGCTCTCACCTGAGCCGAAGAAACCGCCTGTCTTTTTGCGGAGCTCGCGCAGATCCAGCCTCAGACGGCAGCACATGCTCCTGACATCACTGGGCTGCATATCGCTGTTGATATAATTGGAAAAATAAGGCGTTCCGTATTTTGACGTCATCTCAAACAGGAGACGGTTATTCTCCGTATCGGACCAGTCAAAATCCTTGGTGATGGAATAAGTCGGTATCGGATACTGGAACCCGCGCCCGTTGGCATCCCCCTCGACCATCGTCTCAATAAATGCCTTATTGATCATATCCATCTCCGGCTTGCAGTCCTTATATTTGAAATCCACCTCTTTGCCGCCGACAATGGCGTTCATCTGTGCCATATCCTCCGGTACGGTCCAGTCCAGAGTGATATTGGAGAACGGCGCCTGGGTTCCCCAGCGGCTTGGGGTGTTAACGCCGTAAATAAATGACTCAATACATTTCTTTACGGCATCATATGATAAATTATCTACTTTTACAAAAGGTGCAAGGTATGTATCAAAAGAGGAAAATGCCTGCGCTCCGGCCCACTCGTTCTGCATGATTCCCAGGAAGTTTACCATCTGGTTGCACAGTACGGAAAGGTGTTTGGCCGGTGAGGAAGTAATCTTACCCGGAATGCCGCCCAGGCCCTCCGTCAGAAGCTGCTTTAATGACCAGCCTGCACAGTAACCCGTCAGCATGGACAGATCGTGCAGATGGATATCCGCTTCCCTGTGTGCCTCCGCTATCTCATGATCGTATATTTCAGAGAGCCAGTAGTTGGCGGTTACCGCTCCGGAGTTGCTTAATATAAGACCTCCCACAGAATAGGTAACGGTGGAGTTCTCCTTTACCCGCCAGTCCTCCACCTGGACATAGCTGTTCACAACATCCTTATAATCCAGGATCGTCGCTTTCATGTTACGGATTTTTTCTCTCTGCTTTCTATATAAAATGTAAGCCTTGGCAACTTCCGTATAGCCTGTCTGTTCCAGCACATGCTCCACACTGTCCTGGATCTGCTCCACGCTGACTTTCCCATCCGTCATCTTAGATTGAAAATCGGCTGTTACGCGGAGAGACAGCAGTTCCAGGATCTCCTGATTGTAGTCATTCTTCGTCGCCTTAAAGGCCTTCTTAATTGCATTGGTAATCTTTCCCAGATTAAAGTCCGCCACTTCTCCGTCACGCTTTATCACGCTGATCATGTTCCTTACTCCTTTCATTCCCATCCTCACTAGGGTTCGTATCCAATTATAGCAGATGGCCTAATAAAACACAATATCTGGTTTCATAATATTTGGAATACCAGATATTGTAGTATAATGGTTCGGATGGGGGAGATTTAATTAAGCAGGTGAGGACGCCGCCGGAGCGGACCATGTCCGGTGCCGCAAAAATCTCCGCCTGAGTCTTCCGTCCCCGGCGGAAACCTGATCGGGGGAAGGAGGCGGAATCAATTCTGGAGGGGACACGGAAGCCCATCCGTGCTTAATGAGGTTTTTTCGAATTTAGCACGGCTATGCGCTTCGAAGAGTGCAAACGGTCCCCGTAAGAATTCATTCCGACCGGATTCCCCCCTCACGACACCCTCCAACCGGGGACGGAAGACTCAGCCGGCCCCCTCACCACACCGGACATGGTCCGTTCCGGACGCATCCTCCAACCTCAGTTAAATCTCCATATACTCATGCCTCAGCCATAAGTCCGGCGTAAAGCTCTGTAGGCACATATGCCGTGACCAGGATCCCGTCATCCCGGTACTCCTCCGAAAGAAGCTGACCGAATTTCCGGATTGTCTGAATTTTCCCGGCATCCTTATAGGTGTACAATTTTTCCAGAAAAATCTTACGGCCCCGGAGAATCGTCTCCAGAATTTCCGTAATTTCTTCCAGGCCCTGGCCCGTTCTGGCAGAAATCTTCACCTGATAATCCGACTGCAGATCTTTTAAAATTACCTCCTGCTCCAGGCAGTCGATTTTATTGAAAACAGTCACAATTGTTTTATCTTTAATCTCCAGCTTGCGCAGCGTCTCATATACAATATGGATCTGGGAATCCATCTGAGGGCTTACACAGTCCACCACATGAAGGATGATATCGCTGTACCCGGCCTCCTCAAGCGTACTTCTGAACGCTTCTATCAGATGGTGGGGAAGCTTTCTGATGAAACCGACCGTGTCGGTCAGAAGAATCTTCTGTCCGCTGGGAAGCTCCATTCCCCTTGTGGTTGGATCCAGTGTGGCAAAGAGTTTATCTTCCGCCAGGATTCCGGCCCCCGTCAGTTTATTAAGGAGCGTCGATTTGCCCGCATTCGTATACCCGACAATAGCGGCGGATAACGTATAATTCCGATCCCTCTGCTTTCTCGCGACCTCGCGGTGGCGCTTCACTTCCAAAAGCTCTGCTTTCAATTGGCCAATCCTGTCGTGAATCAGACGGCGGTCCACCTCCAGTTTTTTCTCACCAGGCCCCCTTGTTCCGATTCCGCCGCCCAGACGGGACAGGGAATTTCTAAGACCCACCAGTCGGGCAGCCCTGTATTTAAGCTGTGCCAGCTCTACCTGTATCTTACCTTCGCTCGTCACGGCGTGGGCCGCAAAAATATCCAGAATTACCATGGTCCTGTCCATGACCTTGGTATCCAGGGCATTTTCCAGGTTGCGCAGCTGTGCCGGGGAAAGTTCATCGTCACAAATCACCCCGGTGGCGCCCAGCTCAAAGACGCGCTCCCTGACCTCTTCTATTTTTCCTTTGCCCAGATAGGTTCCCGGATGAATCCTCTCCCTGTTCTGGATTATCTTGTCCACCGTCACCGCTCCTGCCGTATCGGCCAGTTCCTCAAGCTCATCCAGGGACTGTCTTGTATCATCCTCGTCGGAGGTGCTGACCGCAATCAGAATTACGCGCTCCTCCAGCTCTTTTAAATCAATCAGTTCCGCCATGCTACCTCCTGTACCCCTGAACCGTGCAAAATACCATGTTATCCCTAACGGCTTTCCAAAAATGCAATCTCTTTTTCCAGCTCCGGCGTGGAACCGTACTTTGATACATAGTTTCTGAACGTTTCCAGAGCTTTTCCAAAATCTCCTCTTTTCTCATAGACCGCGCCCATGTTGTACATCATCTGCTGAACCTGTTCGCCATTCCCCAGCGCAATTCCCTGCTCAAAATAGGAAAGCGCCTCATCAAACCGCTCTGCCGCCATCATGCAGAGTCCCATCTGATTATATATTTCCGGCCCGGATATGCCGCTCTCAATCGCCTGGCTGCAAAACCCGACGGCTCCGTCGTAATTTCCGGCCGTTCTGTATGCATCCGCTATGGAAGAGACTGCCACCGCCGCTCCGGCCGGAGCTTCTTTCCTGTCTTTCGCCGCCTCGGCTGCTTTTGCATAATCCTCCACTGCCGTGTCGGGATTCCCGGCCATGGCCTCGGAAGCGGCTTTATAATACAGATACTCCGGTTCTTTTCCGTCCACATCCGCAAGGATGCCGTACGTATGCGCCGCGGCCTCGTAATCCTCCAGCATAAATTCAGCTTCACCCCTGTATTTCAGTATATCCAGTTCAAAGGCATTTACTACTCCGTCCGCTTCTTTGAGCGCCAGATCGAAGGATTCCACTGCGGACGCATAATCTTCATTTTTTACCTGTTCAATTCCTTTAAGCCTGGCCTCTTTCGCCGCCTTTGATTCCCCGCAGCCGCCCAGTATCAGGGCAGATGCCGTAATCACCACTGTAAGAACCATCGCTGCTCGTATTCTCATTTGTCCGTACCTCTTAAATTTCTAAACGGCGGCTCCCTCTCCCATCTGACCGGGGATGCGCCGCTGCCTGTCAGCTCCTGCCGGTGCTTCCATGTCCGCCCCTGTCCTCATGTCCCAGTTCCGGCGCTTCCTCAAATTCAATTGCCGGCTGATGTTCCATGATACGGAACTGGCAAATCCGATCGCCTGTATGTATCACCGTGTCTCTCAGGGCGTAAGCCGGGAAAAACCACTGGTCATTGTCACCGCAGTAAGTCTCATCGATCACTCCCATATGGTTCGTCTGGATAATTCCAAAGTTTTTAAAGGTGCTGCTCCTTGGAACAACGTGGGCCTCGTATCCCCGCGGAAGCTCCATGGCCACCCCGAGAGGAATCAGGGCAAATTCTCCCTTTTTTAATTCTACCTCCTCAGCCGCCCTGAGATCAATCCAGTCGGATTTTCCTGCTATATAATCGAGTTTTTCTATGTTGTCGGTAAAGTATTTAATTCTGATTCTCATTTTTTCTGTCTCCTTTTCTCTGCAGTGCAGATCGATTATATCATTCTTTTGGACTGCGGTAAAGTTTTTCCGGTTTTAGTTAAGCAGACGGGAACGCCTCGTTACTCTTCACACGGCTGAATTCCGCGCACAGGCCAGCGCCTTCAACTGCAATAAGACCGGCAGGACATGCCGGTCTTACAGAGTGAATCTGGTTTAATTTTCAAAGCTGAGACAATTTCCCGGCCCGTTCCGGCCGAGTGATCCCTCTTCAGCTTAAAGAACATTCATAAAGGTTGTAAGCACCATCGAGTTAAAGAAGTCGACAAACAGGCTGCCTACGAGCGGCACGATGAAGAATGCTCTCGGCGCCGGACCATATTTTTCCTGAAGCGCTCTCATATTTGCCATCGCGTTCGGCGTAGCACCCATGCCGAAGCCGCAGAACGCAGTTGTCATAGCCGCGGCCTCATAATCGCGGCCCATTATATTAAATACCGCATAGTTGGCATACAGGAACATTACCACGGTCTGAACAAGCAGGATGACAATCATCGGAAGAGCCAGCGCGGCTAACTGCCACAGCTTCAGGTTCATCATCGCCATCGCCAGATACAGGTTCAGGGAGAGACCGCCCAGCGCATCGATTTCTTCCATCGGAAGGTCGGTGTTCTTCGCATCCCATATATTACGGATCGCCGCCGCACAGAGCATTGCTCCGATATAAGCAGGCATTGTAAGTCCTACATTTTTAAAGAAAGTAAAGATAATCGTACCGATACCGATTGCAACTGCCAAAAATGCGGCGGCATTGGTAAATTTCTGTCCGTCGATGGGAGATGCAGCCTCATCCACTGCATTGCCTTCTGCCTTTGCCGTTGATTTAAGGCCAAGCTTCTCAACACGCGCCCTTGCAATCGGGCCGCCCATCATACTTCCTGATACAAGGCCATATGTAGCTGCTGCCAGCGCGACAGTAAGCGCTCCTGATACGCCATAGGTCTCTTCCAGAAGAGGCCCGAAGGAACCTGAAGTGCCATGTCCGCCTACCAGCGGCATGGAACCCATACAAAGACCTAAAAGCGGATCCAAACCAAATGCGGCTGCCAGTCCGCTTCCTACCGCATCCTGGATAATACACATTCCAACCGATAATGCAAGGAATATGAATACCTGAATGCCGCCCTTTTTCAAAAGCCGGAAACAAGCGGTAAATCCTACACTACAGAAGAATACGGTCATCAGGATCGTCTGAATCGTTGTGTCAAATGAGAACTCCAGGACTCCCGCCCCGTAAAGCGCCAAATGTAACAGTGCAAATACAATTCCTCCCGCTACCGGTGCCGGTATACAGTACTTGCTGAGAAACCCCAGCTTCTTTACCATAAACCTTCCCAGACAATAGACAAGCGCCCCCAACGCACAGGCCTGATACATGTCAAGCTGAATAGTCATCATACTAACTCCTCCTTCTCACTTACGTTTGATGTAATCATTTTTCTTCCGCCACTACAAAAAGCTACAGAATATTACACCACTTATCCGTTAAGGATATGATAAAGGAAAAGCCCGTATATTAAACATTTGTTTATCGTTTTCTTAATTTCACTTAACAAATCTCCATTCAGAAGGGATTTCAGCGTAACAGTTCAGCAGCATTTACCGTCACGTCCTCCTCCTTCTCACATATGAATTTATACAGTGTCTGGTACAGGTATCCTGATGAAGATATTCCCTCATCTCATCAATTCCCCGGGCAAACTCATTGTTTCCGGTTCCCACAAAATCAATATCTTCCGTCAAAAAACGGGCAGCTCCCTCCGGGTCCCGCAATTCAACGGTGCCCTTCACAAAGCATTCCCCGTCCAGCGCACACTGTTATTGTTCACAGCTCGCAAAAATGCGGCGTGCTGTGAACAATAGCACGCTTCGCGATTCACAGAAACGGTAAAAACGCCGTTTCCGTTTATTCCTGATGAAGAATCACCCTCTTTGCCTCTATGCTTTTCTTTACGTGGATTACGCGCTGATTTGAACTCCCTTTCCATCTCAGTGAGCTGTCCTTCAGCTCTTCCTCAAACCGGCCGTCTACCAGAACGTCTATAAGGCCGATATAGGAAAGATCGTTTATCTCTTCCCAGGTATATCCCGTATAGAGCCATATGGTTTTGTCCGGAAACTCCTTCTTCACTTTCCTGATAAGCCTTCCCGTCTCTTCACGGTTTCCGGGATAGAGCGGGTCCCCTCCGCTGAATGTGATCCCTGAAACATAGCCTTTCTCAAGCTCCTTTGCAATCTCCTGCCACGCTGCTTCATCAAAAGGTATTCCCCCGTCCGCATCCCAGGTAACCGGGTTATGGCAGCCCTTGCAGCCGTGTTTGCAGCCTGCGGTCCAGAGGACAACCCGAAGGCCGTCCCCATTGAGCATATCGTCTTTTGTAATATTATGATAATGCATTTCTCTACTCCAATCTGTCAGTTCCGTTATCCCGCCCGTCGGCTACATGGATTTCCGTTCCGCTATCTCCGCCATTTTCGCCTCATTTAAGCGTGTATCCCCTTTTACACGGGAATAACTGAGGTACCCGTTCATCCTGTCTATTTTCGTCAGATTGCTGCTGCCGCAGGCCGGGCAGACATCCATATCCAGCTCGGAATGACCGCAGTCATCACAGTAGGAAAGAGAAAGATTGACTCCCTCATAAAATCCCATCTCCATCGCACGGCGCACCAGTGTCCTCACCGCTTCCAGGTTATAGTCGATCGGATATTTTACATACTGGATTTTTCCTCCGTTTGACAGCTCCCAGAAACGATATTCCAGATTCTGCTTCTGAATCGGGGAGATATCCTCCGTCACGTGGCAGTGGAAACCATTGCTGACATACTCCCTGTCGGAAACATTTTCAATGATACCGTATTTTTTACGGAATTGCTTCACCTGAAGCCCGCAGAGGTTCTCGGCCGGCGTCGCATAAATTGCATACAGGTTGCCGTCGGCCTTCTTAAATTCCTCCACCTTATCATTAATATGTTCCAAAACCTCCAGTGCAAAGCTGCCGTCCTCCACCAGAGACTTCCCGTTATAGAGCTGCTGCAGCTCGTTAAATGCGGTAATTCCAAAGGAAGCAGTTGCCGTCTTAAGGAGCGGTTTTATCTTGTCATGTAGACCCAGACGGCCTCCGTAAAATCCACCTTCGCAGTAGGCCAGCGGGTTAGTGGAGGCCCTCATCTCACCCAGATAAGCATAGGTCCGGATATGAATTTTCCGGATCAGCTCCAGATAATAATCAAGCACCTCATAAAAGCTGCGGCTCTCCTGCCTTGCCTTTGCAAGAATCATTGGAAGATGCAGGCTGACCACGCCGATATTAAAACGGCCCACAAACACCGGCTCATCCTTATCATCGGCCGGGGTCATGCCGCCCCTCTCAAACCAGGGGGATAAAAATGCCCGGCAGCCCATTGGTGAAATAATTTTTCCGTATTTTTTATACATGCCGGCAATATATCCCTCCCCGGTCAGAGAGAGCCAGTCCGGATACATGGTTTTTGCAGAACAGCTCAGACCGGCTTCAAATACATCCTCCAGCTCCCCTCCCGGCCCATGCAGGTTTTCATCATACAGAAATACCAGTTTCGGGAACAGGACCGGTTTTTTGCAGCCGGCCTTGCCCTCACCCTTTTTACGTACCTCCAGCATCGTGATTGTCGCCATTTTTGCAAAACGGCTTCTGCCCGTCCCTGCGGTCATTGTGATAAAAGGATAATCGCCGCGGCTGGAGGAAACAGAATTAAATTTATATTCCCATCCCTGGAAGCCCTGTTCCATATCGCGTTTGATATCGGCCATGGCCACATCCTCCGCCTTCCGGCAATCAAGTCCCAGGCCCCTGTATTTTTCCACGTATTTCCCATAAGACTTTTCCGCATAGGGAGCCAGGATTTCCTCCACGTTTGGCACCGTAAAACCGCCGTACTGCTGGCTGGCGGCGCTCAGGACGATATCGCCGATTACATCGAACGCCACATCGAGAGTCTTCGGTTCATTATACCAGAGGTTCCCCATCTCAAAGCCGCCGCTCAGCACGCTTCTGACATCGAAAAGACAGCAGTTCATCGTATCGCGCCGCGCCGACATGTCATGAATGTAAAGATATCCGTCGCGGCAGGCCTGCAGTTCCTCCACCGTCATAAAGAACTTCTGGTAAAGCGATTTATTCAGTTCATTGAAAATCAGGCTCCGTTTCGTTGAGACCAGGGCGCTGTCGGTATTGCTGTTCTCCTTATCTCCGATATACATGATAGACTGGCTTTTCTTATATACATCATCCAGCATCTGTACAAAATCCTGTTTGTAATTGCGGTAATCCCGGTAGCTCTTGGCAACCGCCGGATTCACCCGTTCAAGCGCTCCCTCCACCAGATTATGCATCTGGAAAATCGGGATCCGGTTATCCTCAAGCTTCTCCACCTTTTCCTCCACAAACCGGCAGATAAATGTGATCTCGTCCTGAGAAAACCGGATCATTGCCCTCTCCGCCGACTTATGAACCGCCACTACCACTTTCTGGATATTAAAATCTTCCCTTGTCCCGTCTTTTTTGATTACCTTGATCTCTGAACCCGTCATCCTGCTCTCCTTTATCTGTTGTACTGCTGTTGTCCTGCTCCCGTCCCGCTGCCGGGCCTTTTATTCCGCTGAAATTACGGTATAACTATATGTAGATATTTCATCCCGTATCCATCTATATACGGTGTCGTTTCAAAAAACTCACGGTACTTATCCTATCATTCCCCGCGGCCCCAGTCAAGCAAAAAAAGAATGGGCGGCCCGCCGGGCATACCGGCGGGAGCGCTCATCCTTTTAATCCATATTTTCACAGGCGGCCGCAGCCTCCATCATTCCATCCTCCTGCCCGGAAGCATCTTCCTGCAGTACGCCTTCGATCTTAAGCTCCTCCTCCACCTCCAGGCGGAACTCATCCACCCGTCCAGGGCTTATCTCCGGCAGCTGCTCTGTGGAGCCCACGCCAAAACGGCGGAGAAATTCTTCCGTCGTGGCAAAAAGCGCCGGACGGCCGGGAGCATCGAGACGCCCCACCTCGTAGACGAGATTATATTCAATCAGCCGGTTGACCGCATGATCGGATTTCACGCCGCGGATCTTCTCGATCTCCAGCTTTGTAATCGGCTGTTTATAGGCGATTATGGAGAGCGTCTCCAATACTACGTCCGTCAGTACCTGTTTTTTGGGGGCGGAAGCCACCTGTATCAGATTTTCATAGTATTTCGCCCTGGTGCACATCTGGAAGCTGTCCTCCAGCTCTATAATCTGCATGCCTCTCTGTTCTCTTTCATACCGTTCTTTCAGGCGGGCGGCCGCATCCTTCGCAGACTCCACACCGCGGCCCAGCGCCGCTGCAAGCTGCCGGACATCTACTGACTTACCCATTGTAAACAGCACTGCCTCCACGATTGCTTCGTCCTCTGAAAATACCATGTTTTCCTGTTCCATCTTTTATCTCATTCCTGTTCTTCAAAATCCTCCAGGCCATCCAGCTTCAGTTCGCCTTCTTCTCCTTCGGGTTCCAGAGTCTCTATGTACATGTCGTCAAATAACGCTTCCTGGGTGAGCGCGATCTTTCCCATTTTCATCAGCTCAAGCACCGCCAGAAAGGTTACCACAACCTCCAGACGGCCTGTCTGTTTTTCCAAAATCTGCCGGAAGCTGAACGTCCTGTGCGCTCTTGCATACATCATGACAGAACCAATTTTCTGTTCCAGGCTCACCGGTTCTTTCTTAATCGTTCCAAAGCTGCTTCTCACGGGATCGATCTTGTCTTCCTTCCGTTTCATGACGGAATCAAAGATTTTCTGCAGCTTTGCGAGCGTCAGTCCGTCGAGAAGGCTGTCTAAATCCACCGGAGGCTCATATTTCGCCACCTCCCTGGGGATCGTGGGTTCCTTAAACAGGTGCCTCATTGCATCCTGCTCCCTATCCTCCAGCTCCATAGCCATATACTTGTATGTCTTATATTCCAGCAGGCGGCGTACCAGTTCGGCCCTCGGATCCTCCTCGTCCTCTTCCTCTGATTCCTCCACCGGCAACAGCATTCTGGATTTTATATCAATCAGGGTGGCGGCCATCACCAGGAATTCACTGACAATGTCCAGATTCTCTTCCTCCATCCGGCTGACATAGTCCAGGTACTGCTGCGTAATCAGCACAATCGGAATATCATAGATACTGACTTTATTCTTTTCTATTAAATGCAGAAGAAGATCAAGGGGACCCTCAAAATTCTCCAGCTTGTAGGAAATTCCCATTTAGATTCCTTCCATTTTGTCTCCATATTAAATGCGGCATAAAATTACCTCGAGGGATACAGGCCGTGAATAATAACTAAAATTAATCCCCGGCCTCCTGATAGTATATCAAAGATGGATTTTCACCGCAACCTGATCTTCACCGCGGGTTGTCCGGATATCTGCTGCCGTTACTGTTCACACGGCCAGCGCAGTAAATGCGCAGACCTGTCTGAACTGTTACTCCGGTTCCAGCGTGATATGGATTAGCTGGGGCCTGTCGTTCAGTCTGATATTGACGGAATGTGTTCCAAGCCCGCGGCTGACAATCATTGTTTTTCCTTCTTTGTCAAACCTGCCTGCACACCAGGGAAGAAAAAACTGGTACTGCGGGGTCATTACCCCGCCCAGCAGAGGGAGGCGGATGGTCCCTCCGTGAAAATGCCCCGACAACGTCAAATCGGCTCCCCAGTGGCGGCAGTTATTAAAAAACAGCGGCGAATGCAGCAGCAGGATTTGAAACCTCGACTGATCCGCCCTGCCGCAATGGCGCTCCAGCTCATTCTCCGGCAGAACCGGAAGCGTGAAACGGTGTCGGTAATAGATTTCTTCCATATTACAGCCGGTAATCCGGATATCCGTACCAAAATCGGCGCTCTTGTCCGACAGATAGAAAGCCCCCGCCTTTTTAAGCTCCCCGGTGAATTTCCGGTAGAGACCGCCGTAGACCGTCCTCTCCCTTCTCATTCTCTCCTCATGGTTTCCATTGGCATAATAGACCGGATAACGTGATGCCATTTCTCTTACGAGTGACAGCGTAACACGCAAATCTGCCTCTCCCCTTGAAACCATCATATCGCCTCCGATCAGGACGGCATCCGGATGAATTTTGTCTATTTCTTCTATCAGCAGTCTGTTATTTACTCCAAACTCATTATTATGTAGATCGGAAAGAAACACGAAATCCCGCTTCTGTCCCTTAATTTTCTTTGAAGAAATGCGGTAGTGATCTGTCACGAAATGTTTCTTTTCGTATTCCGAGCGAAGGATCAGACCTCCGGCCGCAGCCGCCAGGGCGGCAATACATGCATAAAGCATAACTTCCTCCTATATTTAACAGGCTCCGGCCATCCGCCTGTAAGACGGTGTGGCCGGAAGCATGCCTGCCGCTGTACGGCAGGATATTTACAGTAATTTCATAATTCAAACTGTTACGTTTCAGCAGCTTTCACGCAGGTTTGCATAAGGCGCCTGTTCCAGGCGGATGAAGTATCCCTGTTCATGTTCACATACAGGGCAGTATTTGGGAGCAATCTTTCCCTCATAAATATAGCCGCAGTTCAGACATATCCATTCCGTATCTTCTTCCGCCGCAAAAAGCCTGCTGCTTTCCAGCAGATTGGCAAATATTCCGAAGCGGTCTCCATGTGTCTTCTCCACATCCGCGATCATATGGAAAACATGGCCGATGCGGTCAAAGCCCTCTTCCAGGGCAACGTCGCCGAATTCTTTGTACACCACATCGAATTCTTCGAACTCATTATGCTCTGCCGCCCTCAGAAGATCAATCGTCTTTTCATACATATCAACCGGATAGCCTCCGTCAATATGAATTGTCTCTCCCGTCATTTCTTTTAAAAACTTATAGAATACTTCCGCATGCTCCTTCTCCTGTTCGGCCGTGTATAAAAAGACCTTTTCAATTACCGGAAGTCCTTCCTTCTTTGCAACGGAAGCGGAAAATGTGTAGCGGTTTCGCGCCTGGCTCTCGCCGGCAAAAGCACGCATCAGATTTTTAGCTGTAGCGCTTGTTTTCAGAACACTGTCCATCAAATTATTCCTCCTGATTCATTTGTTGGTAATAGTTTCTCCGAAAACAGGCAATGTATACCAATCATCATACACTTAACTGCAAAAAATCGTCAAGCTGTCTTTTCCCCAAGACGATAAGTCGCCGTCGCCAGCACGGAAAAACGCATAATATTGACATATCCCAATTATGGATAATATGCAACTAAAGCAGTTCAGTATTTAATGATATGGGAGGTGCAGATACCTTGATTACTTATGATAAATTGTGGGAAACCATGAAGGAAAAGCAGATTACACAGTACCGTTTAATTAAATACTATGGCTTTAGTGCCGGACAGATTGGGCGTTTAAAAAAGAATATGTATGTCTCCACCCATACAATCGAAATGCTGTGCAGCATTCTTGACTGCAAGGTGGAAGACATTTTTGAATATAAAGCAGATGAGACGTTCTGCAAACAGTCTCCCGAGCCGTCCTGTGATGAATCCTTTAAAGCGGTTATGGGCAGTGAGCATTAAGTCATCCTTACGGCTCGGCTTTCTTTGGCAGGCTGTTTTCTCCATACACACAAATTCCGGCTTTTTTCAACAGACGCACTGTTATGCCGTCTCCGGGTATCAGCTTTTTTGAAAAAGTTCCGTCATAAATGAAACCACTGCCGCAGGAAGGGCTTCTCTCTTTAAGCACCGCTCTCCGGCAGTTTTTTTCGCGTGCAATCTGCAGGGTTTCTTCCGCTCCCCTTACATATTCCTCCGTCACGTCGCGGCCGTCTTTTGTGACCACTCTTTCATTCCTGATTTCAGCGGGTGTCCGCGGCGTCCGGAGTCCTCCCAGCACTTCCGGACAGACGGGGATGATCTCCGCCCCCGTAATTTTCAGATAGTCAACAACACTCTGGCAGTAATTGGATTCACCGCTGTATTTACATTTCTCACCCAGAAGGCAGGCGCTGACAAGAATCGTTTCCCCGCGCTCTTCCCTCTGATCTCTCCCCATATCCCTGCACATATTGGCATCTCCTTTTTAATTATGAAACTGCAAACTGGCTGTTATAAAGTTCACTGTAAAAGCCCTTTTGGGCCAGAAGCTCCTCGTGGCTGCCCTGCTCGATTATCCGGCCGTTTTTCATTACCAGAATCGTATCTGCCTCGCGTATCGTGGATAGACGGTGGGCAACGATAAAACTGGTTCTGCCCTCCATCATCCTCGCAAACGCTTCCTGTATCATAATCTCCGTCCTCGTATCAATGGACGATGTCGCTTCATCGAGTATCAGCATGGGCGGCAGGCAGAGCATGACACGGGCTATGCACAGAAGCTGTTTCTGCCCCTGTGACAGGTTGCCGCCGTCTTCTGAGATAACCGTATCATAGCCCTCCGGCATACGCATGATAAAGCTGTGGGCATGCGCCTTCCTGGCCGCCTCTATAATTTCCGCTTCAGCGGCATCCGGTTTTCCGTAGGCAATGTTTTCGCGGATAGATGCTGTTTTCAGCCATGTCTCCTGTAATACCATACCGTATCCCGCCCGCAGGCTTTCTCTTGTCATATTGCGGATATCCGTTCCGTCCACCCGGATCGTCCCCTGATCCACATCGTAAAAGCGCATCAAGAGATTAATGACCGTACTCTTTCCACAGCCGGTCGGGCCGACGATTGCAATCCTCTCTCCCGGCTTCACCGTAAGATTTAAATCTTCAATCAGTCTGACTTCCGGATTATAGGAGAAGTATACATGCTCCATGGAGACATTGCCCTCCACCTGTGCGGGATCAGCGGCTCCCTCGGCATCCGTTACCGTCGACTCCTCGTCAATCAGTTCAAAAACACGGGCCGCCGAGGCAAGTGCATTCTGGAATTCGGTGGCAACGCCTGAAATCTCGTTAAACGGTTTTGTATACTGGTTTGCATAATTCAGAAAAGATGTCAGCTGCCCGACGGTCAGTACTCCGCGGATGGCTGCATATGCACCGGCCACTCCGACGCTGGCATATACGATTCCATTTACAAAGCGCGTTGCCGGATTGGTAATCGAAGAAAAAAATATGGCCCTCAGGCTGCAGTCCGCAAGCTTATCATTAATAATGCCAAACCGCCTGGATGCCTCCTCCTCATAGCCAAACGCCTGGACCACCTTCTCGTTTTCCAGGATCTCATTGACCAGAGATGTCATATCGCCCCTTGCCTCAGACTGGGCTTTAAACATATAAAATGTTTTTTTAGCGATAAAACCGGCCACAAACAGGGAAACCGGCGTAAGTACCACGACGATGGCAGCAATTACCGGATTGATGGAAAACATAAACAGCAGTGTCCCGACTATCGTGAGCAGTCCGCTGAACAATTGGGTAAATCCCATCAAAAGCCCGTCCGAAAACTGATCCACATCCGTGATAACACGGCTGAGTACTTCCCCATACTGATGGCTGTCAACATATTTGAGGGGAAGCTTCTGTATTTTTTCAAAAGCCCGGATCCTCATATCCTTTACCACGCGGTATGTGATATGGTTATTAATTACATTCATAAGCCACTGGGCAAGAGCGGTCAGCAGGATGGTAATAATCATATGTTTGAGGATCACAGCCAGCCCCGTGAAGTTGACCAGTCCCTGTGCAAGTACCAGATCCACCGCTTTACCGATCAGAATAGGGATATAGAGCGTCAAAGCCACCGTTATTCCGGCCAGAAGCAGCGACAGGAGAACCATCCATCTGTAATGTCCGATATCCTGAAGCACCCGCTTCATCGTATGCTTCTGCTTCTGTGTCTTTTCTTTGCTTTCTTCCTTTAACATTACTGGTTCACCTCCTCGCCTGAAAGCTGGGACAGGCAGATCTCCCTGTATACCGGGCAATTTTCAAACAATTCCTTATGCTTTCCGATCCCCGCAAGCCTGCCGTCGTCCAGAACCATAATTTTATCGGCCTGTTTTACCGTCGTCGCACGCTGGGAGACAATAAATACGGTCATTCCATCCGTCTTCTCCCTGATTGCCTTTCTGAGTCTTGCATCTGTTGCAAAATCCAGGGCGGAAGCGCTGTCGTCGAGGATCAGGATGTCCGGCTTTCTGACTATGGCCCTGGCTATGGTGAGACGCTGACGCTGTCCTCCGGAAAGATTCTTGCCTCCCTGCATCAGACCTGCGTTTAAACCGCCCCGCTTGCTCTCTACAACATCTTTTGCCTGGGAAATCTCCAGCGCCTCCATAATCTCCTCGTCCGTCGCATCCTGCTTTCCCCATTTCATATTATCCCGGATGCTTCCCTTAAAAAGTACCGCCCGCTGTGGTACGACGCCGATACGGCTGCGAAGCTCCTTCAATCCGTATTCCCTTACATCGGTACCGTTAATTCGGACAGCGCCCACTGTTGTATCATAAAAGCGCGGTATCAGATTCACCACGGTGCTTTTTCCGGCTCCGGTGCCTCCGATAATTCCGATTGTCTCCCCCTTCATCGCCCGGAAATCGATGTCGGTCAGCGATTCCGCTTTTGCCCCCTTATAAGCGAAACTCACATGCTCAAATTCCACCATGGGAATTGGGACGCCTGCCTGATCGGTTCCCGCAGGATTCATCGGGACCTTCGGTTTCTTTGCCCTGTTTTCCACAATACTGCTCTTCGTCTCAAAAACATTATTAATACGGCCGGCACAGGCAAAGGCCTTTGTCATTGTAATAATCAGATTGGCAAGCTTGATAAGCTCAACGAGAATCTGGGACATATAATTCACCAGGGCTACCAGCTCACCCTGCGGTATGACGCCTTCGTTTACCTGTCCTGAACCAACATAAATCAGGACCACGATAGCCAGATTGATAATTACATAAGTAATCGGATTTAAAAGAGCGGAAATCTTTGCCACGAATATCTGAAAATTAAATAGCAGGCCGCTTTCTTTATAATAGGCTGCAGTCTCGTCCTGCTGGCGGTTGAAGGCCCTGACCACCCTGACTCCGGTCAGATTCTCCCTGGTCATCTGCAGCACCCGGTCAAGCTGCTTCTGTACCTTTTTATACAGCGGCATGCTGATGAACATAATTCCAAACACAACAATGGAAAGTAACGGTATCGTTACAACAAACACCATAGCCGATTTAAAATCAATGGTAAACGCCATGATCATGGCTCCGAATACGATAAACGGAGAGCGCAGAAAAAGGCGCAGCGTCAGATTCACTCCCGACTGAACCTGGTTCACATCGCTGGTCATTCTTGTAATCAGAGTAGCCGTTCCTTCCGTATCGATTTCTGTGTAAGAAAAATGGTTGATATGATCAAAAAGCTCTTTTCGAAGAGCCGTACCGAATCCCACCGCTGCCTTCGCCGCAAAGAACTGGGCCGTCAGGGAACAGGCCAGTCCGATAATTCCAAGGAGAATCAGAATTCCTCCCATTTTTAGGATATAAGGTAAATCTCCATTTCTGATACCGGTATCAATAATCTTTGCCATAACGAGCGGTACAAAAAGTTCAAAACTCGCTTCCAGCATCTTGAACAACGGCGCCATAACCGCCTCTATCCGGTATTTTTTAAGATATTTCATCAAACTTCCCATGGTGATTCCCCTGTCCTGTATCTATGATTTATTGTTCTCTTCTCTCTAATTCTTCTATCTTTCTTTAAAGCTTCCTGCATTTTTGCACTTTATTTTAACACAACAATGCAGCGGCTTCAAGTAGTTAGTCTGCGGGTATTAAGGCTTTACCGCTTCATTTTTGGCAATCCGGGATACAAATTTTTCCCTTCGTTGCTATTTTTCCGCCCGCATGGTAATATTATTAGTAAATGATTTTCCCGATTGGAATGGAGATGCTCTATGATTTATTTCATTTTACAGTGCAAGAAAATTTATGACGAGTTTGTAAAGGATGAGATCACGGTCTATGCGGCTCAGGCCTCATTTTTTATCGTCCTGTCATTCTTTCCCTTTATCATGATCCTTCTTACAGTGATTCAGCTGGTTCCAACCATATCCCAGGCGGATCTTCTTCTGGTGATCTCCAGGCTGTTTCCTGAAAAGGTATATCCGCTTGTGGAATCGATTGTAACCGACCTGTACACCACGGCCCCGGCTGCTATACTCTCTGTGACTACGATCGTCACCATATGGTCAGCCTCCCGGGGGATGATGGGCATAGAACGCGGCCTGAACCGGATTATCAACTGCAGCAAGAGGAGGAATTATGTGATCAGCCGCCTGATTAACTCCGGCTACACCGTTGTCTTTATCCTGGTCTGCATTATGTCGCTTGTACTCATGGTATTCGGCACTTCGCTGCAGAGGCTCCTGCTACGCTATCTGCCGATACTGGAACACATTGCCCCATATCTGCTCAGTATCCGCGCCCTGATTGCCCTGGCCATCCTGATCGTCTTTTTTATGGGGCTTTATACCTTTCTCCCCTTTGAAAAGCTGGAGCTTCGAAAGCAGCTCCCGGGAGCTTTGTTCTCCACGGCCGGCTGGATTGTCTGTTCCTATGGCTTTTCTATCTATTTTAATCATTTTAAACGGTTTTCCTATATGTACGGCAGCCTTGCCGCCATCGTTATCTTAATGCTGTGGCTCTATTTCTGTATCTGTATCCTGTTCCTTGGAGCCGAGGTAAATCAGCATATGCATTTCGGCAGAAAACCATGATAATGCCTGTCCCGGATGCCTGACCGGACAATGGTATGTAAAAAACGGAGCATTGTCCCTTCAGGGGCCGCCGCTCCGTTTTTTGATATTCTTGTCAGGTATTCTTGGCTGCCATTCCGGCTCTTACCGATATTTCTCCCGCAGATATTCAATATAATATTTGGGGGTGAAATCCTCACCCGTTACGTCCTTCAGAATCTGCCTGCTGTCTTTCAGTTTCCCGTACTGATGAATCTTTTCCCTGAGATATTTCCTGATTGCTTCCAGCTTGCCTTCCCGAAGCAGTTCTTCCACATCCATCTCCTGTTTCATAGTGTGGTAAATCTGTGCGCCGAAGGCGCTTCCCAGGGCATAGGACGGAAAATACCCAAAGGATCCCTGGGACCAGTGGATATCCTGAAGAATTCCCTCCGCGTCATTTTTCGGACTCACGCCCAGATATTCCTCATATTTTTTATTCCAGATGGCCGGAAGTTCGTCGATTTCCACGTTCTCTTCGATCATCATTTTCTCAATTTCATAGCGTACCAGCACATGAAGGGCATAGGAAAGCTCGTCTGCCTCTGTTCTGATGAGTCCCGGAACCGTCTTATTGACCGCTGCAATAAAGGCATCCAGGCTCACGCTCTTTAACGGAGTCCCGAACATATCCGCCACCGTATCGAAAATCGGCTCCCAAAACGCTTTGTTCCTGCCTATAATGTTTTCAAAAAACCGGGACTGGCACTCGTGCATACCCATGGATGCTCCCTGCCCAACCAGTGTCTGGGTCAGGTCATCGCGTATCCCCAGTTCATAAAGGGCATGGCCTGTTTCGTGGATTACCGAAAAGACAGAGGAATCAATACTCTCTCCATAGTGCGTTGTAATTCTGACATCGTGGTTGTGCAGATTTGTTGTAAACGGATGGGCGCTGACTGCCAGCACGCCCCTGCCGAAATCAAGTCCCACATATTCTGCCAGAAACCGGGCCGCTTCTTCCTGCGCCTGCTCGGGATAATCAGCGGTCAGAAAGCTGTCATCCGCTTTCTTTGACCGCTCTGCCGCATCATGAAGCATAGGAACAATATTCTCTTTCAGTTCATCAAAGAAACGGTCGAGCGTTTCCATATCGAAACCTTTTTCATAGGAATTCAGCATCACATTATACAGCTTCTCTCCGTCTTTTGCGCGGTAAGAAGCAAATTTCTTCTGATAGCCTACGATGTCCTTAAGCACCGGAGCATATTTTTTAAAGTTCTTCTCTTTTTTCGCCTCTGCCCATATTCTGGTCGCCTTGGAGGTCAGCTCGGCAAATTCCCGGTATTCCCTGGGAGGAATACACTGAAGCTTTTCAATTTCTTCGGCCGCCTCCCTGACAATCGCCTGCTCCGCCTCTGTAAGCCCCTGCTCATTCCGGCAAGCGTCAACCAACTCCTTCACTTCTTCCGATATCATAATCTCCATGTACTGTGCAGATAAGGAGCCGATTACTTTCGATGTAAAAGGCGCCGCTTCCTTTGGAGCCAATGTTTCATTATCCCACTCAAACAGCACCATTGATGCCTGTATCGCCATTGCTTTTTCCAAATATCCACTTAATTTTTCAAATGCTTTACTCATATCTTCTGTCTCCTCTGTTAAAACTGATTATGGATTCGTTGTTATTAAGATTAGCATATTTTCAATAAAAAGAACAGGAAATTAATAGCAGTAGTAATGCCACCTTGTTTTCACATAGACGCCTTTTCCCTGTCTGCCGCCCGACTGCCATATGACATTGGCCGGAAGCACGCTGCCGTTTTCGAGAAGCGTCCTGGCATTTGCCCAGTTGCGCTCCGTCGGCTCCCTGTAATAATTTCCGTCCCTTGTACAGGAATACTGTCCTTTCTGGAAGACAACTCCCTTGACCGTGTTTGGAAATGAAGGATGATTTTTTCTGTTTAAAACAACAGAGCCCACATAAAGCTGTTCCTGATCCGGGCAGCTCTGGCATTCTCCGGCCAGCACATGAGCCATCACGTAAAGATCTTCCTCCGTATAGGCCGCCGGCTGTGCCGCCGCTTCCTCTTCCCCGCTCTCAACAGTCTGAGCCTCTGAGCCGTTTCCATCCTGTGCCGCCGCTTCCGTTCCCGCCGCAGCCTCCGCCGCCGGTCCATAAGCCATAGCCGCAACAGCAGGTTCCGTTTCTGTCTGCTGCTCCGCCGTCTGTTCTGCTGCGATCTGTTCTACTGCCGTCTGCACTGATCCCGACGTTTCCCCCTCCGCCGCAAACAAGGTCCCGGGCGCCATGTACAAAAGTGTGATAACCGGTAATATGCATAAAATCTTCTTAATCATAGTCCTCCTTAATAAATTGATTTCATTTTCTTTACCAATATATGTCAATTCAATTAAAAATATATTTATTTTTGTACAAACTTGAGATTTAACTGAGGTTTGGAGGACGCGTCCGGAACGGACCATGTCCGGTGTGGTGAGGGGGATGGCTGAGTCTTCCGTCCCCGTGGGAAGTTGGTCGCGGCATCCAGCGATGCCAAACCCCCGGGACGAAAGACTCATAAAACAATCCCACCACCCCGTCCGCTGGCCTGCGGCGGCGTCCTCACCTGCTTATTTAAATCTTGCATATTATCAGAAAAAGCGTTATACTTGATGCAATATAAGCTAACACACCAGGAGGAATTGCAATGATTGAGGCAACGAGCTGCGGCGGTGTGGTTATTTTTCGAGGTAAAATTCTGGTTTTATATAAGAATTACAAGAACAAATATGAAGGTTGGGTTTTACCAAAGGGAACTGTAGAACCGGGTGAAGATTATAAAGAAACGGCACTCCGGGAGGTAAAAGAGGAGACAGGTGTATCGGCCTCCATCATAAAATACATCGGTAAGAGCCAGTATTCGTTCAGTACGCCACAGGATATGGTGGAAAAAGATGTGCACTGGTATCTGATGATGGCTGACAGCTATTACAGTAAACCACAACGGGAGGAATATTTTATCGATTCCGGATATTACAAATTTTATGAAGCCTACCACCTTCTGAAATTCTCCAATGAGAAGCAGATTCTGGAAAAGGCATATAATGAATATCTGGACTTAAAGAAGAGTAATTTATGGGGCAATAAAAAATATTTCTGAAGAAAGGCGGGGGACATCGCAACTGTAACGTTATGATGTCCCCCGCCTTTTCAGATTGTCTGACTGCCTGTAAAATACATACGGCACGTTTTCATCAAACTGACTTCCCCGCCAGTTCCCTTATATGACGATTTTTCTTGAAGAACAGGCAGGTTAACACACCCGCGGCTCCCAGTATGGCGTACAGCATTGCTGCACCGGAGCCCTTTCCGGTTCCGAACAGCGCTGTAAACAGGCTATACGGTCCCTGCAGGCTCATAAACGGCTCAAAGACACGATCCACCAGGGCGCCTCCCAGCAGATATCCCACCGGAATAGTAAAAAACTGCAGTGAATTTCTTACGGAATAGACCCTTCCCTGCATCTCCACCGGTATATGGATACGTAACAGAGCATCTAAATTGGCATTCATCAGCGGTATCATCAGCCAGCCGAGAACGGCGCCGAAACACCACACCGGCATACTCCGGCCAAATGCCAGAAAAAAGTTCTCCGTACACATGGAAAACATCAGAGAATTGCAAATGACCCTGACCCTGTTTTTGGGCGCAGGCAGTGCGGAAGCGAAAATGCTGCCGACAAGACTGGCAATGCCTGTGAATGTGTTGAGGGCACCAAGCGCCGTCTTACCGCCTCCGGCTCTCGATAAAAGCATGGCAGGCAGCGCTGCTTCATAGACGGAAGCGATCAGGTTGACAGCTGACAGAAAGAGTATCAACCTGAGAATCCCCCTGTTCTCCTGCAGAAAATGCAGCCCCTCTCCCGCCGATTTCAGAAAAGACTCACGGTTCTCCCCCTTCTCCTTCTCCACTTTCGGTATGCGGATAAAAAAAGCCAGCGAGATAAATGCCGTCCCAAAGCTCATGAAATCAAACAGGATAACTGCATCCATTCCCGCAAAAGCCAGGACAGCCGTCGCTATCATCGGCGTCAGTATCGTTACAAGGGAGTTGGAAAATGCCTTCAATCCTCCTATCCGCTGATACTGCTCTTTCGGAGTCAGCAGGCTTACCGCCACCTCCGAAGCCGGCTGCTGAACCGAATTAGCCATGCCGTTGACTGCGTTAATCAGATAAAGATGCCATATCTCAAGACGCCCGCCTTTTAAAAGACTCCATACAATCAGGGTCATTAAAGCCGCCAGCGTATCGCACACCAGCATGGTTTTCTTCTTGTCCCACCGGTCGCTCAAAGCTCCGGCAAAGATACTTAACAGGACATACGGCGCATAAGAGCAGACTGCCAGCAGCGCTGTTGTGAGCGCCGAGCCCTGCCTCTCGTAGGACCATATAATAAGTGCAAAATTTGTCATGGAGCTGCCCAGCGATGAAAATGCCTGCGTACCCCATAATATCAAAAAGGCGTTAAGGCCTTTCAGAGGTTTTTTATTTATTCTGTTTTGTTTATTTATGAAAAACATATGACTTTGCTCCTTTTATCTTTTTATTCAGATAGAGTGCAAAGCCTGCAGGACGTATTTACTCCATGCAATCCGTCCCGTATCAGACCTTGCATGGAGCTGTGTCAATGCATAGTTTCATATCCGTTTTCCTCCTAAAAGAACATTTCGTAACAGTTCAGACAGCATGAGCTGTTACAGCATTTCAAATATCAGTTTGACTATCAGCACCGCAGCTATTACAAGCATCATCGGACGTATGAACCTGGCTCCCTTCCGGATTGCCATTCCGGAGCCTGCGTAGCCCCCTAAAACGCCGCAAATGGCGACGGGAAGCGCATAATTCCAGAGTATCTTCCCTGCCAGTAAATAAGAAATCGTTCCCGCCAGAGTGGAGCTGAAAACAGCCACCTTGGCGTTGCCGGAAGCCCTGGTCAAATCATATTTAAGCAGCTTTGTATAGATTATTATTGCCAGCGTTCCGGAGCCCGGACCCAGCATACCGTCATAGGCTCCCATCGCAATCCCCGTGAAAATCCAGAGGCCGATTTTCCTGTTTCCCGTCACTTCGTCGGAGTGATCCTCTTTCGGATACTTTTTATTAACCAGAATCAGGATCGCAACAAAAGGCATGGAGCCCAGCAGCATCAGGCTCAAAGCCCGGTCCGGCATCCAAAGCACAATCTTTGAGGCAAGGACGGAACAACAGAACGTAACGGCTCCCACAAAGAACGCCGCCTTTTTGTCAATCAGGTTATTCTTCAGATACCGTCCTGCCGACATAGCCGTACTAATATTACAGCACAGCTTATTGCAGGCATAGGCGTTATGTACGGGCATGCCGGTAAACAGGTAAGCCGGGAGGGAGAGAAGGCCTCCCCCTCCGGAGATTGCATCCACAAAACTGGCCAGAAACATAATCGGGCACAAAAACAATAATGACGTTATATAATCCATACTCATCTCCAGTAACATTGAATTGTTGCAGCAGTTCAGCCATGATATTTCCGCGAGGTGTTTTCGCGAAACAGTTCAGACAGCATGAACTGTTTCGTTTTCGCTGCTATTTGCGAAAATTATAACTATTGTTGTATAACCGGGGAATTACTGCTTTGCAAAATAGGCGTCAAACACCGCCCTTGCTATCGGCGCGGCAACCTTTCCCCCCGAACCGGCTTCCTCCGCAATCACACTGATTGCTATCTTCGGATTCTCAGCCGGTGCATATCCCACAAACCAGGAATGTGTCTCTTTCCCCGTCTCAAACTCAGCCGAGCCGGTCTTTCCCGCAGCCGTATACCGATCTGTTCGCAGCGCGGAACCTGTGCCAAAATCCACAACACTCTTCAGCAGCTCCGCCATCATCTGGGCATCGGTTGCAGAAAGAGGACTTCCGGCCGACGAGGGCAGGAACTTCTTGACCGTCTGGCCGCCTACGTTCTCCACATGATCGATCAGGTACGGTTTCATTAACGTGCCGCCGTTGGCAATCGCTGAAACAATCAAAAGATTGTGCAGCGGCGTAATCTGCGTCTTGCCCTGTCCGATAGACGTTTGGAGTTTTTCCCATTCATCGGCCCCGCCTGTCATTGTAAAAGAACTTTGATTATAGGGCAGTGCATATGGCAGCGGCATATTAAACAGGAGCTGCTCCGCCAAAGCGTGGAAACTGTCGGGGTTCAGCTGAAGGCCAATCTCTGCAAATGCCCCGTTACAGGAATTTGCAAATGCCTGGATCAGATTCTGCTGCCCATGCGATTCACTGTGATAACATTTAATCGTATATTCCCCTGTGTGATACGCTCCGCTGCAGTTAAAGGAAAAATCCTGCCAGGTGGAAGGGTTTTCCCGGATATATTCAAGAGCCGTTATAATTTTAAATGTGGAGCCGGGAGCATACAGTCCCTGTGTCGCACGGTTTACAAGCTGTGCCTTCGTGTTATCCGGAGCAATCAGCTCCTGCCACTTCTCATCCACCTGGTTTGCATTAAAATTCGGCTGCGAAACCATACAGAGTATCTTCCCCGTATCCGGTTCCATGGCAATGACCGCCCCCCTGTTATTTCCCAATGCGTCGGAAGCCGTCTTTTGAAGATCCAAATCAAGCGTCGTCACTACATTGTCTCCCAGATTCTTTTCACCGCGAAGCTCATTAATCACCTTCTCCACCAGATTGACATGTGAAGAAAGTAAATAAAAATTAGCCAGTGATTCAATCCCGGTTTTACCGTTCAAACCAGAATAACCCACGGAATGAACAAACAGGTAGTCAAACGGATAATAGCGGGTCTCTGTTTTGTCGGAGGCAACTCTTGTTTCCGCCAGAACCGTCTTGTCGCTGCTCAGTATACCTCCCCTTATAATCCGGTCTGAAAACTGATCCAGCCGTGCATTGTATGAACTGCCAATCACATTCTCACTCTTAAACTGGATAAACCAGCCGAGGTATGAGGCCATCATGATAAACAATGCGGCAAACCCATAGGTGAGCTTTAATATATTTTTATTGGCCTTCGCTCTGCTGTCACCGGAATCCCTGCGTTTTTTCGTATCTTTCTTCTTTCCGCCGGAGCCGAAGCGTTTTTCCGCTTTTTTCTCTTCCCGGGAGCCGTGATCTTTAAGCTTCATATTCTTCCTCCTCTTCTTCATTTCTCTTCAGGATAAAAAGTCCCTGAATAACGCCGAACAGGATAAATGTACTCAAAATCGAGCTGCCGCCATAGCTGATAAAGGGCAGTGTCACACCGGTGGACGGAATAAACTTGATAACGCCCCCGATGGTCAAAAACACCTGGACGATGTATACAATGCCGAGTCCGAAAGCAATCAGCTTGTAAAAAACGGCCTGCATCTTCGTCGCTATCAGCATAAACTGAAGAAAACATCCAAGACAAATTAAAATGATACAGAGGGCAAAGATGCCTCCCAGCTCTTCCGATATGGCCGCAAAGATAAAATCCTTCTCCACAACCGGAATCTTTTTCGGCATTCCCTGATAAAGCCCCATTCCAAACCATCCTCCGGTGCCGATGGCAAAAAGCGCCTGTGTAACCTGGTAACCTTTTCCGGCAATGTCGTTCCACGGATTCTGCCAGGCCTCCACGCGCACCCGGACATGGGAAAACAATTTATAAGCCACTGCCGCCGCCATGACACCGCAGCCTGCGCCCGCCCCCAGATAAAACCAGTTCGAAGTTGCGATAAAAAGCATCAGCAGATAGGTAACGAAAAAAATGAGAGCGCTTCCCAAATCCTTTGAAATTACCAGCACCAGCACATGAGCCGCCGCCACCACCGTCGTAATTACTATCGTCCTGAAATCAATGGAGCGGTAAAACATCGTTGCAACAAAGAAAACAAAGCTGATTTTGACAAATTCAGACGGCTGGAAAGAAAACCCGCCCACATTGATGGACAGCTGGGCACCGAAGCTGGTACTTCCGAGAACACAGACTACCAGCAGAAGAAAAAGACCGATTGAGCCGTAAACCCAAGGAATCTTAGCAAGCTGCCACGTTCTGTCGATGATAAACGGAATCAGCATAGTTACTACTGCCGCCACCGCGGCAATTACAAACTGCCTGACCGCCCTGTCAAAGGAAATTCTGGACAGCATAATAAAACTGACACACAGGAGCATGCAGGTGTTATTCAGAAGCAGTCTCGATAAATTGCGGTAAAACATCCTGTAGAAGACCTGATAAAGCAGGCAAAATAGGAACTGGGCTCCGAAAAACATCAGCATCTTCTCTTCCTCTGTCCTCAAATAGATCACCGCATAAGCCAGCACATGGATAAAAAGCATGGCTGCATTCTGAAGCCTGCACACCCTGTTTCTGGAATGCTCATCCGGCATAGCAAAAAATCGGAAATTATAGTATGTGTAAATTGCTATCAGCAGTATCATCAGATACTTTGATAATGTTGTAACAAGATTAATCACACTCTCACCTACTCGATCCCTCGTTTAAAATGGCCTCTCGTGAACTCACCCGGGAGTTCCGTTTCTCTGCCCTCCAGAAAGCTGCCAGAAAAGGCTCTGATTACCGCCCTGGTTTCTTCCCGGTTCTCCGTCGTAAAATTAAGCCTCAGGCTCTCCGGGCCCAGCCTGTCAATCCTGTTCCTGTCCTTTAAAAGTGACAGCGGGTTTGTATTGTAAATCGTATTATAGCAGAAACGGCAATGATTCTTTACCGGAAATTCCTTGTTCATCCTGTCCCGCAGGAATAACAGCTCCGGCTTTTTCTTACAGGAATCTGCCGTCTTTTTCATACACTGGGCCGTCACCATCATGGGAAGGCGGCCGTAGACAATCAATTCCCCGCCCCGGCATCCTATGTCTTCAAGTTCTCTGCTGTTAAGCTCGACCGGAAGCGTCAGGCGGCGCCGGAAACCGGATACCATCTTTGCCGTCATCTTCTCAGCGGCTCTGTTCATCGTATATATTCCATAATCCATGAGCAGAGTCAGCTCTTTCAGCTGCGAATATTCCCCGGCCCACTCCTTTAAAAGCCCAATCTCTTCCCAGGCCCGGATTACTGCTCCGTCAAAACCGGCGTTTGCCAGAAGCTCTTTGTTCGCATTAAAATAACGGAAAGCCTCTTCCCTGAAAATGTGCGGCAGCACCAGGAAACACCGTTTCCCCGCATGATGGCAGCGGTTTGCCAGCTCATTCCATGAAACCGCATCAAAATGAGCGCTGTCCAGATAAATGCCGTCCACGCTGCCCTCCTCCAGAACCGTCTCAAACTGTTCAGGCTCTTCAACGGATACGTTCAGGCTGTAAGGTCCTTTTCCGAGGCCGTCCTTATCCTCTGCTCCGGATTCCCTCTCCGGGGCAGTTTTACATTCCGAAGCTCCGGATTCCCTCTCCGGGGCAGTTTTACATTCCGAAGCTCCGGATTCCCTCTCCGGGGGCAGCTCCTTTATCTTCCGTCTGAAGGATGACTGTATTTCTTCCTCCAAAGCGGCAAATCCCCGCCTTCTCAGCTCATTCAGCTCCTGGACAGGCACAAACGGCTTGCCTTCCATCTCTACATTAAGCTCCCTGAAATAAAACGGAGTATTTCCGGTCTTCCCAATCTGCTTTGCGATTTTTTCCTCGCTTACAGGCTGGTTCTTTGCCTGCTGTGCCTCTTCACCTGCTACCGTAACTTCGACCGTCTCAGGCATCTGTCCATCTCTCATGTTTCTCTCGAAACGGAGTGTCAGGGAGAGCGGTTTCCCCTCTTTTACATCAACAGTGCCGCTGACCGGCTCCTTCAGTTCTGCCTCCACATACGTCTCGTCAAGGTACTGATACAGTTCTCTGTTTTCCTGGCGGAATGCCGGTTTTTCCTTCATAACCACCATATCTCGTCCGTTATGCTGCCGGTAGTACCCCTCCGTCTGTCCGCCCCGGTCGAAAAGATCCAACAGCCTCTGCCGGTCTTCCTTCTCGACGCGGTAGCCTTTCCTCCCCTTTTCCAGGTACAGATCCACATACTTTCTGTATATGCTGACCACCCCTGCCGTATAGCGCGGACTCTTCATCCGGCCCTCGATTTTCATCGAATAGATACCTGCCTCCACCAGTTCCGGCAGAATATCGAGGGTACAGAGATCCTTCAGGCTGAGAACGTACCGTTCCTCTTTATTATTTAACGTTTTTCCATCCCTTTTCACTTCAAACGGCAGACGGCAGGTCTGCGCGCATCTGCCCCTGTTGCCGCTTCTTCCTCCGATCAGGCTGCTGAACAGGCACTGGCCGGAATAACAGTAGCAAAGGGCTCCGTGGACAAAGCTTTCTATCTCTGCTCCGGTCTGCTCATAAATCTTTCGGATCTCCTGCAGAGACAGCTCTCTCGCCGTAACGATACGGGATGCCCCCAGCCCCATCATCAATCCGGCTCCCTGAGGGCCGGTTATCGTCATCTGGGTACTGGCATGTACCGGTAAATCCGGAAACTTCTCCTTTATACAGGAAAGCACTCCCATATCCTGAACAATCGCCGCATCCAGCCCCTGCCTGTAGTACGGTTTGAGATATTCATAAAGTCCTTCCAGTTCTTTTTCCTTAACCAGTGTATTGACAGTCAGATAGAGTCTGCATCCATGCAGATGCGCATAATCAATAGCCTCAAGCAGCATATCTTCACCGGGATTATCGGCATAGGCCCTGGCGCCAAATCGGCTCCCGCCGATATAAACGGCATCCGCACCGGCTGCCACCGCTGCTTTCATACTTTCAAAAGAACCGGCCGGAGCCAGAATTTCCACCTTGTTTTTCATAATATCCAACTCCATTTTCTAAAAAAGACGACAGGCTGATGTATTACGAATCCTGTTAAAGAATTTCGTTTCCATCAGCCTCTTTCATCTGTAAATGTACGCGCTGCTTTCCGGCCTTACTTCCTGGCCTGCTCCTCTTTTTCCGCTTCTTTACCGCGGGAATGTTCCAGAGTTTCCAGCGCTTTATACTTTTCCAGCTCCGCTCTCATCGCTTCCAGCTTCATCTGGGTGCTTACCAGTTCATGTTTCAGGCGGTATGTCTCCTTCTCCAGTTCTTCCTTCTGAACCGCCAGAAGTCCGGCATGCTCTCTCTCCTTGAAATAATCATCGGCAATATTCAAGTATGTCATAACATTCTGATAATCCTCCGGCTGCTTTCTGAAGCCGTCCTGTCTGTGCAGTCCGGCAATCTTGTCATTCAGATAGCTGGCTACCTGCTGAAGGTACGTCTCTTCCTCCAGGCCGCCAAGCGTATATATTTTTCCGGCAATTAAAACGTCTGTATAATTCTTGGAACCCATCTTTTCTCCATCTTCTCTTTCATTCGTAATATTCATTTACTTTTTAGTTACAGTTCAGCCTTCGGCTAAACCGTAACAAATGATGCACAGAAACGGCAAAAAAACGCCGTTTCGCGCCGCACAACTCGGGATTTTCGCAAAAACCAGCGAAAACACCTCGCGGAATACATCATGGCTGAACTGTTACACTTTTTATTCCAGGCCCAGATGATGATACGCGGCTTCCGTAGCCACCCTTCCCCTCGGTGTCCGGTTAATAAAACCGTTCATCAGAAGATACGGCTCATAGACATCCTCCAGCGTTCCGGAATCCTCTCCCAGCGCCGCGGCCAATGTATCGAGGCCTACAGGGCCTCCCGAAAATTTCTCAATCATAATCGTCAGAATAGCCCGATCGTTATTGTCCAGTCCCAGCTTATCCACATCGAGGATATCCAGGGCAAAATCGGCAACCTCTTTTGTAATCACACCTTCGTACTTAACCTGGGCAAAATCCCGCACCCGTTTCAACAGACGGTTGGCAAGTCTCGGCGTCCCTCTGGAGCGCCTTGCAATCTCATATGCGCCCCTCTCATCTATCTCCACCTTCATGACTCCGGCAGAGCGGAGAATAATCGTCTTTAATTCCTCCGGCATATAGAAATCCATCTTCTGAATGATACCGAATCTGTCCCGGAGGGGAGCCGTAAGAAGGCCCGCCCGCGTCGTTGCTCCCACCAGGGTAAACTTCGGAAGCTCAAGCCGGATGGATCGCGCCGTGGAATCCTTCCCCAGCATGATGTCAATCGCGTAGTCTTCCATCGCCGGATAAAGCACCTCTTCCACCTGTCGGTTCAGCCGGTGGATTTCGTCCACAAACAGGACATCACCTTCCTGAAGCCCGTTCAAAATCGCCGCAATCTCCCCCGGTTTTTCAATCGCCGGTCCTGAAGTCACCTTCATCTTTACGCCCATCTCATTCGCAATAATGCCGCAGAGTGTCGTCTTGCCAAGACCCGGAGGGCCGTAAAACAAGACATGGTCAAGAGCCTCTCCCCTCGATTTGGCTGCGTCAATAAAAACCTTCAGCGTAGACTTTATCTTCTCCTGGCCTATGTATTCATCTAAATACTGGGGCCGCAGGCTGCTTTCTATGCGCTTGTCCTCTTCTGTAATCTCAGTTGTTATAATTCTCCTGCTCATATTGCACTTCCTGCTCTCCCAATCTTATAAAAATGCCAGATACTTCAGGGATGCCCTGAGCACTGCCTCCGCATCCATATCCTCTGTTATCTGCACATTTTTCACCGCCTTCGATGCCTCCAGGTTTGAATAGCCCAGAGCCACCAGTGCCGTGGCTGCTTCTCTGCCCGCCTCCTGCATGAGGGGCACGGAAGTTCTTTCTTCCGTATCTGCGACGGAAGCAAGCATTTCTTCCGCACTGACTTTATCTTTCAAATCCAGAATGATTCTCTGGGCAGTCTTGGCGCCGACTCCCGGGGCCTTTGAAATTGCCTTCGCGTCGCCCGTCAGAATTGCCAAACGCAGATCATCCGGACTCAGAGCCGACAGGATTCCTAATGCTCCCTTAGGCCCGATTCCGTTCACTCCTATCAGACGCCTGAACATGTCCAAATCCTGGCGGTTCAAAAAACCATAAAGGCTGAGATCATCCTCCCGGACCTGAAGGTATGTATATATCTTCACTTCTTCTCCCAGAGGCGGCAGCACCTCCAGAACGGACAGCGGTACGTAGATTCCCAGGCCTACCGGACCTGCTTCCACTACAATCCTGTCTCCCGACTTTTCCGCCAAAGCACCTTTAACATATGAAATCACGGTTTTCTCCTTATGCATACTTCACTTACGCCCCTGCTGCAGAGGCCGTCCGGCATCTCTGCGCCGGTTTGCTGCCGGTTCTGAGATGTTTTTACCAGAACCTTCTATCCTCAATATCATACCATACCAGTTTAAGCAATGCAAGGTGTGTCGAACAAATATTCTGGTTTAAATGGAGATTTAACTGAGGTTGGGAGGTCGCGTCCGGAACGGACCATGTCCGGTGAGGTGAGGAGTCTGTCTGAGTCTTCCGTCCCCGGTTGGAGGTTGTCGTGAGGGGGGAATCCGGCAGGAATGAATTGCTGCGGGGACCGTTTGCACTCTTTGGAGTGCGCAGCAGTGCTAAGCTCGTAAGGGACCTCGCTAAGCACCGGCGGACTCCCATGTCCCCTCCGCAATTGATTCCGCCTACTTCCCCGGGTCAGGTTTTCACCGGGGACGGAAGACTCAGGCGGAGGTTTTCGCGACACCGGACAT
>OBXO01000363.1_pt1 | contig 41348 bp, 58 predicted proteins | sample 1501431 | NCBI WGS metagenome assembly OBXO01 (sample SAMEA2580163, study PRJEB22360) | human gut metagenome | biome: human gut; feature: human-associated habitat; material: faeces | place: Denmark | collected 2008/2010 | reverse complement strand
TAAAATAAGCATTTTACAACCTTAAAGAATCCTCTTACAATTATACCGAGAAGCAATACACAAACTACAAAACAATGAAAGGATCTTACCATGGCACAACCTTCCTCCCAACACCAAAACCGCACTTTCAAACACCAAAACCGCACTTCCAAACAATCAAATACAGATAGACACATACATACCCACACAAATAGACATATACATTCCCTCACGAACGGCAATATCAAAAAGCATCTCATAACCCTGGCATTTCCTCTTCTCATCGGAAACATACTTCAGCAATTCTATAACATGACCGATTCTATAGTAATCAGCCATTTCTGTGATACTTACGCTTTTGCAGCCGCAGGCATTTCCGGAACTGTCATGAATCTGTTTCTCTTTGTTATTGGAGGATGCTGCACTGGTATTTCTATCATTCTTGCCTCATTTTTTGGAAACAAAGATATGAAGAACTTTCGAAAAGAATGCTTTATTTCACTTACATTTGGTTTAATTTTCACTATAGCACTAAGTATCACATCTATTCTGGCGCTTCCATTCATTCTTCATCTGATCCAAACGCCCCCAGATATTTTTCCATATGTAAACTGTTATTTAAATATAATTTTAGGCGGCCTTTCAGCATCCTTTCTCTATAACCTCTGCGCCTCTATTCTGCGCGCAATTGGAAATACAAAGTATGCGTTATTCTTCCTCCTGATATCTATTGGTACCAATGTACTGCTTGATCTGATTCTGGTTGCGGGATTTACACTTGGAATTGCCGGTGCCGCATGGGCAACGGTTATCTCCCAACTCCTATCTGCCTTTCTTTGCCTTTGTTACATAAAAAAAAGTCTTCCTTTTCTGCTGTTCCAAAAAGAAGACCTTTACCCGGACCCTGACTTACTCCGCCAGACTATACGCTATGCTGCCGCCTCAGCACTTCATCAATCCAGTCTGTATATCGGAAAACTATTCATTCAGGGTGCCGTCAACACACTGGGGACAGAATCGATTTCAGCTTATACTGCCGCTGGACGCATAGAAGGGCTGGCAAATGCATTTGGTGACAGCGGAGCTGAGTCCATCTCACTTTTTACCTCTCAAAACACAGGTGCCGGCAATAAAAAACGTACCCCGCTCTGGCTTTTATACTGGCTTAATACTCTTAATCCTCCTGGGTATCACCATGTCTCTGCTAATGTATATAACCAGCGGTCCCGGCATATCCCTACTTGCAGCTACAACACAGCCCGGTCTGTTAAATGCCGGAACATCCTATATACAGGCAATATCATATTTCTATGTCCTGTGCTTCATTGGAAACTCTTTCGTGGGATTTTACCGGGGCAGCGGTCATGTGAGTATTCCATTTATCGGTACAATTATCCATATAAGCTTGCGGACTTTACTAACCTTCCTTCTAATCCCCCGGCTTGGGCTGCCTGCAGTAGCAATTTCTACCGGCATCGGCTGGATAGCCGTAGTCGCTTTTCAAACTATTATATATGTGAAAAACTACCGGTAAAACCTTCCCGTAAATCGTGCTATTGTTCTACCCATTGGAAGATCATAAAGTTCCTCCAAAGAAAAGCAGTGAAAAGCAAAAATAAAGAAAAAGTAACTGCAAACACCAATAATTAGCGGTACTACCACTGAGATAATTGTATTTCCGATAAACTTATCCACAATCCAGTAGACCAAAAATACAATAATCCCCATAATCAGGGACGCAATAATGGGAATAATATACGTCCTCTTCACATCCTTATGGATATGTAGCTCCCTATTTAAAGATCTCTCATTCAACACACAGATCACCAATGGAAAAATAATATTTCCTACAACTAAAATATAAGCATTCATTTCCGTAAAAATCAAGAGAGGACAGATAAATATTAAATGTACAACCAAGCCAATAAATGCATTCACAATAGGCTCTCTCATCTTATTCAGGCTCTGCAGTATCGCCGTTGATATGGATGCCAAAGAGTAAAATACAATAGATACCGATCCAATTTGCAGCATGTGTACCGACAGATCTCTGTGTTCCGTCAAAGCTGCAAAAATTAAAGATATTATTGGCCGCGCCAGAACCATAAATCCAATAGCAGATGGAATTGTAAGCACCATCACGAACTTATTAATAAAGTTCACCTTCTCAAATATTCCTCTTCGATCGTGCCGTTCCTTAGAAGCAACAATACTGGGTACAATCGACACCGCCAATGAAGACGCGAACGCAATTGGTATATTTATAAGAAGGTTATACTGCGTACTGTACACACCCTGAATTGCAGTTACAAAATCCACAGCTAATCCCTTAAAATTCAGGATATTTCCAAATATTAAGTCATCCAGAGTACCACTGAGCTGATAGGCTGCCTGACTTAAAGAAATAGGAATCAAAGTCATCAGTAATAATTTGTTTAATCTCCCATCCGATGCCACATGACGATTCTTACATCTTTTTACTCTTCTGATATAACCTGGACGGTATAATAAATATAAAACCAATAAAAAGGCAAATGCAGACAAAGCACCGCATAGTGTACCCATAATACCACCTGCCGCGCCATAGGCAAATACATCCGCAGATGACTGATACACCCTCATAAACTGCATAACTGCAACAATACTGATAATAGCATTAATGATCTGCTCTATAATCTGGGAAACAGCCGATGGAATCATGGTATTTTTACCCTGAAAAAATCCGCGCATTACGCCCAAAATAGCCATAACAAAAGTAGTTGGAGCAACAATCCGAAGGGGTTTTGCCAAACCTGGTTTCGCATAACACATCTCCAGAAAATCAGCCCCAAAATAAATTAGTACCCAAAAGATCCCCCCAACAATCATTGCCAATATTAAAGAATTACGAAATAGGCGATAGGCACTCCGATACTCCTTTTTAATCTCGTACTGGGATATTAACTTAGATAATCCCAAAGGAAGACTGGAACACGATAACGTTAAAACAATATTATAGATGCCAAAGGCTACTCCATATAAACCGTTTCCCACTTCACCAAGCATATTCGCCATAGGAATACGATATAAAAATCCAATCAACTTTACGATAATACCTGCCACTGCCAGAATACTTCCCTGAAGGAGTAATTCCTTCTTACTATCATTCGCCATTTTCCATACCATACCCTTTCATAGGCTGCAAAACGCAATCCTCTTTATCCCGTATCTGTGATTTTTCCCACAAATTCATGTCTTATTCATTTGCTATATTGTATTGTCATTTATTTGTATCTATTTAATAAAATACTATTAAATACCCTTTCATTCTGCCTAAATGCAGAAAACCCCGCAGGACTATTAATCCTACAGGGTTCTTTTTAGTGAGACATCGGGGATTCGAACCCCGGACAACTTGATTAAAAGTCAAGTCGTTTATTATCGTCCATCCCTGTAAAATACACATTCCTGTAAGTAATTAAGACATTTAGTAAGACATTTGATTTGTATTGTAACATGTAAATTCTTATAATACAATCTAAGTTTCTTCCTATTTAATGGCGGCTACAAAATGTTAATTGAGATAAAAATAGGTCTATGCCCAAGATTTAGAAAATATTTACAGTATAAAATCTTTTGCCATAATGTTAAAATTAATCTATTAAAACATAAGGAGAATGTAAATATATGCCTTTTGGAAATGGTAAATCTTATAACAGACCTGCAGATGCCGGAGAGTTAAAAGGAATACTTAAAGACGTTGCTGTAGAATGCTATTTTATGCCGGGCGGGAAAATGGAACCAGTTTTTTTAAGACAAATTGCAAAAAAGCAATTATTATCAAAAGATGTTGACGAATAAATTTTTGCATTGCGGGTGTACTGATCTTCTAAGTAAAAATAAATAAAACTATTCGGTTTAATTTTGCTATATTTTTTTTGTAATCCTTCTAATGTGGTTTTAAGCTGTTCTTTTGTGATTGTCTGTAATGAATTTCTCATATTTCCCTCTTTTCTCCCGGTTCTTCCGGATTGTTGCTTTTGTTGTTTGCTGTTCTGTAACTATATTCATTGTACCAAAATTGGTACTTATTTTTTGTATACTTTTTGGTACTTTTATATTGAATATTTATCCCCATTACTATATAATGGATTAAAAAGGAGGATTTAAAAATGATATCCTACGATAAACTATTTGCATTAATGGATTTAAAAGGTATTAAAAAAATTGATCTTAGAAATAAATACGGATTTAATCCAAAAACTGTTGACAGTCTTTCCAAAAATAAAAGCGTGACTGTTGATACAATTATCAAGCTTTGTGAAATATTGGATTGTCAGCCCGGTGATATTCTGGAATACATACCGGTAAAATAATCCACCGTTTCATCAGCGGGTTATTTTACCGCTACTGTGCCGATCATCTTTTGCGCATTTTTAAAATGGCTACGATGATCACAATGCTAAAAATAATTTCTACAACGCTTAAAATAATTTCTACATTTTTCATATTAGACATTGACAATGGAATAATTAAAAGTTATCATATTCTTAAAGGATAGGGGCTTTCGCCCCATCCTCTTAATTCAGTAGTTTATCAACTAAGTTGATGACTTCATGAATTAATTTGATGATTGCAGTGGTGAGAATTATGTTTGCGAGACGTCTCTCATCACTGCTTTTCTTTTTATTATCCATTGCTTTCCCTCCTCTCTCTTGTGTATATATGTATTATACACCTAACTTTGTGCATATGGCAATAGTTACTTATTCACAAAGTTTTGTGTATATTCTTAGTTATTTTGTACACTTTACTTTGTGATTACAATAGTGTATCATAGTAACAAGGAGGTATTTAATATGATTTCTTATGAAAAATTATTTCTCTTACTAAAAGAACAAGGATGGAGTACTTACAGAATCAGGAAAGAAAAATTAATAGGTCAGGGAACTTTGACCGCACTTAAGAATGGTACTGGTGGATTGGATCACAAAACTATTTCCAGGTTGTGTGCCGTCTTGAATTGTCAGCCTGGTGATATTATGGAATATATTCCAGAAAAAGACAAAAAAAATACCCCCGAGGAGTAATCCCCAGGGGTATTTTAGTCCGCAAATACATGTCGACTAATATTTTCATGCAAAAAACCGCCCCTCGAAAGGAACGGTCTTTTATCCAGCATTCACTGGATTACTCATGTCAATTTTTATTTAATTCATTATATCAAATAAACATCTTGGTAGCAACCACTTTTTATATGCTGTTAAGAGTTGAAAAGGCGCAGTTCTATGCCGCGCCTTGAATAATTATTTATACTTTAAACTCTTGCAATATACTGTTCCGCAATGAATCCAGAATACTTTTTATCTATTAAGATCTGGTACCAACCATCTTCTTTATTGATAACATCCACCAGATTACCAGTATTAAGCTTCGGATATCCCACAATATTTCCGTAGTTTTCACCTGGCCCTTTGCGGACGTTTACGCCGTTTCCTGTGCACATCCCAACCCACACGGATTCTTCTGTGCCTTTTACAATGGCATCAAAGCCGGCACCCTTAATTTGCCTTACCAGCATGTCTGCGTTCTTCTTATTAGAGAATGCACCACACTGCACCTTATATTGACCGGACTCTTCTTTTACGATAGCGTCAAAGCCCTTATTCTTTAGGACTGCCGCCAAGCTATTTGCCAGCTTCTTATCCTTGTAGCTGCCAGCCTGTACTTTATAAGTACCGGTTTGATCCGGTTCCGGCTGTGGCGCTGGTGTTGGTTTAGGCTGCTCTTCCTTCATACCAGTAATAGCCTCCAGGATATTTAAAATCTTGCTGCCATATCCGCTGCCGGCAGCCCATCCTTTGCCTTTTGGATTCTCCTGGATGCCCAGCCACTCCACATATTCTGCGCAGCCTCTTTCTACGTATTGGAACCTTGGATCTACACATTCTTTCTTTAAAGGCTCTGTACAGGCGTAGGCTTTAAGGTGCTGGATCTGTGCCCGGATACCGGTCTTTGTGTTGGGGAAGGAATTGCCCTTCATACCATTTTGAGTCACACCCATACCACAAAAGTTGTTCTGATCCAGGGTTACTGCACTATCCTTAAATGTAAAATTTCCGGTTTCCAGGCAGCTTTGTGCAAATGCTATATCTCCACGAATTCCTTCAACCTTGCCCTCTCTTACATACTGCGGAACCATATCCAAAACTGATTGCGCCACGATGGGATTTTTGGATTGAATATATTTTTGCATCTGCTCCGCTGTAGCTACAGCTTTACCAGTAATCTTTGTTCCAGTTGTCGCTACGCTACCGGAAAGCTTCTTTTTAAATGCCTGCCATGCAAATTCATCCAGTACATATGGATTGGGGCAGGTCTTCCCGTTTACATCATAGTGGCGGATAACCCGGTCAACTGGAATCCCATATTTTTGCATCAGGATCTTTGTTAATTCTATGGTTGCTTTTACTGTAGCTTCTTCGTAATACCAATCCTGGTCATTGGCATTCATTGTGGCAGTACTCCGTTTCCGGACGCACATCTCTATGTTTAAAGTATTGTAATTATCTGCCTTACCGTAGAATGCTCCGCCCCCACTTCCTTGTTTGCCACCGCCTACGCTCCATGCTCCGTTGCAGTCTTCCACACTCTGCCAGATTTCACCTGAGAATCCTACGTAGTAATGTGCACTGGCTCCAATATCTCCGCTGGCATAGTAAGAGCAGTTTGCTTCTGCTCCACCCAGGGCGCCGACATAGTGTATAACAATGTATTGTATCGTCTGTCCATTTCTACCGTTGTAGTGGTTATAAGGGGTTATTTTCTTATTAATCTGCATAAATTTACCTATCCTTTCCAAAAAAGAAAAGAGAGCGATTTACTCGCCCTCTGATTTATTGATAATCTTTGTAAATGCCTGGTGCAATCCGGTACTTGCTAATCCTGTAAACGCTCCATACACAACGGTTTCTAATCCGATTGGTGTATTTGCCAGTCCTGCAGATACACACGCCAAAACAGCCCCCATCACCGCCAGGATGGTTGGTATGTACTGATTGCTTACCTTTTCTAGCCAGGTGATATGCTTGATGCAGTAACCCACGATTAAACATGCTACTAAAACTACTGGGATATAATAATCCTGTAAAAATCCTAAATCCATAATATTACCTCTTTCTTATAAATATTGGGCTGCCATGAAGATCAGCCCAGTTGCCAGTGCCCCAGATATAACAGAAACTATGGTTGTAAACGCTGTCTTCTTTGCACTATTCCAACGTTCTGCCGGTTCGTTTTCCAATTTCTGCAGCCGGTCTCCCTGCTTTTTCTGTTCTTCCATCATCGTTTTCATGTTCAGCGCCAGCTCTTTGACCGACATAGCCAGTTCCTGTATACTCTTTTGTTGTTCTTCCAGATCTGTTGTCCGGTGCTTCAATGATCCGATCTCTTTTCCGTATTCGGCAATCTTTACTGCCACTTCTTCATCATTCATCTTTCTGCCTGCCTTTCCTGATTTTGTGCAAAATAAAAAGACCTTTCGGCCTTATGCATGTATTTCACCGGTTGTTTGATATGAGAATTGAAACCTATGCCAGCCAGGACTTATGTTTAATGTCGGTACAATATAGAAAGCGTTATTGTACACCGAACAACTTACCTGAAACTGAATACCTGTATCGTATACTAACAATCTAGTATCATTATCTGTAGTGGGCGTATAATAACCCGTAAAATACATTCTTGTATAAGCGGTAATTGCCGCATTTGTCTGGAAACTAATATCCGCAAAACATCTATTACCGATTATCTGTTGTGTACTTAGATTTCTGGCTATCCCAACGGTGCCAGATTTGAAGTTCAGAGCGCCGCTAACAGTTGGCGAACCTGCGCCTGAATACGTAACCCATTTACCCCATGACTGATAGAATCCTCTAATATTAATTAGTCTACCATTAAAATCAGTCATTATTTGTGTAATCACATCCTGATTAACCATGACATCCAGCCAGCCTGACATTTGTGATCCTGGACCATTTAAAAATGTCTCGCCATTACGGTGGATCATATAGCGCCCCGCTACTGTGTATTTATTAAAGTCGAGTGAGTTAAAATAATCTGTTGCAATCCCCGTTTGATTTAAAGACCCTATAACCTGCCAGCGGCTACTATAATAAACAAAACTCACAATGTCATCCGCCTGGATCGCCCCAATGGATAGTGGTTTATTATTATAATAAATGGGTTTTGCTCCAGTAGATGATACATTTAATGTACTGTTTGCGGTGTCTATCGCATACCCGAATCTTATTGTTATAACAGTGCCAGTGACCAGCGTCTTAATGCCGGATATAGATACCGTTTTCGCCGCTGTTGTACTGCTGGTTCCACAGTATGCCCACCCGTTTACATTGGATGCCACACTACTGCTTACATATGCTTTTGTCTTATCCCATAGCCTTCTTAATCCAATTTCATCTAAATATCCCATTCTGTCACCACCTTAAGCACAAATTGTATCAATCTGGGCGTTGGTTATAGATGTTATAGTAAATATTTCCCCCAAGCTATCCCATTTGCTGCCATCCCAGGCAACATTCGCCCCAGCTGCGCCGTATATAGAGGGGGCTACAATATTATAAACATCTCCCGTTGTTTGCCCGGTTGTTGGAAGTTTTGAAGCATCTGCAACAGATCCTTTGTATTTGTACATGCCAACAATATCAGCTTTTAAAGCATATGTACTGGCAGCACCAAATGCAGCTAATTTATTCTTTTCTGTTGTAGTATAATCATTCGTGGATAATCCCTTACCCGCTTGCTTATCAACTTTTGCATTCCATGTATCTCTTTGCACATCGGTTATAAATCGATGCGTGGTATCTTCCACAATCATGTTTGCTGGGTGCGTAGATGGATGAACATAGTTATTAGCGTTTGCAGCAATTCCCGACAACTTTGTCTTTTCTTCCGTTGTAAAGTGTTCAATAGGTTTCCAGGCATCCCATGTGGTTGCACCCACCCCACGAGATCTTATATAAAATTTATTATCATCAATACATAACTGCGTACTTTTATAATTGGCTATACATACCAACACTGTTACTGGATGCCCTGATACCGGACCATTCTCAACCCCAGATCCTGTTATATAAATACCGAATTTCCCTTGATCATAAAGTGTATCTAAATCATCATCTTCAATTTTACCCCTTCCAAACTTAAATTTACCATCTAAAGCGTTTTGTGTTGCTGTAGAAATTGGTTTATTTAAATCACTGGTATTGTCAACACTTCCCAGCCCTACCATCGATTTCGTTAATGCCTGCCAGGAAAATGTTCCTGCTGTCGATCCGGCAATTAATGCCTTTCCATTGTTCGTTGTACCGGTTGCCGGCACGTGCAAATTTCCATCCGTAGTCAAATGAACGTATTTGTTCGCACCTGTCTCCACCCCATCTAGTTTCGCCTTATCAGCAGCACTCATCAATCCGGCAGATGATCCTGTGGCCGGATTATAGGTTGTATTCGTAGAAGTAATCGTAACTTTGTCTGTTGCTGCATCCGGTGTTAAGGTAACGTTAGAACCTGCCTCCAAAGTAAGTACATCTAATTTCTGGTCAGCGCTCAGTGTAGTACCTCCTACAAGTACATGCGAAAAAGCATTTTGGTTTACTTCTGCGCCAGATGCAACCCCGGCAAGTTTGTTCTTTTCCGTGGTAGTGTAGTCATTTGTGGATAATCCCTTACCAGAAACCTTATCCACTTTGTTTGCTACTGCATTTGTTACTAGTGTTTTGATTTTGTTCCATAAATAAAGAAGCCCATTATCGTCTAAATATGCCATATTATTATTCCTTTCTATTTGCAAATATCTTCTATTTTTGTATTGCTCAATGCCTCAGTATAATAGATCTCTAATCCTTCTATTTGATTTGCTTTGAGGCCCTGAACTTTCCCGCCAATTACAATGTTTCCATTTGTTACATTATCAATTGCCTTTTTTGCCGCAAATAATTTCTTCTGCATCTCCTCAAACGACAGGACTGTATTTGACAGTTCGCATGTATTTTTTTGTGGATCATCCGGGTATTCAGTCATTTTTACAATCCGTTGTTTATCATATGTTCCCGTTGCGGAATCTACCAGCAGGACTGTGTCCCCTATGTGGTAACGCAAAAACCCGTAATCAGGTTTCATACTGGCAAGGTCAGTAATTTTTACAGAAAATGTTTTTTTCGGTTTTGACAGTTCATTTAATTTATATTCCGCATCTTTTTTTAATGCTTCTGCGTCCGCATAATTTGTATCTTCCCATATCAGTGTTTTGATCTTATTTGAATAGCTGTAGTTTTCTAGGTACGGTACCCCGTTATTAACTCCCGCAATCCCCAAGCTGTCTGCCCCGATCGGTATGATCCTGGTGAAGTAGTCATAACTTTCATTATTATCATTTAATTCCCGCAAGTTAATCCCAGTTGTAAAATAAGCCCCTTTGTCTTTCCCCACGGCTTCCTTTAAATAAACAACTTTCCCAATCGTATCCCATGTTATTTCACAGGTGTATGCATCGCATATCGCTTCAAATATTTCATATGAAGTCACATTCGATAAAGACAGCCTGCGCTTGTCTTCCCCAATCTCACTTATACACACCCATCCCGTTCCTTTTAATGCCGCATCTGCACAATCTTTAGCCTGCACTCCTCCGTCCTGCGTTTTAAATTCAATATGCGGATTTCCTTTTATGTCTTCAAGGTTTAATTCCGCTGCTATTTTTCGGTACCCGTTTCCCGACCAGGCATTTTCCTTTACCACATATTCATCCCCTGCCGCCTCAAGGTAATACTCATTTTTTATTTTCTCCCCTTCTTGTACGCTGCACAGGAAGGTTATGCTTCGGATGCCCATTTTCAGTGCGGATTCTCTTTTCAGGTCCTTATAGTCTTTCACATATAAAATGCATTCCCTTTCCATATTGTACACTTTTATCAGCACGCAGTTTCCCTCCTCTTTATAAATATCTGCTCCTGTGCATAATTGTTAAATTGAGTTCTGCCCTGGATCTGTTGTTTATATAAAATTCATTTTCCCCTTTTTTTAAATTTGGGAATTCAGTCATCTTGTTTATTTTCCCGAAAGCAGCCGTACTGTTTTCCTCATCTCCTGATCCAATTATTACTTTTCCTGACTCTCCATTTATAATAAGTATTGTGCCTCCTGTTATGGTTTCCTCTTTTATTTCCAGAAAATTATCCCCTATGCTGAATTTATTCCCAAACAACCCTTCCATGCTAAGGTCAAATGCGCTGGATCTGCGTATCCGTATAATGGCCGGCGTGTCCATGTCACCATGATTGCTAATAGATCCGCGATACTCGCCGCCACCTCTTACTGTAAATGTATTTGAAGCATAACTGGTACTGCATTCAATTCCTGTTAATTCCAGTACGGTTTTATGAAACCTGTTCAGGCTGCTTTCCACCTGCTTTACGTCTGTAAGCACACAGTTGAACAGGCTATGAAATCCATCAAACTCCACAACAGATGGTTTCATCAGGATGGAAACCAGTTCCCTACTCCTTTCCCATATCTGCGCCCTGTCACGTCCCCGTACAATCACGGAAACCTTCATTTTTTTCATGCCCAAACTGGAAGGAACCAGAATGGGGGACAGCATCCCCGACTGCCACTCGCTGGTGTTCGCTGCCGTGCTATACCCCGGTTCCAGATTCCATTGTTCTGCCCCATACTCTGCAATATCAATTCCATTTATCTTCATCAAATCCACCTCATTGTCCGTGCTGCTAATTCGTTTCCTACAGCGGGTGCGATTTTCCCCACTAATGTTCCATCTTCAAGCACTACCCGCATATTTCCCATATTTCGGTTCATTTCCTGCAGCATTGCAATCATGTTCTGAAACATACCAGACATCCCGGAGTTATCTACCTTGATATTCTGTACCTGTGTAGGAGAAACGGATATAATCCGGTTCAATGCTTCAATTCCACCACTCCAATTAAGTTTGGAAGAATAATCTGCAAGTGCACTTTGTTGATCCTTTAACTGTGACTTAGACCTTTCCAACATCGTCCGTATCATCTGCGCCCCGGATTTGGATGCTTTCTCCGCTCCCTCTTCCACACCTTCCGCTACTCCGGCAGGTATCTGCAGCCCAACGGATTCTTTAAAACGCTTTGACGGGCTGTGTATACCAGCTTCTTTTTTAATAGCCTTTTCCAGTTCCGCTACAATGGATTTTGCGCCCTTTTTAATCTCAAGCTTGTTTGACATGCCGCTTAAGATTCCAGCCAGGGTGTCTTTTCCGATTTCTTTTCCTGCTTTTGGCAGACTTTCAAGCCCCTGTGCCAGTTGCCTGGTGGCTCCCTTTAATGCTTTGGTAGCATCGCTGCTCTTCGCTACATTTCCGACTCCCATGATAAACTTAGCCGTTGCATCCGATCCTAAAGTCAGGGCATTATTTGCCAGTTCACGAAGTGGTGCTTCCATTGCCTCAGACAGAACCTTAGAAGCATTGTCATATTCTACCTTATAGGCATCCAGTTTCTTTTGCGCTTCGGCTTTCATGGTTTTGATATTTTCTTCGGTCTGTTTGCGAAGCGATTCGTTTTCCTTTACCGCCTGTGCTTCTGCAAGCCGATCCTTTTCATTCCATGCTGCTTCCGCGCGTTCCAACTCTTCCTCAGACATCATGTTTAGAGACATAATTGTGGCCGTTGCTTCCGGTCCCATATTTCGAAGTTCTTCCATGAACTTTGGATTAATAACACCCTTACCGCTCAATTCTTCTAATTGCTGTTCCCAAAGTGCATACCCGGCGACCTGTGATTCCATATTTGCAAGAAGTTTTTTCGGCCCCTCCGCTTCACTTTTAAACTCATCAAAGGTTCCGAAAGCAGATTTGATAGATTTCTTACGATCAGAAACTGCCTGTGTGTATTTTTCTGTTTCTTCCTTGATATCATCGGCTAACTTTTCGCTGACATCTTTACATTTATCGTAATAGTCATCTTCCAGATCTTTCATCTGTTCATTGTAGTTTTTCTTTGCTTCCAGATACTTCTGGTCCGCTTCGATCCGCTGGGCATTTGTTAATTTCCGGTTCTTTCTGACAATGTCCCAATACTCCATTTCTGCCTTAGCCGAAACATTGTAATAAGTTTTATACGAATCTAAACCTGATCCCGAAAGACCATATTCCTTATTCGCCTGCTCAATTTCTTTTTTAGCTGCGTTTGCCTGCTTCTGTACAACCTTAAGATATTTACCGCCTTTTTTCTCAGCTTCTTTTATCAGTTTATCCCACATGGCTGTTTCTTCTGCAGCTGTCAAACTGGAATACTTTTTCTTTGATGCTATGCTGTTCTCAAGCCTGCTGACTGCCTTCTCTGCTGCTGCCTTTTCCTTCTCTTCGATCTTCTTGTTTTCTGCATCTATCCCGTCTTTTATCTTTTTATTGATTGCTTTTACTTTACCACTGGCATCCGCATATGTCTGTGTGGTTTCTCCCGCACCCTTTTTTACCTGCTCCCAGAAATACTTCTCCTGCTGCAAGCTTATCTTATTTGTTTTTTTCTTATTCTCAATGTAAGTAGTGGCAGCCTTTGTTAATTCGGAATAGTATTTCTTTGCGTCCTTATCCACGGTCTTCTTATTTTTAACCTCAGTTCGGGATACACCAAACGCATCCTCCACATTGGAGTTAACCTGATTTTTAAAAGACTTTATACTATTGGCATTCTTAACAGCAGCCTTATATTCATCTGTTCCCTTTTTTACAGTCCTTGCAACCTTTCGCCAGAAGCTTTCCTCCTGCGCCAACGTAACATCATGGGTCTTTTTATAAGTTGTGAGCCAGGAAGATGCTTCCTTATAAACCTCTTTTGCCATTTTAGAAGAAGCCTTAACTGCCGCCTTGGTTTTACCTTTAATTCCAATTTCCAAACCTTCACCGAGGTTTTTACCCATCTTAATAAATACCCGGCTTGGGGAATTAACATCAAATTCCGATTTGGATGCATTAATAGCTTCCCTTGCTATTTCCCTTGCACTTCTGGCCACACCTGCTTTTCCGTCTAAAATACCTAATTCCAATCCTTTAGAAAGAAAAATACCTACCTTATTGCGGAATACTCTGGATGGGGATTTTACCTGTCCCTCATCATTGGCTGCCTTTACCGCATTTGCTACCGCCGCTCTTGCTGCCGCTGCTACTGCCGGGGCATTGGCTATAAATCCATTTGCCAGTCCCAACGCTAAATTTCCGCCGGTGCTGCTAAACGCATTATGATAAAGAGCTGCTGAATTATTTGCATCAGATGCCGCCTGACCGGCTTTAGCCTGCACGAGATATATACCGCCAGATACCCCATTTGCCATGCTCTGCATAGCTGCCGTACCAGTATTTTGGAATTCCATTTGATGGCTGTTAATTCCATCTATTCCTGATTTTGCAACATTAGATCCCGCATTCTTTACGGTTCCTGATTGTGCCTGCATACTTTCTGCGTATTTGTCAGCGGATGTTTTTCCGCTTTGCTGGGCGTTCGTTTCGGATTCGACACCCGTTTGCTGCAACAACTGTATAAGTTCCTGATATGCTTTTACAGCCGCATCTCCGCCAGATGCAATCCCGTCTTTAATTCCATCCGGGATTGTGATGCCTGCCTCCTGTGCAATACTAACCAATCCCTCAAACGTACCTGAAATAGCGCTGTTTATTTGGTTAATAGCTTCTGTTGGCGATGCCTCTCCGCTCTTTATGGACTCTGCGAGTCCGTCTGGTATCTTGACACCCGTTTCCTGTGCCACTTGTATGACATGATCTAATTCGTTCCTTGTGTTATCTGGAAGTTTGCTCCATCCTTCCGTTGCATCCGACACGGCCTTATTAATGGATTCCTTTAGTCCGGTAAAATCTGCTTTTGTTGATCCTAATTTTCCATTGGCAACCTCTGCTGCTGTTTGATTTGCTGCCCCTTTTTTCGCGATTTCCTCTGTTACGTCCAAGGCTTCTACGTACTTATCCGACATATCCTTGAGCAGTTCCGCCCCATTATCCTGATTCAATGTGGCAACCATATGTTTCAACATGTTCGCCCCGTCAAGTCCCATATCTTCTATAGACTGCAGAAATTCCGGTGCGATGGTCTTCCCTACCTGATCCTTTATAATCTCCAGATCATCTTTATAGTTCTTTATTCCTTCCAGCTGGCTATCCAGATTTTTCACCATTTTTTCTACTGATGTATCATCTCCGCCGTCAAAAACATCAAACATATTTATTTTTTGTTCCAGGCTCTGCTGGATGGATGCCTTTGTTTCTTCGAATTTTCCCTGTACGGATTCCAACGCCTGTTTCTGAATTTCTGCATTGACAGAAGCCGCCTCTGCCGCTTTCTCACTGGCTTCTTTTATGAAATCTCCCGTTTCAGATGCAGCTCCTCCAAGTTCCTTTATCTTTTCGGCTGCCTCATCTGCTTTTATACCATTTTCTTCCAGAACCTTAAATATGTTCTTGATAGCCCCTTTGGCGTTTCTTACGCTATCCGCTGCATCCATGACGGCTTTGTTATCTTCTTTTTGAAGCTCATACTTCTGCGCTGTTATGGAGTTTATTCCTTTTAATTTCTCCATTATCTGCTCGTAAGTTATTCCGTGTTGTTTTTCCGCCTCTTTCTGCTTATTCTCGGCTACAGTCTGGGCCTCCATAGCTGCCTTGCGCTTTTCTTCAATCTCAATACGTTCTTCTGCTAGTTTTGTAAGACGCTCTCCCCAAGCAGCCGATTCTGCTTTCTGCTTCATGGCCGACACAGAATTTAACAGTGCATCTGTTTCCATATTCAACGATCCTGTTGTCTCATCAATAGCCAGATTCAGATCCGGTATTTTTTCATTTAACTGGTCTACGTAGGAAGCCATCAGAGCTTTATCCCCTGCTGACTTATTTTCTTTTTCCGACAGGTCTACCAATTTCTGGGCAAGAACATCGTATGCTCCATATTCCTGTTGTAAATTCGTTATATTTTCTGCATGGGAATCACTACTTTTCTGTACTGCTTCTGATAATTGACTGTATTGATCCAGGCAGTTTTGCACCGCCTGTTGGTTTTCATCCAGTACTTCATTTGTATAATCCAGTGATCCTATAAATGATCCAATCCCTACAACGACCGCTGTAATTCCAGCAGCCAGCAATGCATAAGGATTAATCGCCTGTGATGCATTTAAAGCTAGTTGTGCAGTTTCCGCTGCTGCGGTTGCTTTTCTTAATGCCTGCATTGCTGTCATTACATTTGTGATAGCGTCGACTGCTTTATACATTACAAGTCCGGCTACAATTCCTTTTAACCCGCTTGTAATCACTTTGTGATTCTCTATAATCCACTGAAATAGAGAAACAGCATCTTCCAGTGCTCCTGCTGCAAAATCCGCCACTTCATCATCCAGCCCAGCAATTGTCTTTGTGATTTCATCCGAAGCTTTTGTAATTGAGGGTGCCATCTCCGCCCCAACTTTGCGTTTAAAAATATCAACTGTCTGGTACAGACGCTGCAGGCTGTCATCTGTAGCCCCAAGAGCAGATAATGCATCTGAATCCAACACAGCCCCCATTTTTCTTGCTTCATCAGATAGTTTCTTAATACCCTCAGAACCTTGCGCAATCAGCGGGTTTAATTCCTGCGCAGACTTTCCGAATATCTGCATGGAAACAGAATCACGCTCTGTTTCATCTGTCATATTTTTCAACGCATCAATACATTTCCAGTAAACGGTTTCACTGTCTAAAAGCTTTCCATTTCCGTCTGTTACTGATACCCCCAGGCGTTCATATGCCTTTACATACTCAGCGGATCCTCTCTGGGCATTTGTCATAGACTTTACATTCTTTGCCATAGATTTTGTAAGAGTATCCAAAGATACGTCCACAAGCTCTGCGGCATAATTATATGCCTGGAGATCATCAGTACTCATACGGGTCACTACGGAAGTTGTAAGAATTTCATCCGCATAAGCTGCTGCATCTGTTGCAAGCCCGACAAGTGCCTGGCTCCCTTCCTTTAATACGCCCGCCAACGACCGGATTCCTGCTATGATAACCTCAGCTTTTAAGTGCTGTTTAATTCCATCGCCCCAATTTTTAATCTCCGTCTGCGATGTTTTTATTTCTTTCCCGAACTTATCGATGCTGGTTGCGCATTTATCTGTAGCGCCTTCCGCTTCTTTTAAATAGGAGGCGTTCTGGTCCAGTGTCCGGTTTGACCGGATTACCTGCGCCTCTGCTTTATTTAAATCAGTTTCCCACTTTCCTACTCTGGCACCTGATTTTTCATAATCGGTTTCTCCCTTTTGGATCGCCTCGGACAGTTTTGTGATTTCTTCTTTTTGCTTCTTTACTTCCTCCGATGATTCCCCATAAATGCTGGTCAAGTCTTTGAGTTTATCCTGCTGTTTTTCCATGCGGGTATATAGGTTGTCAAGACTTTTTCCCATATTAGAATAAGACTCTTTCGCATGGTCCAGTCCCTTTCTGACAGCTTCTTCTTTCTGCTTGTGCGCTTCCAGGGCCTTTCCTAATACTTCATGCTTTGCCTTTAACGCTTCCAAAGAATTGGCCTGGCCTGCAAACTTTTCTTTTATCAAGTTCGATTCAGACCCTAATTTCGTTATCTCTCTCCCGCAATCCGCAACCGCACTTTTAAATTCTTTTTCACCGTCAAGTTTTATACCTGCCTCTATTGTATAATTATCCGCCAAGGCTCTCACCACCTTCTATACACAAAAAAGACACCTACCCATAAGATAGATGTCTTTTAAATTAATTTTATTAAATTGCTACTTTCTTTTATTTACGATACTCCAAATACAGTCTACAAATTTCTGCACAAATTTCAGCATTATCTCGGCTGCAATTAATATCACTGCTATAACTTTTAGCAAAGGAGTTCCAAAAAGAAAGCAAACCAGTAATACAATATAGTAGATTGCCTGTGCTGCATATTTTATAACTTCCTTCATGATTTACATACCTCCTTTTTCTTTCATTATATATCATTATTGCATACCTTACAATTAAAAAATCTGGTCAACTGAAACTTCCTTTTCCTTTAATCCGTTTAAAAGAAGGTATTCATCATAGATTAGAAAGAATTTTCGCAGCGTCATAGCGAACACTTCCTGCTCTGTATAGTTTAATATCTTGCAGCCTATATAAAGAAGGCGGGCAGTATTTATTCGTTCTGCCCGCTCTCCGCGTTTGGGGAATCAAATTCATCAGCTTCGGGTAAAGATAGTCCATAGGCTTTTAATATTGCAATTGTTGCATCTGTTATGTTCTCCTGGCTAACCAGCCATCCTGTTTCCTGCTCTGTGTATTTCTTTAAATCATGCTTCGCCCCTGCATGATTTAATCGATCTACTTCATCATTTAGTAACTCTGTCAGAATTACTTTCATTGCCTTGGTTGATTTTCTTTTGTCCGCCAGCATATCAATTACTTCTTCCAAGCTGCAGTCAAAGTGCTCCTGTAATGCATCATCCGCATTAAGGGTGAACAGCAGATGCCGTTCCACCCCTTCTATGTTAATTGGTTCCCCGATTGGTCTTAAATCGCTCATAGACTATGCTCCTTACTCTGCCGGCGTAGTTGTAATACCCGCCTTGGTTTCTAACCATTTTTTTGCATCTGCTTCATTTTTAAACTCAGCCTGGTCCTTCCAGTCGCCGTTGTCCATTTGGAATACATCTCCTTCAATGGTCGGCGTCTGGTAGTTTACAGTATCTCCTTTTGTTTCGGTTTCGTCTGCCGGCTCTGCAAACTGTGTTTTTCTAAGCCATTTGGCTAAGAATGCCACCTTCCCACCTCTTACAACTTTTCCGTAGAATCCAACGCCTACAAACGGTGCGATATCATTGCCATTCGCCAATACAGTTTCCGGTGTCTTCGGATCGGACTCGCTCCCGGCTGTATACTTGTGTCCCAGAAGGTCACAATAAACCTTATTCGTCAAATCATCCACATTCAGGGAAATTTTACCGCCCTTAAATGATTTATCAGATTCTGCAACTCCATCATCTGCATACAGCTTCACATCATTGCTTTCTGCTGTTACGCTGGCTTTTATTGCCTTTGCAATTACTGCGCCTCCTGAATAGGTTCCATTGTCTTCCAAAATTGCATATACCGGGTATTTTAATCCTACTTTTGCCATAATCTTTATTCCTCCATATTTTCTGTTATGTTTTCTTTTATATTGCATGAAATTACTACATGCATCGTTTCTGTTTTCTGCTCATACAAGACGCTTATGTTTCCCAATGTAATTCCTGCCTCCAAAATCAGCTTTATTACCTGCCTTTTTCTGGAACGGAAATCTGTTTCTGCTGGTGCGAATATATGGACCTGCCACCATAAAGACATTGCTTGTGGGCGGTCATCCGCATGCTCCATTCCACGTTCGTCTTCTTCGTTGATCAGTATATACTCTGGCTTTGCTCCTTTATATTCATACTGCTTAACCGGAAGGCCGGTCTTTTCTAAAACCTGCTGCAATATCACATCTGCTGTCATCCTGTTGTCACCTCCCGGTTAAATACTTCCTGCATCTTTGCGATAACCTTTGGTTCTGCATTTAGTACTGCCGTGGTAAGTATCGGAACCGCAGGACGGCCTTTGACTCCAAATTCCAGCCATGCCATCTTTTCCATGTTTCTAACACCTTTCGAATCTGTACCGGTAGGACGTACACAGATATAATACCCGCCGCCCCTTCCAGCTGCCTTACCGGATTTCTTTATGGAATTAACCATATCCCCACTAACCCAGTGAGAAGATGCCTGTTCTCTTACTTCTGCTTCAAGAATTGGAACACTTTCCTCTAACATCTTCGGTGCTATTTCGTCAAACATCCCAAGTCTATCAAGCTCCGTTAACAGCTGGTCAAACCCCTGTATATCGAATCTAGCCATCTGTAATCCTCCTTTTTCGGGTTAAATGCAACGAAACATCATTAGTTTTGGGAAGCGTGTCATTTATTTTCTGCACCTGTTTTATTTCAAAGACTTCCGTTTCAATTACTGCCAGATACTCTGTTGTCATCCACTTCTGTGCCGGTATTCGGATCAGGCGGTCAACCTGCACTTTAGCAGTCATTGCCTCATAGAACCTTGTTACGCCTATTGTGCGTTCTTGGTACCGTATAATCGCTTTGACAGCTCCTGCATTCCCATCATCGTCGATTTCACAAAATAAGCAGATTCCATCATTGAATACTTCAAATGTATCCTTGGCTTTTTGCGTAATCATCTGCCTGCACCCCGATTCTAAGTGTGAGTAATTCTGTTTTAAAATTTCCTTCGAAATATTCTAAGGCATTGTTTCTTGCGTATCTGCAATAATCGAATAAAAGCTGCCGGGAAGCTGTTTCATTTTCGTAGTCCTGCTGCACTCCGGCTATATTATCCAGATATACTTTCCCCCGCTCTATAATCCCAGTAAGTTTCTGGTCCGTTTCGAGGTCATCATATGTGATGTCCAGATAATTCCGAACATCACTTAATAATCCAGCCATAGGCTACTCCTTATGCAGATGCTTTCTGCTTTACATTCACTGGGTTTGCCTCTGTATTTGTAACCTCTACCTTCATTGGAGTCGGCTTCATGTTCGTTAAATCTAAATACTGGAACGCATTATTATCTTTTGGTTTACCCATGCCATACATCTTTGTAATATAAACACGGTTGTCTTCCAGGAACTGATATTCATCAGAATATTCAATTTTCCCGGATGATCCAGCACCAATACCCATAAAATATTTTTTAGGAAGTCCCATGATTCCCTCGCCCTCATCCAGAACAGCTGACTGTACAACTTTAGTTGGATATGGGAAAATATTGTTATTGTAACTTCCATCGGTTGTACGAACCGTAGAAGACGGAAGGACTTTTTTAATATAGTCAACTGGATTTACGACAAGCATAACTTCGGGCACCACACGGTATCCTTCAACTGGCTTCTTCGCCAGCGGTGCGACTACTGCGCAATATTCTACCGGGTCAAGGCTTGTTAATGCAACTTTTGTCTTATCTGCATATACTCCCTGCGTTACAGCACCATCCAGATTTTTACACATACCGATTGGCTGATTCTTTCCGGTACCTTTTAAAATACCTTTTTCTAATCCTCCAGCGGATGCCTCCGATAGAATAATCCTTACATAGTTGTCTAACCATACCGGACCGAGTGCCAACATGTCTTTTGCCACCGGAATAAAAGCACTTAATTTAGCAAGGGTCATATCCATCGTGTCAATTTTCCCAGCTAATTCCGTGCTGATTGCCGTAGTCAATGCATCCCAGGTTGCAAGGTCAACGTTGTCTGCATTTACAATCATCTTAATTGCGCCCTGGCAATTAATAAAATCAATTTCATTCAGCAGCGCATGTGATCCCTGCATGTCTTCGATAACAGAATCAATAATTGTTTCCGGCATAGCCTTCTGAATGTCTACCAGGGCCTGCTGTGGATTTGGAGCCTGTGCAGCTTCAATCCATGCCTGATAAAATTTATTTTCTTCATTTGTTAACTGCCGGATCCCCCGGGACGCCATAATTGCTGAGTCCTTACTTTCCCTAAGATCACCATATTCCTGCATAATCCTTTCCTGGACTCCTTCAGCAAACTGTGTAAAAGCTGCTGCCATTGCATTTTCATCGTTGTCGGTCAATGCCTTTGACAACGCCTGCATTAACTGTGTGTTTTCCTGTTTTAATAAATCTGCATTTTTCATTCTTTGTTTCCTCCTGATATTTTGTTGTTTGTGAATGCATTAAAAAAAGCACCCATCATGGTGAGTACTTTCTCTTTTTCTAACTCTTCTTTTTTTCCCGGTTCTGGCGTCTCCGGTTCTTTCCGCTTTTGTTCCGGTATAAACTGCTTCATTTCCTGCCGGAATGACTGCATGCTGTTAAGCTGCTGTTGAAGCTGCTGCACCTTATTAGCTGCCTGTTGGTTTATCCGGTTCTGGTCCGCCTGGTATGTGCCTATCTCATCACAGAATCCATATTCCAGACACTGGTCTGGTGTAAGGTATGTTTCCTTATCCATCATTTGAATAAGTACTTCTTCGGTCAGATTTTTGGCCCTTGACATGTATATCTGACGATTAGATTCCATTAAAACATCCAGATCATCTGCACATTTTCGAAGCATCTCAGCATTCCCATAGGTATACATAGACATGTTGTGCAGCAGCATTGATGTACCTAACCCCATTATAACCTTATCACAGGCCAGACAAATCACACTGGCTATAGAATATGCAAATCCATCCACATAACACACTTTTTCTGCTCCATGCTGTTTTAATAAATTATAGATCGCAATACCTTCTTTTACATCGCCGCCATAACTATTTACATGCAGCTCAATTGTCCCAGTTTCCGGTATCCCTACAAGCTGCTCCCGGAAATAATTCGCGCTTGTTTCCGAATCATCGTAGTCCCATGTATCCCAGTTGAAATCTCCATAAGCCGTTACATTGTCATAAATGTAAAGCTTAAACGTTTCTGTACCAGCCAATTGTTCAAACCGGAACTTTGTTACATTGTTTTTCACCCTGTTTCACCGCCTTTCAGATCATTTAGATCCATATAATTTTTTGTAATGAAGTGTTTCTTTGATTCTTCTGTATTTAATTCTGCATCTCCGAGTTTCTTCCGCAGCTCATCAATGCAGTACATACCACTTGCTATTAATTTATCAATTTTTTCTGCTATGTCAAATATATCTACATGCATAATTGTCGTAGTATCCATCTTGATATAGCTTCCCGTCTGCACCTGTTTCTTTCCATAGCGTTTCCGGTTAATCTCCGTTGCAATCATTTCGCAGATTGGATCTATGCAGAATGTTAGGAAGTTCTTAGTAATCTTATCTACATCTGATACATCTCCCTTTAAAAGAGAAACGGGAATATTAAATGCTCTGGCAACTGTCTGTAAAATTTCCTCTGTCAGATCCGTTATGTCTTTTACTTCAGACGTTGACTTCTTGCTTTGTTCTGCCGCCTGCTTTGTATATTCAAATCCATCGAACAACGGCAGCACTGCGCTGCGGCTATTAAAAAACTTTTTAAATCGGTTGTTCATCAGGTCTTCGAATACATCTTCAAAACTTTTATCACCGTATTTCTTTCCCTGTGCCACTGCATCTATATGCAATGTTCCTTTTTCACCGCCAGCCTTTTCATATTTTTCAACTGCTTCATTTAATATTTGGTTATAGCCGCTGCACAGGTTTTTTAAAAGTTGTCGTATATTCTTATTGTTCAGTTTAAAATAAAGTACATCTGACATGTTGAATGATCGGTTATAAGTAAATCCCTTCCGGCTTACGCCACTAAATATGGTTTCCTTCAAGGCAAACTCCTGGCTCCCATATGTTTCTGCTATAATCAGTTGTCCATTGCTTTCCACTACAAGGCATTCATTATTGTACAATAACTTTGTAACAAGCTCTTGAATGAACTGACTTGAATTTTGGTTGATGTTTGGTTCGTAATTCCATTTGTAACTCTCTTCACCCAGGAATTCTTTCCCTGACTGAAAAGTTTTAAATTCACACTTTGATATGCAGTTTGCAATTAGATTAATTGCTGCATGAATTGTGAATTCTTCCACTACCAATCTGGACATTTTTTCCTGGTCTATATAATTAGCTATGGTATCTGCCGTTACCTCAATGCTTTTCCCACCAAGCATTTTCCCTTGTATCCAATTCCAAAATCCCATATTTCCTCCTTTCTAATAAGTATAAACACCGAAATTGATATTATAATTAAGATCTTCCGGTATATCTTCTTCCAGTACTATTGTATTTACAAATTCCATAAAACCATCTGTCTTTCGATAATTAGCTTCAATTTTGCCATAGGTTATATTCCCATCCTTTTCAAGCTTTTTCGTATTATTCACATACCATCTCATAACGGGAACATCCCCAAATACAATAATATGGTTTAAAAAAGCAGAGTTAATGATTGGCGCTGCTTTCATTATGTCTGAAGGACGCACCAGTTTTATATTCTTCTTTTCATACGCATCAAATCCAATCTTTTTAAATGCAGAATTTAGTAATGAATACCGGAAATTATCAATTGCTATTTTTATAATATTGTATATTTGCCCCATACGTTCAAACCAGCCAGTTACAATTTCCGGCGGTATTTCAACGTCATCCACGAATTCTACATCTCCTTTTATTTCCCACTCCTTAAGTGGTGCTTTAATGCCTCCTAGATCCCTAGATCTGGAGCAAATAAATGTATGGTGTATATGATAGTACTTACCGCTATGCTTAAAGGTAAGTCCAACTGCTACGAAGTCATTCGTTTTTGCATAATCAACACCCCCTACACAATTTTTCCCCTGTAAATCGATCATTTCTTGGTTTGTTGCAAGTATGTCTTTCCAGGTGGCAACCTCTACTTCTTTATTCCCAATTGGATAATTGCAGCGTTTCGCCATAAACTCTGTAAAATAATCCATGTTGTACGGCATATCTACGATTTCTTTTTGTATTGTTGTTCTCAAACTTGGAAAATCATTTAGGCTAGGAATTGCTTTTACAAGTTTATCTATTTGATTCCACTCTTTTTCTTCCTCTATCCGGCACCAGAAAACCAGTGTTCTATTTAGTGGATTGTACTCTTTTAGAATCACTTGGTTCTGTTCCTTTTCTTGATCCAGTACTGCCCCCCTGATGTGTCCATCTGTGGTTATAGTTATAATTCTTCCGTGCCATACTTTACCAAGTCCAGATTTTAATGTGTTCATATTCTGTACATCGGTGTATTCGTGTTTTTCGTCAAATATTATGCATCCTGTTCGCTTGCTATCTTTTCCGCGTTTGGAAGATGTATTAAATCGCAGATCGGACTTTGTTTTCTTCCCGGTTATTAATTCCTTTGTGGCATGGTAATTGATCTTTAAAACTTTTTCATATTCGTCTTTGATTGGATCTGTAATAATTTCATATACATCCTTAAAAGAAGTTTTCGCCTGATCTTCCGAATTTGCCATTAAGTCTATGTTATAGCCCCGTACACCGTGATATGGTGATAAGAAATAAAAGCACAGGAACGAAATAAAACCATTTTTTCCGCTCCCACGACCTACCATAACTCGGATATCATTAAACACGATATCTCCATTTTCAAAAAATACACCCACAATAAGTGCAAACAAAAATACTTCCCAGTCAATTAATTTGTATGGAAAGTATTTCTGCAAAGAAAGTCCTTTTTCAATTTTGTCATTATCTATTATTACATCATCCCGATCCAACATGGGAATGACAATGTTATCAATCATCTGTTCCTGTTCGCAGCAATGTGCTACTTCATTATTTTTTATTTTGCAGAGGTACGGATCTATGAACCTGCTATAACTCTTCGTCGCTATCACCACCATCTGACGGCAGGTTTACATCTGTTGGCTTTAGCCCCAGGAAATTTAATATGCTCCTCATCTCAGACGAAATCCGTCTTTTTTCTGATACTGCATCTGTATATATTTTTAAGGTGCAATTACCGGTTTGTTTTAGCTGAATAAGTGTGTCATTTATATAGCTTAAGTCATCGTAAAATGACATGTACTCTTCCACCTTATCCTCCAAAAACCGTTCCTTCATTTTATTCAGTTTTAGTGCATTTTTCAGGCTTTCCAGTGTCTTTTCTCTTTTGGTTTCTGCACTCATTGGTCTTGCCATTTTACCATCACTTCCTTACTTTTTTATATTTTTTTAAATTTTCTCCCCTTACGAGAACCCTCCCGGTCACCGTTCCCTTAGAGTTTTTCCATTTTTTTGACCCGGGGGTACCTTCTCCACAAATTTATTGTTGAATAATTGGAAATTTTCAGCGTGCCTGATATCATCCGTGTGCCTGCATGTCATGTTACACTTTTCACATGCTCTTCTATCACATTCAAATAAGATCACCCTGTCTTCTTGGCATTGATATGCAATTGTCTCATTCCTTGTCTCATTCCTTGTTTTATTATATTTCATTGTTACCACCTCTCTTCATTTATAAATCTTTGCTTCCTTCTGTGATGCTCATCATAGTGGCATTTATCACAGACCGCTTCCAGATTTTCATCTTCCAGCGCCAGTTCCGGATGTTTGCGCAAATACTCTTTATGATGCACCGTTACCGCTCTAACCACGAATCCTTTTCTCTTGCATCTTTGACATTCAAAATGCTGTTTTTTTAATGTTTCTTTTTGTTTCCTCCTCCATACGGACGATGTATAAAAAGAATGCATATCATCATCTCTAATCAATTGTTTTATCCATTCCAGGATATCCTGTTCCATTTGTGTTTACTCCTTATGTTGATGCATAACAAAAGCACCTGACCGAAATCAGATGCTTCCATTATCATACCTATAATTATCTTTGTACTCCTAGACGTTGCGCTAATGCTTCCTGTAATAATCCAGAAACATTAATACCTTCCTTTTCAGCCTCAAGATTGAGCCAGTTTGGAAGTGTTACATTCCTACGCACCATTTTATTATCCTGTCTTCTTTTATATTCGTCATAATCTACATCAACAATAGAGATAAAGCTTTGCCCTTCTCCCGCAAACTCCGCCTTACTCATATCAACATTTTCAATACTTGTCGATACCGGTAATGCAATCCCGCCTTCTTTCAGCGATATACTTTTTATTCCTATTGCATCCCTTGCCATATCAATAGCATCTGGAATATCCTTCCCCTCTGTTAAGATTTCCATATCCGGAACCTCAACCAAAACAACATCTTCTGCTTGTGTAAAAATAACTGGATAAATTAATTTCATACCTATCACCTTTCTGTATATATTTTATATTGACTGAGGGTTGTGGGGGTTTTATAACCCCCATTTCCTCAAGATTGCTTTTGCAAGTTTTTCGTTGATCTCTTTGTGTCTTGGAACTTCTTCCCTGTCGCTTCCTCTGGCATATACATCATGTCTGCTTCCATGCCTTTCGAATTCAAAACCAACGCTTTCAAGTTTCTTAATCAAATCTCTCTGCTTCATTAGTGTTCCTCCTTATGATTATAATTATACACACTAACTACACATTTGTCAATACTTTTATACACATTTTTTACACATTTTTTATTATATCTTAATAAAAAGACACCTGCCTATGCAGATGCCTTTTCCCCCGGTCTCCAGGGATTCGCTATGTGTTCCGGATTTTACCCGGAGATTCAATTACCGGGCTTTGACACCCGGTAATCATATGTGTTTAGTAGAACTTTTCAAAGAACAAATAGATGAGCTGTATCCATTTGTCTACACTACCATATTAACACATACCTAGCGGGTATTGTGGGCAAGTTAAAAATAGTTGTAAATCTTTCTGGATGCAGTTCTATCCATTCCCATCTTCTACCTCTTGCCCATTCTTATTTTCAGCAAACCTTCCGGCTCTATCCACTCTTGATATTTACCTTTTGCCAATCCGACTCACATTCTTTCTTTATACATTAGAAAAGCACCCAAAATATTTATCCGAGTGCTGAAATTATTTACATTATTTACAATTTTCACGTTGACACAGCACTATTTTATGTGCTATAATATATACATATTAAAGGAAAGGAGGAATCATATGGATGACATAATAAAAGTGCTTACCATCATCTGGTTAGCCATTCAGATAGCTGCGAAACTGACTGATTGGATTACAGGTGATAAATAAGCACTCAACGGGGAGCAACGCTCCCCAACCTCTTAAGGTAATGTTATTATACCATATGAAACCAAAATATGAAAGATACTATTACAACTTTACTCATTGTATTTATATCACTAAAACTAATGGATTTTAATAATCTTGGAATACTGGATTATATCATTCTCTTCCTGACTATTTTCTTACTGATTATTTCTATCCTGAAATACTTTAAAAAAGGAGGACACTCCAAATGAAGCTTAAAGAAATACGCTTGTCAAAGGGATTATCCGTCCCTAAATTAGTTGCTCTATCAGGTGTACCCCGCAGAACGATTCAAGAAATTGAAAACCGCAATGACTGCAGGGTATCAACTGCTATTCAACTTGCCGATGCCCTCGGCATCTCACTCGATGAATTATGCAGAGATTAGGCAGTCAATCGGCTGTCTTTTCTATTTATACGCAAAAAAGCACCTACGCTAAGTAAGTGCCCTTCTACAGTCACCCTGTGCGGCAACCATCTCGGTTTTAACAGGCACCCGAAAACTGGATCGACCACCACCGGTCACTCCCGGTTTGGATTTCTTTCTTTTTAAACCATTCGTGCAGAACAAAGGAAATCTAATTCTTACAACCTGCTCCCATTCAGGAACCCAGATCTGCACTGCGGGCGATTCAACTGCCGGGCTGTAACACCCGGCAGTCGTATGTGTTGGGAGAACTTTTTGTAAATAGATGAGCTGTATCCATTTGTTTACACTACCATAATATCATGAGACCTTATTAATTTTATGCTCCATATTGAATTTATCTAAATAATGAAAAAATAATCTTCTGTAGCCATAGAAATCAGACCTACACATTGGTATTCTTCCATATTTTCTATCATATTCTATTTCTTCATATGATAGCCCCATAGTAACACTTTTCAGTAAATATCGATATATTATTGGATTTGTTTTTATAGCTGCCTCTTCAATCATTTTACATTCATCAGCATATATGGAGTTATTTATAGCATTTCTTTCTGTTGGATTGCCTACTTCATTACTATGTGGCATACCATCACCATTATTTGAAGATAAACCATATTTTATTTTACTTTTCTTTTCCTCATATTGTTTGCAAAAAGATTTCAACTCTTCATATCTATTTTTAGAAATTCCATAGTCAATCCAATTTATATTTCTTATCCTTTTTTCACTTCTCATCTTTTTAGCTCCCTTCTATCTAAACTCTTTTCCTGTAGTCTTATCCTTAAGCCAGATCCTCCCCTGTATATCGAATCCTGCTAAACTTGCCTCCTAAGTTCGTTATATTTCAGTTTAGTTGACTAAACGCTTTTGCTATTGCTTGGATTACAGTTACCGTTACGCCGTTTCCTGCCTGTTTATAAAGCTGGCTGTCGCTATTTACTTCTTGGGCTTTGTAAAAGTAATTGTCTGGCCATCCTTGTAGGCGAAAACATTCTTTAGGGATTAATTTTCTTATCCTTATGCCTGTTTCTAATATAGGTGTCTGGCCTCCGCCCATTCCCATAGCAGATGTAAGCGCTGGACTTATACCGTCATTTCTTGGTGTTTGGTGTTCTTGTAATCCTCCCCAGACCCGTGGATTATTGATCACAACCCCGTGTCTGTCTTGTGAGGTTAGCGTAAACATCGGCTCGCCGTTCTCTTTAAATCGCCTGCCATTCTGTCTTTTCTCTGCCCGATCTGGTGTTAAAACCGGAATTGCTACTTTCGGTTCGTTTCCGCTGTGAGCGCTTGATATAAGTGTTCTTGATATGCCCGTAATAGAATGTACAACATTTCTTTGATTGAAATTTTTTCCAGGAAGTGTAAAATCGCCACTATCTGTCGTATCTAATGGAAATGCCACTTTAGGCTCCGTATTTCCTCCAGGGCAAGTGCTAATAGTCGGTGCGATACCATTTGCAGAATATATTCTATCTCTCTGGCTGTTTCTGCCGTCAACGCAACCGTATAGCTCTAGTTTGTTACTATCTTGGCTTGTTGCTCCGGTGACAGGAAATATTTCTCGTCCACTTCTTCCTCTAAGATGTCCGACAATGTACACCCTTTCCCTGTTTTGGGGGACTCCAAAGTCTTTGCTATTGAGCACTGACCATTCTGCATCATACCCGATTTCGCCCAGCTCAACGAGAAGTCTGGCAAAGTCGTATCCTCTATTAACAGAAAGAAGATTCTTAACATTTTCGATGAATAAATACTTGGGTCTACTTTCTTCTTCGATTGCCCCAAGAAGTCTTGTAACTGCGAAAAATAAACTGCTGCGATTTCCTTTAAATCCTTTTTGCTTTCCTGCGACACTAATGTCCTGGCAGGGGAATCCGAAGCACCAACAATCGGCTGCGGGCACGCTTCCGGCATCCACTCTTCTAACATCACTTGCGTACCATTCTCCATTTTTATATTCCTCCTTTAAAATTTCTTTTTGTCTTTGTTTTAAACTGAGAGTTTGTAAATACTCCCGCTGTTCTTCCGTTAACAGGTGCATGGATACATAGCTTGCAACTGTAAATTTGTCATATTCGCAAAATCCTACACACTCATGTCCCGCCTGTTCCATGCCTAGTCTAAATCCTCCAATACCTGCAAACCAATCTATAAATTTCATTCATTTTTTTTAGAAAGGGCGCCCTTTATCGCCGGCCGGCAAATGCTCCTCTCTTTAATTTTTTTAGATGTTAAATTTTAATACTCTTTCCCGCAAAACGGGCATTTTTCTAGTATCAAAGGGATTTCATATTTCTTTTCAATGCTCCTTTTTATATCTCCCCAACCAAAAGCTCTATCACACGCATCTCTTACAGCATCTTTAAACTTCTCTTTAATAATCTCGTTTACGTCTTCATCGGTTAACACTTCACCTGCTATTTTTAAAATTTCATTTTTCATTATTCTTCCTCCCATTCTCTTCGCCCATAGCGGTTGCAACGGCCATATCCTTTTGATATATATCCCTCATATTCATCGCAGAATGTGCCATCTGAATAGTCGCAATTATGGCAGCATTCTTTTTTGCAATGCTCCGGTTCACATTTTTTACAACCCGATTCCAGTCCCACATTTACGTCCTTATTTTCCAATACGTTCTCGCCTGTATCTTCCAGGGTTACATTGCTGTTCTTGCTGGCAGCACATAGTGCCATAACCAGCGCCCCGGCAAATCCGCCTGCTATAAAGTTTATAATGCATCCGATCATACTATTTACCTCCTAAACATTGTCAAATATATTTCCTACTCTTTCATAGTCCATTTCTCTTGTTTTTGGACTTTCCAGGTCGAATATAATCGGCCTATCCGGAACATCGTAATATTCCTCTATATCAAACGGTTCCACCCGAAAGCCGGTATAGTGTATGCTCCAAACAACTTTGCATCGGTAAAATGCCTCACCCAGCTTTTTGCACGAAAGTATATCATTTTCCCATATTTTATTTCCCCTGCAGTCCTTTAAACCGGTATCCAGGCATACCGTAATCGGATCAGTCTCCACCCATTCTACTAATCCATACCCATCATGACGCAAAATGAAGTGCATATCGCAACCCGGTAAGGTTTTATTTTCTTTATGCAGATAATATCCTTCCACCCAATCCCTATTGTCAACTCGTTTTCCTTTACATAAAATGCGCATTCTTCCCATCGCTTTATCTCCCTGTATGCAGCCTGTTTTTAGCTCTATGCGTTCCATTCTCGCCATACCGTTCGTGCAAGATATCCCATTCATCCCAGACACTCTGCGGGATGTTGCATAACTTATTCTGTTGCTTGGTTCTCTCCTGAATCACATAAGTTACGCTGCCCTTAGACACGCCCACAAGCTTTGCAATCTCCCTGTGTTTATATCCCAGTTTATGCAGCCGCTTCACTTCATTTTTCTTTTCTTCACTTAGTGATTTCACATCTGCCTCCCTCTCTAACCATTATGTAGCCCGTTAACCGGATCGCTCTGGATTTTTTGGGTTCTCCATCTATCAGACCCTGGTCTTTTAACCGCTCCAAATATTCCGGTACATTACTTTGTGATTTTAATCCGATTCCGGATGCAATCTCCCGGACAGACGGCGGATACATATGCCGGCTTATATATTCCACCAGATACTGATAAATCTTTTCCTCCGGCTTTTCCATACTTTGATACCTGCGTTTCCAGTATTCCCTCTGTTTCTCCCGGAACACCTCCGGATCCTTGTCCCACCGCCGGCGTTTCAGCATAGCTTGAATATCTTTGTCCTCCATATCACAGTCATTCCGGTCACACTGTACACAGTCTGGATACCGGCAATTGTTTGCTACCGCCATGATCATTCCCCCTCCAGCAACTCCACTGTATTCTTCACCAATTCTTGCAGACTGTGCTTCTCAGCCTGCAGTGCTGGCGCAAGCTGTATATATTCCTTTCGTCTTGCGGATACCTGTTCATAAATCATGCGGAAATTAGCACGGTCTATATGCAGATCTTCCGACAGGCAGAGGTTTTTAAACCCGAGCCGCCCTACACACTGCCTGGTACCTTCGTCCAGGCTCTCCATTGCTTCCGCTTCCCGGTACATGCCCCAGCGCCGGATCGCATAGAGCACATCCTTCCAGGCGGCACCCCAGTCCTTTTCTTCCCCCCTTACGATTCCGGCGCATTTCTCCCGGATCTCCGCAATGGATGGGGCAAATTTATTTAAGCTGATATGCTCTTTTAGTGCCGCCAGACAGATACGGTAATCCAGATCCGACAGCATGGTGTACCACACCTCTTTCGCCCGGTTATCCGGCATCAGGTTCGCATTCGGGTATGCTGCTTTCATTGCGGATGCTATGGAGCCAAATTCATTCACATTCATGTTCATTCACCCACCTTGCCATGTCATCATAAAAATTCGTTTCCTGCCTCTTAGGCTTTTCTTTCAACGGAAAGACTCCTTTCCAGCCGTTTATCATGGATTGCTGGAGGATGGCTATCTTTTCGTCATGATCTGCTGACATGCCATCCAGCTTTTTCACTAACAGGCCTATTGCTTTATCCGTCATAGCCGTTTTCATCTTTTTCCGGTAAGCAATAAAATCCAGTATGGCATCATTGAGCAGGTCATCTGCAGCATATTTTTCTGGCAGTACTTTCGTACTGCTCTTTTCTGTTTTCGTTTTTGTTTCTTGTTTCTGTTTATTTATGTCTGCACTTTGTACTTCTTTTGTACTTCCTTTGTACTTCTTTTGTACTTCCTTTGTACCGCATTTTGTTGGGTTCAAAAGCGTATACTTTGTACATTCCCCCCGCTTCTTTGAGGAAATGAAATCAATCAGCCCCAGCTGTTTTAATTCATTTCTCGCATTCGTGAGCGCTTTTTCACTTACACACATCATTCCGCTTAAGCTTACATTCGTCCGCGCGAACCAGTCCGACCAACTACATCTGTTGTTTATCTGCAATAGCGTATAATAAAGCAACTGTGCGTTATTTGACACTCTGGTTTCTTGCAGCAAATGGTAAAACCGGTTAAGCAGTTCTATATAATTCAAGCCACCACCTACTTATCCATTTTCTTTACTGCCTGCCCGGCTTCATATTCCCGGTACAGTGCTGCCCAGTCCTCGATTTTCATAGTTACCAGCCATCCGCAGCGGTCCTTCTTCTGCATGACAGCCGGCATTTCTCCTTCTCTGGCATCCCTGGCCGCCTGCTCCATTGCCCCATACAGCCCGCCCCGCAGCAGCTCTTTGTAAACCTTGCACTCGATATGCATACCGGGCAGCCCTACCACATCCGCGTCTCCATTGGCTCCGCTGTACTGCTGTCCCCTGCGGCATTCATACCCCTGGTCCCGGAGCACACGGGCAAGCGCCCTTTCTCCCCTGGCTCCTTTTGCCCTGCTATTCATCTCCTGCCGCCCTCCTTGCTGCCTTTAAGGACCACCCGATACTTTTTAACCGGTGCTCTTCCTGCTTTACATACCTTCTCAGTGCGCACATATCAATGATATTGCCGGTATCCGGTATATAATAGCCCTTGGAATCCTGCTGGTTAATAATGGGTGTCTCCCTCCTTGCATCTGCAATTAAGTCTCTTACTTTTCTATCTGATAACCCGGTCAAGATACAGAGCTGCTTTCTGGTTACTGCATTCTGGTGTCCAACCGGTATATAATCTACAATGTTCATGTTCCTCCTTCCCGGGGCGGATCTGCCGCCCCAGCCTGGCTTATAATAGTTTTGTGATATATTATCCGCCCTCGCAAATATGAATCAGCATTTACGGGTTTCTATATAAAGCATCACTGCCTTATAACAATTCCATATACCTTGTACATCTTTTCAAATACCTCCATGCCCCTTTGATGGGCTATGGTATGGTGTTCCCGGCATAAGCAGATCTTCCGGTATCCCCTGTCATCCACTTTCCTCCGGTCATTTCCCATGCCAATCGCATCCACATGGTGTATCTCGCCTTTCCTGCCGCATACCGCACACTTTCTATGCTTCAGGCAGTAATATAAGTACCTGCCTATATCGTCTGTTCTGTTCACCCCCGGGTCAGCCAGGGGGATTCCATTTTCCAGAGAAAACTCCATCAGGGTGTTTATATATTCCCTGGCTGTATCCACCGAGCAGTCTGACAGGCTGAAATACCCGCATCCGGTACGCTTCATATGCTCATACTTCATTAATTCTTTCATATATTCCGGCACATCCCCGCTCCAGGCGGCAATGTCTGCTATGGTTGCATAGGCTTTTTTCCGCTGTTCTATGGAAATATCCCTGCCATCGTCAAAACGCATCTCAGCTTGGTGGATATGCTTATCCAGAACCATTTCTTTTATGTATTTCCCAGGGATTGATATATACAGCTGCGTTCCCTGTTCATCCTCCCTGACTTTTTCTACCTTTACGACTGTATGCACTAATCATCACCATACTTCTTTTTAAAGGATACTAAGAACCTGCCGATCTGGGCGGCGGTAACGGTATCCTCATTAATCCCGTTTGATGCATACAGCATATCAATATCGATCTTATGCTTTTTGCAGATCTCCCGGATCATTTTTTTCTGGGGCTCTGTAGCCGGTTCCTCCTGCTGGAAAGGGTTTTCTTCCTCTTTCAGCCACAGGTCAAATCCCAGGCCCGTGTGAATGGCCACACATTTCACGAATGACCGGCACATGCTGTTCCAGACACGCTGCTGGCTCATGGAGTTATCTTTTACCGGATTCGTGCCATTCATCACCGGGGACTGCATGGTGTACTCTTTTTCATCTATGACTACTTTAATCCGGGTTTCATAGCACCGGTTCCTGGAATCGTTCTTATCTACAAATTCATGATCGCAGTAGTAAAGGCTGCTTCCGGTCTTTGGGTTTGGTATGGGTTCCCAGTAAACAGTTTCTGCACCGTGGTCATGCAGCAGCTTAATGCACTGCGCCCAGTTCAGATATAAAAACTTGTCCCGTTCTTCACAGTACGGGGTTACATCTATTTTTCTTAGCTCATCATATGGTTTCAGCATGGGAATCCTCCTTCATCCAGTTTCCGGAAAAGAACCAGTCGATAAACTCTTTTTTATCCTTACCGTCCAGGAAATCTAAATTTTCTTTTGCATAGAGAAATGCATCTTCCTCCGATACGATTTCGTTTGTGGTTAGTTCTTTATAATGCATTTGACAAAACCTCCCGTTTTGCTCTATAATACATATAGAGTTATTTTTTATATGTCTGATAGAATAGTCCCTAAACTTTGGTCGGTGTGGGGACTATTTCCATTTACAATACTTTCAAAAAATGATGTCAGTTTCCAAATATCTTTTTTTGTAAAGGTTCCCGCAGGGTCAATATCTGCGATGCCTTGTAACAGTCCCGCAGAATATCTCATCGTATCGTAACGATCCAAATGATTCTCAAGCTGGACCCGGTGCAAGGTGTCAATTATATGGTCCATATGATTCCATTTTTCAAATGGGTCACTTTGTATTTCTGGTTCCTGTACCGATTCAATCCATATCATCTCGTTTCCTCCTTTCTAAGTGCTCCAGCTCCTGTATAAAGTAATAGATTAACAGACAGATGAAACTGCCGGCAGACACGAACTCGATTACCGTCCAGGGTGTCTGAAATATGATCTGCGTAGTTTCCATGATGCAGATAGTTGCCAGCAGGCTAATTACTTTGTTTTTCAATATGCTGCTCCTTTGGTCTCTGACAAATATGGGGGTTACCAGTCCGGCATGCCTGGAAAGTCTCACTTACAGATGTTATCTGCTCATATGCTTTCTTACAATAAAACTCATAAACTACTGCATATTCATCTAATTCATTGTCATTTTTTATGCTGCCGTTGATATTGCAATTACTTAATCCACGGGCAGATTTATAGGTAATGTTTGCCAGCCTTTTCAGCCCCTCCATTACTTCGTTTCTAACTGACCATTGGGCGCTTTCATTGTTTCCTAATGGCTCACTATTACTGGAATGCCATTTACCAAAGTAGCTTTCAAATATTTCTCTTCTTTTTGCTTGGATGTGTGAAGACATTGTTACAATTTTGGTTTCGCCTGACTTAAGCCTGTCCACCGTGCTTTTCAGCTCATCAATTTGTTTTTGAAGTTGTTCCATCTCATTCATTGTACTTCTCCTTTCTTTTCCAATCGGTTACTATCTAAAAGATCTCCAGTTTTTCATCATTCGGTTCTTGCGGCTCTCATCCCACCTGCATTTTAATTTGCTTTATCCGCCATTTTTCGAATTCCTCCGTATCAAATAAGATCGGGCTGTGCGGGTTTGATATGTTCTGTTTCCAGGCAAAGCGTTGCCCCCTGGTGTTGTATGCCTGTAGAAGCCAATATTCCGTAAATCCCATCTTCTCAAGCTCCGTCTTTTTCATTACTGGTTTTGCATATTGCATAATGTGTCCTCCCTATTGAAAATTTGTTCCATCTCTCCTATAATCTAAGTACCGGCTGTTCCTGCAGCCTAGTAATTATAGAAAGGATAAATATTGTGGAATCAGATAATCTAAGTAAAAAACAGATAAAAATTTTGCGTTACATTTGTAAGCATCCATACGTTTCATTTTTAAATCTTGCTCTTTTTAAAAAAGTGAATGGCTCCGCCCTACATAATTACCCTGAAGCAGAAGAGATCGTGAATTATCTTGCCAAGGAAAAATACATCTCTTGCCGCATAGCTCCATCGGCGGAATCTGATATTGATAAAATAGAGATGGATTCAGTCGAATTTGCATCCTATCTTTGCCCACTTGATAAGGGTAAAGCGTATATTGAAAATTTACAGCGTGATAAACAACGATGCATGAATGCCTTTGCCATTATCGGCGTGATTGGTACGATTGCTGGGGTTATAATCGCATATTTTAAATGACATCATTTTTATAATTTACAAACCAGCATTAATATCGTAATGGTATGCATTAATAACCAAAAAACTATTAGATCATCCATGAAATTCGGATATCTCAGTGCAAAGCTCAGCCGCTTTCCCGGATGATCTTTTTTGTAATTGCGTCTTTCTTCTTTCGTTAGTATCCTATCTGTCCATACTATAACTTCAAGACTTTCTTTCTTGAACTTTCTTCTCTGTCTCATTGCACTCACCACGAAATTGTTGTCAGTCAATATTTTAATAATTCCATTGGATTTCTTATCACCATCCAGTTTCCTTAAAAGCTTCCAATGTTCTGTTTCCATCATCTCAGATACTTCTAATGTAGTAATTGTGTTTTTGGTTAAATCATTCATTGATTTTCCTCCTCTCGTGCCTATCTACATATTTGATATGCCCAAACATTTGCGTAGATCTTAAACAATTGAAATAATTCATCCGCTTCATCAATGGTGTATACCAAACTTGTTATGTTTGACCGTCTTCCTGTCTTTTTGGCGTATGTCTCCCGTGCTATTTGCTCACATGCGTAATGCATATACCAAAATTTGCAATTGTACTTTGCTTCAAGCTCCATTACATAACACTCACACTTTCTTTTATAATAAGTACTGGGAAGTATTGACTTGGGCTGATTAGATTCAATAATATAAATGTTCATTTGTTCTCCTTTCTTTGATTGACAAGTTAGTAGTTCTTAATTATAATGGGTTTCAAGAACATTTGTTTGCTTTTATTGAATTTTCATCTTTCTGAAATAGGTTTTCCTTAGACATTTGTGGATTTACTAACTTGTGTAGCTTACAAATTTCTGACCAGGTAAACTCCGTGCTACCATTTATCTTATTTCGTAGTGTTTTTTCCGTAACACCTAATGAAAATGCAACTCTTGCTATAGTCAAACTATTCTTTACCATTTCACCTCTTAAAACTCTGTACATGACGTCCCTCCTTTCTACCGTTAACGGTTATCTTTGATATTACAATACTATAGTTAACGGTAAATGTCAACATGTTTCTATTATTATTTTACCGTTAACTATAAATTTTTATTGACTTTTATGCCCCCATACGGTAATATATTACCTATAAGGAGGTATTTAACATGGGCTTAGAAAAAATTGTAGAATACAAAAAACAGATGGGAATGACAACCGCTGAATTAGCTGAAAAGTCAGGAGTTCCGTTGGGTACGTTAAATAAAATATTAAGCGGTGCAACGAAGGACCCTAAGCTAGAAACTTTAAAAGCTATTGCAAGGGTTTTAAAATTAACATTAGATGATTTTGACGATTATGAAGATAATGCGAATGACAATAGAACATGCATAGAACCCACTTACGATGACATGCAGCAATTAATAGCCAGGAACGGAAATAAACTTTCCACTGATGAAAGAATGCTTCTAATAAAGTTGTTATCGGAATTATAAAATGAATAAATAGGTAAAAGCCTTTGATAATAAAAAATAAGAAAGAGGGAATGAATTATGAAACAGAAAATTATAATCATTTTTATGACTACTGCGCTTGCTTTGGGAAGTATAGCTTGTGGTGGAAACGGAATACAAACATCTTCAACTGAATCTGTTACTAAAACTACAGATTCTGAAACTGAGCTAACCACTGATGCATCTACTCAATCTGAAAAATCTACAGAAAATGAAAGTTCAGATGTATATTTTAAAGATGATACCTTAAAAATAAACGATGCAACAATAAAGATTAAAGAAGTAAAGGTTCAAGAACCCAATACTGATTTTGGCGAAACAAACCCATCTTTAATAATAATATATGATTTTACAAATAATAAATCAGAGGTTCTTGCTCCTGATACTGTCTGGTTTGCTTGCTTTAACGCCCAACAAGAAACAGCGGTGGCTTTTGAAGATCTGAATGTGGCTGCATTACCACAAGGAGATGAGTATATATCTGCCAATTCCATGCGTTATGCAGATATAAAGCCTGGTGCTACTGTTGAATCTCTTGTGTCATATCAAATAAAATATCCAAACAGTCCAGTTGTTTTAAATGCTACACAAGGAATTGCCGGAAAAGAACTCGGAAAAAAAATAATAAATTTGGAACAATACAAATCAAAAGAAACCGAATCTGAATTAAACGAAAAAACAGATGCCAAAATCAGTGAATCTGAAACGGTAAAAATAGAACAAGAACCTTCGGAAATAGGGTCTTCAAAAAATGATTCTACCGAAATATCATCTGATGAACAGTTGCAGAAAAAGTTAAATGATAAAACCAAAGAATATCTTATTGGTTTAGGATATAGTGAATTGACCAGTGATGGGAGTGGAAACTCTGCTGAAACATTTAGCGACTTTTCATATAATATTCCTGACACTTGGCTCAAATTGAGCAAGGCTGATGAAGTCACTTATTCATCCAATTCTGGTTTTATATTGTTTCAGAAGTTACCAGGTGATGACATAGATGATCCGCTATTTCTTAATATGTTTATAGACGGCGCTATAAAAGGAATTAAGAAAATGGAAAATTACGCAGAAATAAGTAGCGAGGAGGGCACAATAGGAAAATGCAAATCGGTTAAACTCTCCTATACATGCAAACTTAACGGAGATGACTCTATGGGGTATTCAATGGCGTTTATTGATTCATCTAATTCAACAATTATAATAACTTATATGGCAAACAATGCTGATTCAACAGAAGATATAACTAATGGTACAATAGATGATATTTTCAATTCTATAAAACTTCTTCATTAAAAAAAAACCGCCCGGTATCCCCATACCGAACGGCTTTCACATAGTAACCTACCAACCCGAAGGATGTATGATTACCAATATATTAGCATACATATTATATCATACATCCAGAAAAATGCATAGGGTGTATTTTTTATACCCAAAAATAAGGAGATGATATATTGGCAACCAAATATAAGCAGCAAAGCAATGGTATGTGGCAGACAAAAGTATGGGATGGTACATATAAGTCAAATGGGACAAAACACCGGGTTTCCCTGTATTCCACCAAATCAAGTGGGGATCTGGAAAAGAAGGTAAACAAATTTAAAAGAGAAGTGGAAAAAGGTCAAGTCACCGTGAAGTCCGATATGACTTTTATAGAATATGCGAATACATGGCGGACTACATACAAAGCGGTACGAACCAATAATACAAATAAAATGTATGAAAACATAATAGAGAAGCATTTCATCATTCTACAGGCTATGAAACTGTGCGATATCAGGCGGACGCACTTCCAGGCTTTGATAAATGAAGCGAAAGACAAACCCCGCACATGCCAACAGATCGCATTGACTTTCAAGCAGATCATAAAGACCGCTGTATCTGACAAACTCCTGCCGGCATCCGCTATAGAAGACATTTGTTCCGGTGTGGATCTTCCCAAATACCGCCCTGGAGAAAAAAGAGCATTATTTCCGGAGGAAAAAGAAGCAATAAAAGCTGCCGATTTGCTCCCACGTGAGAAAGCATTTGTGTATATTATTCTCGGCTGCGGTCTAAGACGGGGAGAAGCCCTGGCACTTACCGTATTTGATGTATCTCTCAAGAAGTCAGAATTGACCGTAAATAAGGCTTTGGAATTTGGGGCAAACGATTCTTCCATAAAGGACACAAAGTCTGTAAATGGGGAGCGTACAGTGCCAATGCCCCCATATTTAAAAGCCTTTATGCAGGATTATATACCTACATTACCAGGAACTAATCTATTTACAAAACTTGACGGATCCCCCATAACCAAAAGCAGTTATGATAAGATGTGGCGTTCCATCGTAAAGAAACTTAACGCCGCTGCCGGCGGTACAGATGAGTTTCCAGTCATATCCGGTTTAACTGCACATGTGTTCCGGCACAATTACTGCACCAATCTCTGTTATCAGGTTCCAAAAATAAGCCTGCGGAAAATTGCGGAGCTTTTGGGAGATACTCAAAAGATGGTTATGGATGTTTATAATCATGTGATGGAAGAAAAAGAAAATGTTGTCGATGCGGTAGAAAGTGCTACCGCTTTGTAAGACATTGGATAAGACATTTGGTCGTCAAGACGACCATTAAGACACCAATAAGACATTTATTTAGGGTTATAAATGGTTAAAAAAGTTCAGCACAAAAATAGCGAAAACGCCCGTATTTAAAGGCTTTTCCGCTATTTTAAGGAAGTGAGACATCGGGGATTCGAACCCCGGACAACTTGATTAAAAGTCAAGTGCTCT